>ENA-ORBV01003821-ORBV01003821.1-microbial-mat-metagenome-genome-assembly--contig:-NODE-3821-length-29673-cov-12.765543_pt1 | contig 29673 bp, 18 predicted proteins | sample MGYA00237777_ERZ505514 | MGnify/ENA primary metagenome ERZ505514 (study PRJEB26160, sample SAMN06269048) | microbial mat metagenome | isolation source: Oligotrophic lake microbial mat | place... | reverse complement strand
CCGCGGCGCCCGCGCCGGCCCCCGCGCCCGCGCTATTGCGGGGTTTCTTCGTCGGCGGGTCGGCGGGGTAGAGTGTTTCCAAGCCCGCCAGAGTGCCGTCTTCCAGCACCTGCACCTTGGCCAGGGAAGAATCTCTTTCCTTGGCGAGCGTTAACGCCCGCGTGAGCAGCGACCGAAACCCCGCCGACCCGGCGAACGCGGTCAGGGCGTCGCTGAGTTTATCGCAGACCCGCATCATGTGTTCGGCGCGGTTCCCGCCGCCGCCATCCCCGGAATCCCTGTCCCCGCCGCCATTTGATCGCCCGGTTTCTAAGGCAAGCAGCGCGCGCGCCAAATTGAGCGATGAGGATGAAGCACGATTCATCACGCCACCCCGCCAGCGCCGCTTGCAATAAAGCTTCGTGGGTGCAACCCGTTAAATGGCCTGCAAGCGCTGCTGGGCTGCTTAAATATTGCCCCTCCTGGTACTCCGGGAGGGGGCAAGTGGGAGGGCCGACGGCGACGAACGCGCGCACCGACATCTAGCGAGAGCATCAACTCGCGCAAATTTTGAGAAGTTGCGTCTACAGGACCGCCCGACGTCACTCCTTTATGTTATCCGGCTGACGCTTGGCAATCCATATAATTTGTGCGATTTAAGTGGAACGCTGGCGGCCACCGCATATGAAAGCCGCAAGCCGAGATCGCTAAAGCCGAGAGCAGGGAGAAGATTGTGCCACGTGGCACAATGGCGCGCGGGCGCGGCTCACGCCGGGTTGTGAGCTTCAGCGAACGCCCGGATTCTGCGGCGCGAGGATTCTTCAGCGCCCGGATTCTGCGGCGCGAGGGCATTTGGAGCGCTCGGCACGACGGCCTGATCAGCGCGTATTCTACGAGCCGCGAGCGTGAGCGAGTCGGAGTAGGCCATTGCGCCATCGAACCCGCGCAGCCTCACTCCGCGTGCTTATGCGTGCGGCTCGTTTTTCTCGATGCCGATTGACCCATCTCCGCCAACTTCACTCCCACGCGTACCCGCCATATTCATACATCGTGCTGCGCTTGGATTTCTCAGAATCGTAAAGCACCATCACCGCCTTCCCCGCGGTTGCGGTTTCGTATTCCTTGTGGCCGGCGAGCGAAGCCTTGCCTTCGAGCGGTGTGCGTTGACCAACAAGAGTGTACGAGTAGTACGCGAAATAAATTTCGTTCGTCTTCACCCGCACGATGCGCTGGCCGGTGATTGTGCCCGCGACGGCGGCGCCGCGGGTGTAGAGCCGGCGCCGGCGGCGTAGGTGGGGCGCTGGGTGAGCGCGATGTAGTCGTCGCCGACGGTCTCCGCGATGAGCCGCTTGTCGTCGGGCTTCACCCTGTCGTAGTGAATCGCCGAGTCTGGGTTCGGAACGCGGGTAATGACGTAGGGATTGCCGCGGTCGAGGTCCCATAGGTAATGCAGGTTCCCATTTGAAAGAATGACCAGGCGGCAGTTCTGCGAGCGGGCGTATTTACGAGCCTGTTCCTTGCCGTCGAGCGGGTCCCTGTGCTCTGATTTGGCTTCCAGGATAATGAAGGGGTGGCCCTTGTCATTCAGGAGAAGGAAGTCGATCTTGCCGGCAGTGGTATGTTCAAAGTCGTCGCCGAGCGCGTCAATCGCGGCCGACGTGAGCGTAGCCGATGCTTCAAGTTTGACGTTGGCTGGGGCGTTGGCGTCATCAAGGAACCGCCACCCCGCGGATTCGAGGAGCTTGTTGATTTTGATACGAGCGGTGGCTTCGTTCATCTCCGATCCCCAACAAGAATCTCCAGCCTTTGGTGGTGGCTTGGGACGCCCGACAACCGCTTTGCAAAGATAACTCGCCCGCGTTCCACCCAGCTCGGAAGGCACGCCAAACACCCGCCAACTCGATCCTGCGGTAGCACCGGGGTAGCACCGAAAAACCGGTTGCACCGGACACTCTCAAAATCTTCAATTTTGCTAAGGTTTTTAATGCAGCCTGATGGGCTCGAACCATCAACCTTCGGTTCCGTAGTGAACTGTAACCGACACTGAAATAAAGAATTACGTGTCGTGCTCATCGCCACGCACCTTATGAACTTGGCGGCGCGTTGGCAACTATTTTTTGACACTTTCGGGATATACAAGGCGCTGGTCTACCCGCCGCAGTTGATTGCCCGAACTTTCACACCAAACTCATCACCACGCTATCCGTTCCGGGGTGTATCCATGATGCGATGAAAGCCGTCTGCCTCGTTGTCAACTTAGCAGCGTGTCGTCGTCAAGGTTCACCGTGGACAGTTGTTTCGCCAAAGAGGTCCGCGAAGCAACGGTACGAAGCCGCGTTGACCTGCGACAGTCATCGCCGGTTTAGAAAACCGGTACCACATCGTCGCAACTACCTGAATTATAGAATACTTACAACCGGTCTGAAAAAAGCTTGCCCTGTAGCTTGCCAGCGGACTTGCTGGAAGTGATTTGGGTATGGAGCCAACTGCCGACGGCGCTGAAGGCGGACATTCTCGCGATCGTTCGGTCACATCGGCCGGGCTAGTCGATGACGTTTTCCGGTCCGGCGAGTCGGTAACTCGTGCTGCGGCCGCCGGCAGGGTTTTGCATCAGAATGCCGCGGGCGAGCAGTTCCCGGATGTCGCGCAGCGCCGTGTCAGTCGAACACTTGGCCAGCTTGGCGTACTTCGACGTGTTGAGAAAGCCTTCGAAGCCGTTCAACATCCGGTTGATCACAAGTCGCTGCCGATCGTTCACGGGGCGGCGGTTGATCCGTTCCCACATCTTCGCCTTGTTGAGCACCGCCGATAGCGTATGGTCGGCGGCCTCGATGGCGCGGCCGAGGCAGCCAAGGAACCACGCGAGCCAAGTTGTGATATCCACATCGCCGCGCTGCGTCGATTCCAACTTGAGATAGTAATCATTCCGCTCCGCCTCGATCTGCGACGACATGCTGTAGAACCGATCCTTGGTGCCATCGGCGCGCGCCAGCGCCATGTCGGCGATCGCCCGCGCAGTACGCCCGTTCCCATCCTCAAACGGATGGATCGTCACAAACCAGAAGTGCGCGATGCCGGCCCTGAGTACCGGATCGATCGGCGCCGGCGCGTTGAACCACTCAACGAACCGAGACATTTCCGAGTGAAGGCGATCGGCTTCGGGTGCTTCGAAGTGCACCTTTTCGCGGCCGATCGGTCCCGAGACAACTCGCATCGGCCCCGACGCCGCCGTGCGCCACGCTCCAACCGTGATCCGCCCCATCGCATTACGACCCGTCGGGAACAACGATGCATGCCAATCGAAGAGTCTTGCTTGTGTCAGTGGCAACTCAAAGTTCCGCGTGGCGTCAAGCATCATCTCGACGACACCTTCAACATCCCGGCCGGCCTTCGGCAGTCCCGCCACATCCAATCCCAGCCGCCGGGCAATCGAAGAGCGAACTTCATCCGCGTTCAGCCGTTCACCTTCGATGGCTGAAGACTTGACGACATCGCCGGTCAGCATCGTCAGATTTGCTTCAGAGCGCAGGTCAAACCCAAGGTTCTCCATCTTGCCCAGCAACCGACCCTGCTTGTGCCGCACCTGCGCCAAATCATTGGCCAGCGCGTCGCATTCCCAAACCAGAGCCGGCCAGCCTGATCTCTCATGGATGTAAGGTTTTTGCCGCATGATCTGCGGTGATTATATCGGCTATTCGCCGCAGAAGCTAAGTATTCGCTGCAATAATTGCGGCGAATGCGCGAGGAATTCGCCGCGCTCTCCGCGTAAACCCATCGCCGATTGATATTAAGCGCCCCAATGCTCATCGACCCCGTGCAGCCGCAGGCGTCGAAAACAATGTCGCTGGGCCGGCTGTGCTTGCGGATCAGATGCTCGCAAAGTTCGACCGGCTTTTCGTATCCATGGATCTGCCGATGCACCCGGCCCGGGAAACGCTTGTGGGAAACGCAGGATCATTTCGCGCGATGATCGGCGAGAAGATCATGTTAGCGGGCGAACAATCTCCCCATCAACGAGCCCCTCCAAGAAGCGTTGGAGACGCCCCGCGACGATGGCGGACCGAACCAAAAGCCCAATCTCTAGATTCTTGTTGTGGGCAGCGGCGGTAAAGTTCGCGGAGGATACAAAGCAGGTCTCTCCATCGACCACGACGCACTTTGCGTGGAGTGAACCCCTGCCGCGCGGGTCGGCGTCCATCGCTCGTGGGAAGTAGAACATTCGTGGAAGGGGCCGATCGGCCGGCCAATCTCGCTCTTGGAATTGACGTGTGAATCGACGGAGCAAGTCGTTGCATAGCGTCGTGTCGCCAGGTCCGCGCCGGACATCGACGATCAAGGACACTTTCAAATCTGGATTTGCAAGCATGCGATCGGCGAGTGCCCGAAAGATCCGTCGACCATTCTGAACTGCGTACCCAGCAATCCACACTGATCTCTCCGCGTACGCGAAGAGGTCTCGCACAACAACTGCTGTGTCGCGATTTGCTGAACCTGCGACATCAGGACCTGAAGTCACCAAATCGATAACGTCATCCGCGGCAACCCGACTTCCACGTGCGGCAATCATGGCCCCCAAGATGACTGCGGTGGCATCAACGGATACGCACATCGCATTAAGGGAGTTAAGTCCGGCCGCGGCGTCATAGGCCGATTCTGCGTCAACGAGCCTTTGAATTGCGAGGGCCGTGTAAGGCGGTTGGAGACGACCTGAACGGATTGCGGCGGCGAGATCGCTCAATCGTTTGGATTCGAGTTTTGCAAGCGAATCGATCATCGATAGCCGCCGCCGAAAAACTCCGCGCCGGCTCCCGTAACGGTCGCCACCACAAGTGATCTGTCAAGAAAATCGTTGTGCTGTTCGCAAGAGGTTTCGGCGATCAGCAAACAGCCGTGGCACGCCGCGCCGTGGAGGTTGCGCGACTCGTGCTGACTCTCAGGATCATGCTCTGCACATACGGGATCGTTCGAGCACAACTCCCCCAGTTCCAACGCGTTGCGGATGTGCTCGTGCAGCCGGCGCCCGACTTCGACCAAGCCACCAAGGGTTCCCTCGGCATCTGACGTGCCGGTATAAAGCAGCAAGCCGTATCCGACATTTGGAAGAGCATAGATACGTTCGCGGATGGCACTCGCCGGATAGCCGCATTCCAGCGCAACGGCCGTGATCAGCATGTGCGAGAATGAATGAAGCATCGTGTACGCAATCGGCGGGCACTTGCGACTTGTGCCTAGATGATCCTTGGCCCAGCGATCAAATCCGCCGATGGCCTTCGCTTCCCGAACTCTGACCGCGGCGTTGCCAAGCCAAGCGTCGACCTCCGCCTTCTTGAATTGAATGAAGATGCCTTCGCCGCGATTTTCAATTGCAGGCAGCCACGTGATCTCGCGTGCTACCGAGGCACGACGAACTCCCATGTCGAGTTCGCCCTCCACATCCGGCGCTGCGGCCTCGAAGCGCGTAAATCCGGCAAGAGCTACGACCTCGCGAAGGCGATGTACAAGAACGATTCGCTCAATGGAGGACATCCACGGTCGATCCCATCCGGCGCGCGGCAGAGATCGCGCAAAGAAGTCGCCGCCAGGCTGATCGTGGCCAATTTCCTCTTTACTACCGATTAGCGTCTCAAGTTCTGCATGCTTCACGGACTTTAGCTCAGTCGTGCCGGTGCCGCGACGGGCTTTGATTTCGGCGAAGACCTCCTTGTCAGTGAGTCCGTCAAGGGCAGCTTTTACTGGCGGTTTTTTATGTCGCTCGTTCTGAAGTTCCTCGATCGATTCGACGTATTCAAGGAAGTTCTGCCAGACGCGATCAACTGCTTTCGACACAACCTCATCGCGATCCGGCAAAGAAATTACGCTGAGAAGTTGCGGAAAATACGCGTTGCTCGCCGTACGAATCAGGAGCTTACTTGGCACGAGCTTCCCGTTAGATTCCGCACAATTCTCGGCGGCATAAGGTCCCAGCCATGGTCGAGCGCCATTGCACATTCCCAATGCACCAACCGCGGCAGCTTCACTCATCGGCCTTGCAACTCCGCATTCGCAACTCACCCACACTTCTGATAAATCGGCGCTGGTGCCACGTTCTTCCATGCTAAGTTGCCGTCGGCATTCGGTCTTTCCTCCGTGAGCGAATCCATACCAATCGATGTCGCTAATGTGGCCGGCCCGACAAGCTCGAACAAAGCGAACGGGCACCACTGATCGCCGTTTTTTGTCAGCGTCTATGAATCGACCCTTGATTAACGCCTTTCGGTGAACCAAGAATCGAGACCTGATGTTGGGCTGACTTCCCCGTTGAACATCCTGAGTGATAAACCATTCTGGAAACTGCCAAGCGGACACCCCCGTTTGTGGCAACGTCGGGTCATCCAGATCGGGCGGCGGCGATTTGAGTTTGAGATCGTGAACGTTCAACAGCGTCTTCAGCTTGCTTACTAATCGTGGCTCTTGGATTTCTTCACCGCCGGGCGACCAATACTCCAAACCGCCGACGAGGACGGAATGATTAGGCAGGTCGAGCATCGCGCCCGGCCCGAAAGTCGTAATCATCTGGCTTTGGCGGATCTGGCCATGCGGCCGAGCAGTCGGTTTCTGGCTCATTCTTCATCCTCCGCCACATCGACGCCGTCCATCGTCTTGAGCCATAAATTGACGCTGGGTTCGACATCCCGCATTGATCGGTTCGCTCTAAACTTCATGTGACGGGAATGAAGCTGTTTCAACTCAGGATCCAGAAACTCGTACAACAACCGTTGTGCGCCCCCGATCTCTCGCTGGTATTGCAGCGCAACGCCCGCATTGGACAGATCAAGTGCAATTCTTCCCCACTCGTCGAGAAGGTCTCCGACTTTCTCGTGAACGGACCGTCGCGTTCTCTCTCGATCTTCATCATTCACCGTGGAACTCTTTGAGCGATGCTCCTTGGCCCTTTGTTCAAGGCACACCAGGGAACTATCAAGAGTCGGCCGTTCACGAAGGATCGCCTCTGCTCCGCGGGGAGGTGTCATCACCGCATTCTGCTGGCGACTAATCGCAACCATGACACCGGCGAGTCCGCGATCCAAGGCGCGCGGCGAGAATGGCGTAACACTCGTCGCCTCTACGCTTCGGTAGAACGATTCGTGGTATGCCACGAAGCGCTCGTAATGCGATCGATCACGCGGTTTGTGAATATTCAGCAAAGTGACGACCAGTCCGGGGCGATTCCAGTCTCGCCCGACGCGGCTTGTCGCCTGAATGTATTCCGCGCTGGTCTTTGGCTGACCGAACAGAACCATCAACCCCAGGCGCAGAATGTCGAGGCCGACAGAAATCATGTTGGTTGCGATGGCGACATCAACACGTTCTTTCTGGTTGAACGAGATGGTCAATCGGCGTTTTGCCTCTGAGACCTTGTCCGTGCTGACGCGCGAGGTCAATTCGATTACTTCGTAATTAATCTCTCGATTGGCGAATGCGCTGTCGGTTTCGCCGACACGCCGGCGAGTCGCATAACCAGTGAGCCGATTCGTGACCTCGTCCTCGATAATGCGCCGACATCCCCCAAGTTCCCGAAGGCTGTTGAAATAGCCCAGTAGTGTCATGTATGGGTCTGCGGGATTCGAAGGATCATCTCTTTTCGGATGGCTCGCGTACGCCTTTTGAGCAGCACCCAGCAGTGCGAGGTAAGACCGAAGCATGATCAACTTCGGGCTGCGTCCCTGTGCGGCGATGCCGACGTACAGCCGCGCATTGCTCTCGGTTGGCGAATGCACCTCCGCGAAGAAAGAGTCGCGCCGGTCCGACCCGGGCGGCGGGAATACCTCGACGCTGCTGCGGTTAAACAGCGCCTGAATCTGATGCTCAGCCCGTCGTACGGTCGCTGTCGATGCGACAATCTTTGGCCGAATGGTCTTCCCACCGATTTTTCGAGTGCAGAGTTCGTCGAGTGCGGATTCATAAAGTCCGACCATCGTCCCAAGTGGGCCGGATATCAGGTGCAATTCATCCTGAATCACCAAGTCCGGCGGCATCAACTCGCCGCCAGGAAGCGGCGATCCATGCCCCGGCTGGCATGGACCGTAGAAACCATTGTTGTCATACCGATCGACACGACCAAAAAATGCGCCGACCTCACCCGTCCATGGCATGGCGGCAAACTTGTCCACCGTGGCAATCATGAAGCACGGCAGCCGTCGATAGATCGGCTCGTCAACTCCGAGAATCGGGATTGCTTGGCCACGGCTGAAATCGCAGTGACGGTTGGCGCACATGACTCGCAGATCAGTTGGATAGTCCTGATTCGGTATTAACTGAAACGAAGTCGGTTTGAATTTCGTTCCACACCAAGGGCACTCTTCAAGCGGAACTGGCGCAGGTTTTCGGTCGTCGTTCTTAAATGCGATCGTCTTGGCGCGTGCCGTATCTCGATCTTTGCTCCCCTTTGCGCCCATCTTGTTCGGCGTCGCCGCGCGACCGACCCAGAGGCCGATCTCGAATGGCCAATCTCCCAGCTTCACGGCGTCTTTCTGCCGTTCAAGCTCAAGTGCGCAGATCAGCGTTGCCGCTCGACCAAGCTGGTCCAGCGTGAGCAAGCGCAGCGTGTATCGCATCAGCACCGTCAGGCCCGCCGACTTGATGCCCGGATTGCGCAGCCGGCGCAGCACCAGCGCAAACGCCGCCAACCCCAGATACGCCTCGGTCTTTCCACCACCGGTCGGGAAAAAGAGTAGATCGACCGTGTGTCGGTCGTCGCCGCCTGGCTCTGCGATGCCGCGCAGATTCATCAGAATGAACGCAAGCTGGAATGGTCGCCACGTTGGTGTGATCGTCGCAGGGTCTTTCCCCTGCATCACGCCCATGCGCCGCCGCGCCGCTTCGGCCATCGTGCGATTGACGATCCGAAACGCTTCACGGCATTGCGCGTCAACAAGAAGGGCTATTCCACGCTCAATCCGCTTCGCGGCATATTCAGCGCGATTTAGCAATTCGACTGCGATCTCTTTTCGCTGCGTCGTCAAATCCGGAAGCTTTTTCCGCTGCTCGGCAATCCATTTCTGATACTCGCTGACAAGGCTGCCTAGCTTGGCTGTCACGTCCGCGCCGTCGGTCAGAGCCGCCAGCGCGTCCATTTTCAATTCCACGCCCGGAATATCCGATGGCGCAACGCGCTCCACTTCGGCCTGCGGAAGCCAGCACGTCCGCGCGATCCGGCACGATCTATCGCTTTCGAATATCGCCTCCGCCGACACCGCATGTCCCACCGCATATTCAAATGCATCGCGATACTGAAGATCGGCTACCCGCTCATCGTAATCGTCAAGATCGCGCAGATTTGGCCGCGGCACGAGCGGCACATCTGCCTTCACTTCCAACACGACCTGAAAGGCAAATGCTTGGTCGCGAGTTTCATCGGGATCAGGCGCTCGGCGATTTACGACGAACACGGAAACCGATCTGCTTCCTTCTGGGATCAATCCCTTGGTCTCAAATCGAATCGGTCGCACGCAATACGCAATCTTCAATCCGGCACTGTTTGGCACCTTCTCTTCGGTAATCTGCTCGGTTTCATTCGGCAGGTCGATCGGAACCATCTCGGCCCGGGGCGACCGCTGCCAATCTCGAAGCTTCTTTCCATCCCGCTCTTTTTCAACAACGCGGTAATCTCCCCAGCTAATCGTCACTTCCAGCCCCTTGCAGTTCTTGGCAACCAGAAAGCTCAAGCCAATGGATGAGGGGAGGTACTTCTTCTTCGCCGCCGCCGGTTCTGGCGGCGCGGAATCGTCCAGTCCGGAAGCATCGCTCACTTCCGCGACTTCCTCCGCAGAGTCTTCATCGGCGCGTTGCTCGACTTCTGCGTCTTGCGGGACGAGGAACCCGGTCAGATACCAGCGCGACGGAGCTTGGTGTAGCACTTCGTTTTGCGCACCGACGGAGCCATTTGGACCGACAAGGTCGATCTGCAATGAGTCTACAAGCATGGAGCGAATTTCAGATGACACCATTTCTGATTTCCTGCTTACACAAACATTACGCCTTGCGAGTTACTTGCCAGGCGCGAAGGCCGTCATAGCTAAAGCCGACGAAACATTCGATTTGGGAGTTTTCGTCTCTTCCCGGCTGCATGTCGGCCCTAGCAGGGACAAAAAACGCTCGGATGTCACCAGTCAACTCAATTTCGCCCTGTTGCGCAGCGTCGATCGAAGAAACCCGTCCTTGCACGCGAGTGAGTTTGGTCGTGTCAGAGTAAAAATCGTCTTTCCAGTCCCCGAGCGCTGATTGATGGATGAGGGACGAGATACCCTTCCCTTTGCCCAGCCATTCGAAGCTCCACGTTCGACTTCGCCGCCCGCGCGCCAGCTTCCGGCAATCTTCGAGCGCCTTTTGTGCATCGTCTCGAGCTATTGTTGAACCCTCAAAAGCTGCAAGAGTGTGGAGAACATATAAGTAAAACGTAGCGTCAAGCGATCCAGTGTTTGCCCGCCAATAGCCAACTCGTTCGATCAAAGTGTTGAGTGTCGGTGGGTCTTGTCCATATCTAACAGCCCGAAGCCAAAGCCTCATGCTCGACGCATCGGATAATGATTCCTCAACATTCGCTCGGAGAAGCTCTTTGCATCGCTCTATATCCTTGGTTCGCATCTTGCTCCAATCGTCGTCCGCGCGATGCAATAGCGTCCAGACGATCTGACGGCGAACCGGCGACTTGACGGAACCTGGCCTGTCCAAGATTGACTGCCACCCTTGAAGCGCGGTCGTGTCATCACCGTAGAACAAATCCAGTTTTGATCTACAATCGATCTCGAAATTACTGGGACGATCAGCGCCCCGAAGTGTGCGAAGCTGATCCATTAAATCTTCGGCGCATTGTAGACCATCGCGTATGAAGGAATCGGTGGAGGCGATCACGCCAGATATTTGGCTGCCCTTGCCCTGCTTGGTGGCGTAATCAAGCGCGCGGCAGATGGTTTGCACTTCGCTGACATATGTGTGTTCATCTTCGGGGTTAAGTTCTCTGGATGCCTGAAAAGCTTCCTGGGCCTGCTTGGCAATAGCAATGACCGCGTCCACGGCGGCATCCTGATCGATCAGTGATCGCATACGATAGCGATGAGCCATGCCGCACATGTGATGCAGAACTGGATCATCGGGAGACAATTCTACCGCGCGAATTACAGCTTTTAGAGCTTCATCCACTCGTCCGGCTAATCCGAGGAATCGACCAAGGTGAGCATAAAAATGCGATTCCTCCGGGAAAATATCCGTCAGAGCAGTTAACACTTCGATTTGACCGTGTATCGACGGGATATCTTCGATTAGGCGGGAAAAGCGCCTTTCCGCTGAACTCTCAGTGCCAATCATTTCTGAATTGTCCCTGAGAACAAACACACGAGCCGCCAAGTCCACAAATTGCTCACCCGGCAATTGTGCGTCACTTCGCAAGAACGTCGCGAAATCCTGCGCCCAGACAGAAAGTTGCTGCTTCCAGGCGATGGGATTGGCTTCGTTGATTGGATTGAGAAGCTGTTGCAGCACTTCTTCCGCAATAAGATTGTGTGCCGTTCGAACAGATTTCTCTTCACCAGCAACCAGCAATTCCATGGTTTCTGCAGGCAAAAATCGCGAAAGAACTACAGACCGATCACGCGGCGTTCCGAGAAGATGAGCGAAAATCTGCTCGGGTAGGCCTTGCTGGCCGTAGTGGTGGGCGATTGCCAGATAACCGATGGCTCGTCGCTGCAAATCGGTTAAATCCGCGAGTCGTGCCGAAACGTACGCGCGGAGGCCACCGAATTCGCGACCATACGCTGTTAACCCGAAGTAGAACGCGGTCCGCTCGCGGGCGTCTTTAGATTGAGCAAGCGACTGAAACTGAAATTGCCGGCCCGGAATCGCGAGACTATACGCAGTCCTAAATCTTTCGGCTTCAGCAGAATCGAGGACCAAGTCCAGCCAGAATGACCGTTGCGGTCCGCTTGCATGGGTAATTGGTGCAGGCTTTTGCGCACGTCGTGTTACTTGAAGAAATACCACCGAGGTCTGATCACTTCGAACCACTCGAAATAGATCATCAACTTCGCTTTGCCTTAAGAGGTTGGCGTCCAATATGCAAAGAATCGGGCTGCCCGTAATCGACGCGATTTTGGCCAATCTGGCGGCGGTTGCAGCCCCAGTAATGTTCAAAAGCATCACGGTCGGGAATCGGTCGTGTAGCGACCATGCTACCCTACGGGCAACTGTTGATCCTCCAGCCCCGGCGGGATGAAAAATATTGATCCGTGCAGACGTGCGCGATTCGAGATCCTTGCGCACTCGATCAAGGACATCAGCGGTCACCGTTCGATCGCAGTCGTAGTGATGATCCAAATCGCGCCACGTAATTGTACCCCCTCGTCGGAAAGCTTCGGGGCCCTCGGTGCCAACGATCGCGCTATCGAGGTGTACGAGCTGAAGCTCTTCTTCAAGCCAAAGCCTGTCCAAGTCCTCCAGCGGACAAGGCGCACCCGATTTCGTTGGCAAAACAAGACCACTGGCGGAAGCACGCCGCCTCTGCAGGACATGCTTTACGCCGCCTGCAAGATGCGCAAGGTCGAGCTGAATCGAAACGGCTCCTCGATCGGTGCCAATAGCGTCAACCTTTTCGTCACTGGAGATGATGACCACATTTCGCGACTCGCCAAATGCCTCCGTTGCGGCGTCGAGAAGCTTCTCAACCATCCATGCGGTTTGCGCGTCGCGCCACAGGACGACGATCGTTACCGGTGTCGGGAAGATCGCCTTCGATAGATGATCGAGTAGCGCCCCAACTTCTTTGCCGTACGCCGCGAGCCACTTGTTCCTACTCGGTTCGACTTCTGTGCCCGCGCGGCCGGCGAGACCTCGTGCGAAATACCAAGTGACCTGACGGCGCGGATGAACCGGATGGCGATCGCCCTTGACGCCCATTACGATTGAACGGTTTTGCGTCCAAGACGGTCGACAAGCTTCAAGCACACCGCCATTTTCACTCTGCGGATCGCAGTCGATTACCGCGACCCACGGAATTCCGTCCATGAGTGCGAGAGCCTGTTGTCCTTCAGAATCCAGCCTGTCGCAGATAAGGACATAATTCCGGGAGTCATCTAAACTTTCTGTAACTTCGAGCAAACGCGTCCATTGTTCGGACTCGCCGCTATCCATACTCGGAGCGGCCGAAAACCAGTTCCAAATCCGTTTTTGCTGGTGCCCGGCAGCTCGCGTGTTCTTCGAACCAATGCGCGTGTAAAGGCCGTCACGATAAAGTGATCCTTCTTTAGTATCTTCGGCCGAAAAAAATGGTCCGATCCGTGGCTCTGGAAGAATCTCGATGATTCCGAATTGCTTACCTCCGTCCAAGATTGGATGATATTTGACCGTCGGTGGGGTTGGGAGAATCTTAGTTGGGCCGATTTGGTCGAGTAAATGGGCGTCGTCTATCTGTTTAACAAGCCCAATAAGCGCGCGCGGTTCTCCCGGCTTCCAACGAACACCAAGAACGATGTAAGCCGAGCCTTCTCTTGGCGTATTCGCAAGGCAGATGACGTCCTTGATGAGATCGAATCTTCCGCTGCCGGTCAGATCGTACATCTCAACCTTGAAGTCGAGCGTGTCGCTTTCGGGGCGCTGAATCAGCTGCGCAAATAGTTCTTCCGCCATCATGCCGGGCCTTTCTAAGGTCTACTCCGATCGCAGTGTTCACCTCATTCAGTATCGAACATAGTAACTGAATCGGAACGTTGTGCCTTCGTCGTACCTTTTGTCCTTGAACTCGCTTTTGCCGATGCCGCCGACTCCTTCTCCGCCTTCGCCCGCTCCGCGTTCAGCGCCAGCAATCTTGCCAGCACTTCATCCCGCACTTCGTCCGGCCAGCGGTGGCGCCAGGGTTTCTTTTTTCCTTTACCACGCTTGGGTGACAACTGTATGTCAGTGTCTTCGGATTCGTCTTCTTCGTAGTCGAGGAGGAACTGGCAGTCGGTGGGGATGTCGGTCCAGCGATAGGCGTCGAGGACGGCCCGGTCCATCGCCGCGTGCAGCTCCCGCAGCTTCAGGATGTCCGCACTCCGCTCGTCGGGGTCGTGGAAGCGGTTGTAGGTCTTCGTCAGGCCCTCGTTGTTACGGATCATAAGGTCGGCGCGAAAGTCATAGTACTCCAATGCCACACTTGAGATTTGGCGATCTGATTCAAAGGCGTTTGGAAACGGAAACGTCTGGAAGCAATCAGTTGGAGAATAACGAAGATCATCCTTCATCGATGATCCTGCAAAGCGAATCCAAGTGTCGTGGACTCGCGATTGCAAGACGCCAAACCCCGTCTCGTCGAGGGCAAACACGATCAGGTCGAGCGAATACACCATCCCACTTGGAAGAAACGTGAAGGCGCCAGTGCGACTGACGCGCGAGATAGCCAAGACTCGTTGTAAAGGGCGGATTGCGTCATATAGCTCGACGCGATGGTTCCAGAACTTCCACCACTCATGGACCATTCGTGGGTACTTCTTCGCATCCTTCGTTATCCGTTCTGGCTTGACCTTGTCTTCGATAAGTGCGTATAGATCAGGCCATCCATCCTTCACGTCATTCTCTAACATCTCACCCAAATTAACGACGAAGCGATGATGGAGTTGACGCGGATCGTCATTCACTTCTTCCCCGCCAATATACGGGTAGATACATTCGCCGTTTCGCGGGTCACGCTCAATGAGCAATCTCATGCTCTCCAGCGAGTTTGCATCTCCGTTTTTGTTCGTGTCGTCGAAGGTGAAACCCATCCCCAGAACAATATCACCCTGAAAGCTCTTGCCGTCGTTTGCTCGCAGTCGGATTGGGTCCTCATGTCCGCCGGAATGAAAGAGATAGGCCGTGATGATTGGCACCTCGCGGCCATCAAGCTCTAGGGGGCCGCGATGACTCCCTTTGATCACGTGAACGACGCTCACGACCACCGCTGCTGCGCCTGGCCAGCGATATCGCTTCCGCGCAGCATAGATCGTCCCGCCATTCGTACATATCCGTCGGAGACCGGTCGCCCGGGTGTCGCCCTGCCCGATCGTGTTCGTCGCAATCAGTCCGAACGTGCCCCCGACCCCGAGAGCATTGAAAGCTCTTAGAAAGAAGAAAGCTACCAGATCTGCGCCACCAGAGGCGTCAACATTGACGGTCGTAATCCAGTCGCTGTATCTCTCGCCAGCGGATGCGCTCAGGTTTCGACCTCCGGCGAAAGGTGGATTTCCGACCATTGCGTCAAATCCACCATTCTGCCGAGTGAACACCTCCGGATACTCAATCTCCCAGTGGAAGGGCCATAGAGGGTGCTTCCCTATCCGAAGCTGTTCCGCCTCTTTTGGCCGAACATGGAAGTCGCCGGCGTGAAGATATGCCGTGACGCCAGCAAGCAGTTCGTTCCGTTTTTCCTTCCGAGCTTTGTCCTTCTCCGCCGAGAAGAACGCAGCGATGACAAGGTCGCCGAAGAACCTGACACCGTTGAGCTGATCATCCGCAACGGCGAGCTTCTGGCTCTTAATCGCCGGCAGAATGTTGTCGCCGGCGTCGAGGATTTCCTTGCGATAGCGCGTGGCTTCTTCGATCCGACGGGCGATGTGTTCCTGGCCGAACTGGCGTTCGTTGGTGGGCAGCCAGTGGAAGGCTCCGATTTGCTGACGGGTGAGGCCGACGAGGGAGTCGCCGTGTCGCAGCGTGTGATCGAGGAACGTGAACGGGTGATCCTTGGCGAGCGTCGCCAGCCAGAGCGAGAGCTTGGCGAGATCGACGGCCATCGGGTTGCGATCGACGCCGTAGAGACACCGCTGGGCGATGATGCGGCGGGCGTGAAGAATCTCATCTTCGTCCGGCGGAATCTTCGGCAACTGCTTGTGGTGATGCCACGCGCGGACGAGTTCGTCGCCAAGCTGGCGGCAGACTTCAACCAGGAACGCGCCGGAGCCCATGGCGGGGTCGCAGACTTTAAGATCAAGAAGCTGTTGCGGCGTTGGATGATCGCCGAATCGCTTAAGAATGGGCTCCAGCGTTTTACGCACGATCGGCTCAGTAAGTGAGCGTGGCGTGTAGTGCGAGCCGGACTTGCGACGCTCATCGGATGGTTGAAGCACCATCGAACCGGCGGACACGACGTTGGGCGTGGCGTTCTTGGCGATCTTCTTTTCGAGAGCCGCTAAAAGGTCTTCAACTGTATCTGCCGTTTTCAAAGCATCGGCAGCTTGCCCGGTGAGGGACTGGTCGGCGTTTTCCTTTAGCCATTTGGCGCGATCGGCGGGTTTGATGGCAAGTAAAGCTTCGAGATTGACGGCGGTCGGCGCACCATGCGATTTCGCGGGTTTGATGGCGATCGAGCGCCCGGCGGCGACTTCGACGTTGAAGCCCATCATCGTTTCGTAGACGCTGCCGACCTGTTCGACATCGAGCGTGCGGTAGCTGAGACGTTCGCCGTCGAGGACAAGCAAGTTGGTCAGAACGCGGAAGATGACGCCATCTGAAAGACGGGGTACGCGCAGCTTTTCGCGGATGCCATTTTCCGGGGGCGTGCGGCGCTGTTTCCACGCGCGGCCTTCGAGGAAGTTGTAGCGGTCGGGATCGAACAGGTATCCCTGCCGCGGCGGAAGCTTGAGTTCCTGTGCGCCATCGAAAATGAGGCGGAAGAGCGTGAGCAGTTGCGACCATGCGCCGTAGCGTTGATCCATGGTGTCGAGATGTTTGCCAGCATCGGCGCGAAGACGCTCGAAAAGCCCGGTGACCGAATAGTGGTTCGAATAAAGCGGATCGCTTGAGAGCAGCCCGCGATCTTCGGCGTAGAGGACGAACACCAGCCGCATAAGAACTGTCAGCAAACCGTTGTAGACGTGGTCGGGATCGTGCTTGAGGACCTCGGTGAGCAGGTCGCTTTTGCGAGCTTCGTCAGCGGCCTGGAAGCCGCGGAGCAATTCGTAGAGCGCGGCGAGGACTTGCTCGGCGAGCTTGGTCGAGACGATGCTCTGATACTTGCGGCTGGCTTCGAGGATGGCGGGCAGACGCTGCTTTTCCGGACAGGGAGCAAAAAGACGCTCGACAGACAGCAGCATGAAAAGCGCCGCGAAGATCGGCCGGCCCGAAACCTGAGTCATGTCGGCGACGCGGAAGGTGGCGTAGCCGCTGTTTTCGCCGCGCGGGGCGTAGACGAGGCGCATGTGCGTGCCGTTGACGAGCAGGCCGACGGGGACTTGTGTCTCGCGCAGCAGCCTTTCGAACTGGGAATGCGGGCTGGCTTGCCAGCGGCGATCGTCGGCGGTCGCAACATCATCGAAGGATTGTCCGATGGGCAATTCCTTCACCAGCAGCAGCCAGGGCGATTTGCCTTCGGCGGGTTTGAACTCTTTGACGGCGTAGGTCGGCGCGAGCGTTTCGCCGTACTCGGGGAGCGGGACTTCGAGCGATGCCGGAATGTCTTTGACAAGATCGGCGGCGTCCCACTCGAATACATCGCGGACGAAAGTCGGGAAATCCTTGATCGTGGGCGGCTCGGCGCGAAGATCGACGTTGGCGAGGAAGCGCTGGTGATCCGGGATGACGTTGGAATTAATGTAGCACTGCGCGTTCAGCAGCGCCGGAATGGAAACGACCAGCCCGACGGGCTGGACGTAGCCGAGCCAGTGTTTGTGGGCGAGGATTTCAGGATCGGTCGCCATGGATTCAGCCGGTCACGGGCCAAAGGTAAATGAGCCCGACAGGCTCGATGCGTTTGGCCTTCACGTCGTACACTTCTTTGATGCGAGTCGGTTCGGTTGTCAATTCCAGGTCGAGCATCGTGAGACGCTTGCCCCAGTATTTCTTGTTGGCGTCGAGCTGGCGCACTTCATCTTCGTTGAACTTCAGCCGGAGCTGCGAGGGGTCGTCTTTCGCATGCTTGGCGACGGTCGCCGCGATGTGCTTTTGCTGATTCTCAAGAATCAACCGCATGTCTTTGCCTTCGGCCTCGCCGCGATCACGGAGTTTGCGCTCGGCGATGGCGGCATATTCCTCGCCGCGAGTTTGAAGATGCGGTAACAGTTCATTCACATCCTGGGCGGCGCTAACCTGAAGCTGCGTCAAAATGGCATCAGGCATGTTGCTATTGGGCTTGCGGATGGCTTCATCGAGCAGATCGAGTGTGCGTGTTTCGGCATCACGGGCGTAAGGCGAGAGTTTGTCCTTACGGATTTTTGGATCGACCCAGCGGGCGGCGATGGGAATCAGTTCCTCGTGCAATCGCGCCGCGCCGGCACCATAGAGACAGAGGCGACCAAGCAGCATGACACGGGGGACGGCATCGGATGACTGCGCGAGGCAGGCGCGGGCGAGGTCGTCATAAACGAAGCCCTGCGCCATGAATCGGCCCAGGAGGCGCTGGACGACACGGTGTTCAAGATGGAGATGGACTACTTCGTCGGTGACTACGCCAGGGTCTTCAAATACAACGGGGCGGATCGGAGACGTGTTGCGCCATTCCCACGGCTTCTGATCTTTCTGTCGCGGCGCACGAAGTGTATCCATGGTGTCGGCCCAGCGCGGATCGGCACCAGCCTTTTGGTCGAGTGCGGGAAAGCGCCATTGCGTGCCGTCTGCGCCGCCGACCTGAGTAAGTGGAGGCGAATTCATCACTTCCAGCGAACTGGATAACGCGGCACGAAAATGCTCGCGATCGAAGCCGATGTTTCGTTTTGAGCGATCAAGCTGGGTGCGGAGATCATCGATCTGCTTGCGCAGGTCGTTCTGGCGATCACGCGAGGCTTCGAGTTCTTCATCGACGGCTGTGCGAGCCTCAGCATCGAGGTCGGCGGTGTTGATTTCGTTTTCGATGGCATCGACACGATTGCGCTGAATGCCGCGGCTCATCGTCTTGTGGAGCTTCGTGTCGATCACCTGGCCAAGGCTCCCGAGTTCGCGTTTGATCGTCTCAGTCTTGCGGACGAGTGCGGCGATGATGCGGTCTTCCGGTCGCTGCTTGTAGAAGAAATAGTGGCAGAAGACGTCGGCGTTCGGTTGCAGCTTTCGATCAACACGCCCGTTGCGCTGCTCCATGCGGCTGGGATTCCAGGGAACATCAAAATGAAATAGATTCCAGCAATGAGCCTGAAGGTTGAGCCCTTCACGCGCCGCGTCAGTGGCAATCAAAATGCGCATAGGGTGCCTGTACGGATCGGCATTGAATGCGCGCTTGATGCGCTCTCGCTCATCGACCGGCGTCGGGCCGTGATAGATAGCAACGCGGTCTTCGGCGCGATCGGTGCCCTCGATTACGGCTGAAAGCTGCTGGACCAAATACCGTTTTGTGTCATCCCATTCGGTGAAGATGAGAATACGAATGTCTGTCCATGGCTCATTTCCAACGCGTTTCTCGCCCGGGCGCGGAAGTTTGGGACACATGTTGACGCGAATCCAATCGATGAGCTTGCGGACCCGGGCGTCCGGCTGGCCGCGCGATGCCTCCGCAATTTGCGTCATTTGGTCGAGTAGCATTTGTTCTTGCAGGAACGATGACTCACTGCCCGACGTAGCCTTGCTCGCAGCCGTTGCCGATGTTGCTGCTTCAATCTGGAGATCTTCTTCGGCATGCAATTCGTCTTCAGACAGTTCGGCGCGATCGTCGTCGGGATCGACATTGGAGCCGATGAGATCGAGTTGACTATCTTGAAGCCGACCGACAAGCGGCTGGTCTTTCTGTGATTCCTCCCAATGCCGCAATACCGTTTTGCGATGAACGCGAAGCGTGCGGCTGAACGCTTCGATGGAGGACAAAAGGCGCTGTTGAAGTCCGGTGATTAGCAAGCCAGCAGCAGCTTGATTTCGCCGGGTGTCAGAGAGCAGTCGCTGCTCGCGAAGCTGGCGATACTGGTCGAGCAGTTCTGACAGACGCAGTTCGGGCGCATCTGCGGGTAGACCGTCGATATCAATCGGAACAACCCGCCGCTTAGGAAATCCGCCAACGACTTCGCGCAGATCATCTTTGAGCCGGCGAACCATCACGTCGCCCAACAACCGCTTCCACGTCGCCGCCGGCACGGCCATTCCGCGGAAGAATCGTTGCGGATCGAGGATTTCGAGGAGCGCGGAGAAGCTGTTGGAGTGTCCGTTGTGCGGTGTGGCGGACAAGAATAGCCGGTGTTCGAAACAGCGGGCGACTTCGCGGACAACCCGCGTGATCTGCGAATCAATCGCGTACTTCTGCCCGCTGGCCGGCGCGGCATGGTGGGCTTCATCAAGGATGAGCAGACTGCCGCTGCGAAACGCCCCGAGCCAGTCGCGCATTGGTCCAGCGTAAGCTTCGTCGATCAACAGCCGATGTGACACCAGGAATCTTGTATGGGTGGTCCACGGGTTTATGCCGAATCCGCGCTCACGCCGGACGCGAGTGACGTATTCCTTATCCAGAATCTCGAACGTCAGGCCAAAGCGGGCCTCCAACTCGTCTTTCCATTGCAGGAGCATCGATGGTGGGCAACAGACGACGATTTCGCGAACCTTCTTGCGCAGCAGAAGTTCGCGGGCAATCAAGCCAGCTTCTATCGTTTTGCCAAGGCCGACATCATCGGCGATAAAGAGATTGACCCTTGGAAGCCGGAGTGCTTTGCGTAGGGGTTCAAGCTGATAGGCATCCAGACGAATACCAGCACGGAATGGCGATTGAAAGAGGCCCGGATCGGTCGCGGTGATGCAATTCCAGCGGAGGGTGTTCAAGTAGGCCGCGAAGAGGTGAGGTTGGTCAAAACCGCGGCGTGCAATGGCGTCCCACGCTTCACCGGCCAGCACTTCCGCGTCAACCTCATGGTCCCAAAGCACTTCGAGTGGTTGCCCTTGGGCGTCGTCGTCAACGCATGACAATCGTACAATCGGACCGCGAGCGTTCGGTTCGAGAGCGACCTGCTCGACGAGGTATGTGCGTTGGCGGACTCGTGCGAGTTGACCGGCTTCCGGCAAAAACATCTCGTTGGTCTCGTTAACCACTTCTCTACCCTTAGTAACTTGCCCGAAAGAGAGGAACTCGGGCGGGATCAGCGATCATCGCCCGTTGCTCAATGATAATCGCAGCGCGGTGCGGCATCAAAACCTGCAACCCGACGTGCCATTGAATCATTGCGGCTTCCGCAGGGACCTCAGGTAGTCGAAGGCAGTTGCGTAGCGGGTGCCAGCAAGGCGGGACGTAATGAAACCATCGAGGCGATCGGTGGAAGCGGCGGCACGAAAGCTGCGGACTTCCGAGTTGTACACCCATAGATTGTGACAGGCGCGGTTATGCACGTGCTCGTTCGATTTGAGATCGACTAGGCTCTCGACATATTCATTCCGGGCCGCGACCCTCCGAACGTCGACCTTCTTGCCCGTCTGCCAGTCTTTGACATAAAAACCTTCGTCATCTGCTAATCTCAGCAATCGATTCGAAAAACGTCGCATCGCGCCAGTGAAATGCTGGTGGCTCCGATATTCGCGCTTTCCCATCCGAACAACGTAATGCCCAGGCAATTGCGCTAGCTTGAATCCCGCGCTGACCATCCAACTCTGAGAGTCGACGGAGTCGGCGCCGGCATAAAACGCCATCAACATTAGCAACGCCGATCCCATCGAGAAACAATGTATTTGCGATGCTGGCAACTGACGGCGCACATGATCGATGACTTCCAGCGCTAAGTGGATGTTTCCTCGCTGTGCTAGGGGCGCAAGGCTCCCGATTCCGACGTGATTCAACAATGGATAATCGTACTTGTCCTCCAACCGCCTGAGCCGATCGATACACCCACTGATCGCTTGCTTTGAATGACCATGAATCGCGGCCATCAAAGTCAGATCGCTTTTCGATTTCACAATTGCCTGCAGAGCTGTCTCAGTGTTGGCGATGGTCGTCCTAATGCGCTTTGCTTTGTCAGTTGCCTCCGGCGCAAACGGGTGATCAAGCACCACGCCCACGTGGGCCTTAGATTTGATCTGAGTTTCAAGCACGCTTGCAGGGGAGACATCGAGCACGTTGTGCTTGCGAAAATAGTACGCGCCGGAATCAATCAGCACCGGATGCTTGCCCAGTTTCAGGTAAGAATCCAAACACCATCCGTTGTTCAGCCAGGCAGTGTGTTTCCGACTCCTGAAATCGTATGCATTAATGAGGACGGCTTCGGTGTTGGTCATTCGCCAAGGAAGGCGTTTCAATCCAGATGTGGGATAATCACCAAGCCGGTAACTCGCAAAGAAGATGGGAACGCGTAGGCGATGCGGCCCAACCGAGATGATGCGCGTCGGCGAAATCATGCCCGAGCCTTTGTTAGCTTGACGGAGTTGCTCTCGGTCGTGAGCCACGTCTTCAGCGACTGCGCCCTCGTGCCGATTCCACCCGTTGCCCAAATCGCCCGATCGATCTCGGCTATCCCCGCAACCAACGGCGCGTAATCACACCCAAGATTGACATAGACCGCCTTGAAACGACGCCGGCGAAGGATTCCTCGTAGCTTCTTCTGTACGCTGAGATGAAGTTCAGGAATGCGATCGCGGTGCATACGCTGCTCATAGTGCCCGATGCGCGTCGTGGGCGCAAGCAAGCCGTACTTCGCGGAGAGGATGACGAGCGTGATCGAAGGGGACAGCCGGCCCTCTCGCCGAGCCTTTCGAAGGACGCGAAAGAAAACGCCATCGTATCTCTCGATTGCGGCCAAAGGCGCTTTGGGCGTTGTCCGCTTCGTCGCCGAGCACGAGATCAGGATCAGAGTTGCCAAATCGACATCCTTGTTCGGTCAAGTGCAGCCGCCCGGTACAGCAGCAACGCCAATTGAGGAGGAGGGGGCCGCGCGGATCGCCTACAGTAACCGGCGAGCTGCCAGAGCCCAATATCTCCATCCTGCTGACCGCGTGGCGCCATTGCTGCTCGGCCAGCAGCATCCATCGCCACTACTCTGCCTCAATGCCAAGCGAACGATCAAACTCGATTAGGTCAGGAGCACTTTCGGCATAGCCTGCAACCCGTCCGAAGTAGGCCGCCACGACGAAACGCTTGTGCCCGTTGCGGAGGTCCGTCCAGCCCGACACAGATCGCAACATGTACGTGCCGGGGATCGCGGGACGGTCGTCCCGAAAGATGGCTTCAGGGTCGAAAGGATCGACGATCCCTTCCCCGACCTGCACATGCGTCCCCAAGCGAGAGATTACCGCATCGGTGACTTCCGGATTTGACATTTCATCGCAACCATACCATCGCTGAAACTGGGTCTTGGTGCTCATGTGCACTCCTTTGATGCGACCGCTGCGTAATGCGGCGATCTAACTTCCTGACTATTCCAAAGCCCCTCGTCGCGTTTTTCTATTTCTCTTCGGAATTCTCCATGACGCGTTTACGCCGCGATACGCCTGCACTGGTAGCATGGTTTCAACGTCTTCGATCCTACGCGGGCCACGTAGTCGCACTTGGCCGTGGCAAAGATCATGTGTGTCCAGCCACCAGCTTGTGACTGCGAAGTGGTGGCTAGACACACCTCCTTTTCGGCTTTTTTCGAGCGATTTCGACGTTTCGGATTCGCTGCCGTTGCCCAAACCGGCAGCGCGATCGTCAATTCGACTTCCTTTGTATACATGTCAACCGAAAGGCTGGGGATCAGCCGATTGACTGCATCGCGCAGCGGTTCGGCCGACAGTGTGAGCAGGCGCTCGCTTTCCTCGGCCAGCACTACCAGCGCTTCCTCGACGACCTGCTCAACGGTGCGCAAGTCCTTCTGCTGGAAGTTTCGGATTTGTGCGAGCCTCGCTTCAATCTCGTTCCGCCGCGCGCCCATGCGTTCCAGTTCGTCTTGTGCATCCGCAAGGGCAGCGCCCTTCAACGCGCGGATCGTCGCGGTGATCTGCTGCTTCAACTCGTCCCGTTCGGATTCGAGTTCGGCCACACCCGGCGCGTCTTGCTGGGCGGACAGGCGCTGCTCAATCACATACGCCGTCAGCCGATCCCGTAGGTCGGCCTGATCGAGCAGTGAGTCGGCGAGTAGCCGTACGGAGGCTTCGTGCAGCGGCTTCGCCGCGATGAGCTTGTTGTAAATGCTCCGCTTGCGCCGGCCCTTTCGAGCCCTGGGGTGGCGATAGTATGGAATGTCATCGCCGCTAATCGTGCCGATCAGCGTCTCGCCATCCTGCTTCGCGACTAATTTCCGGCTGAACATGAAATCGCTCGCCGGATGTGAATTGAACTTCCTTCGCTCCCGTGTGGGATCGGTGCGCAAAGCCCACATCGCAGCCTGCGCATAGATCGCGAGGTCACGAACGTCACGCGGGAGGAAGCCGTACATGTGCGGCTGATCGATCCGGTCCCAGTCGTCTATTGGGCGCAACTTCGGGGTGAAGGTCTTCTTCATCGCCAACTCGCAGGCATCCCGATCCAGAGCAACGAAACCCATCTCCTTGTCGCGGCGAAAGAATCGTCCGCTGTATGTCTGGTTGTTATAGCTGACACCGGTGTAGCTTTCGTTTTCGTAGATGCTCTCCACCTGTCGTGGGGACCAATCGCTGCCCCTCGGCGCAGCGACTTTCAGGCGGTTCAGGTAGTCAGCGATCTTGCAGCCACGCCATCCTCTCTTGTACCGCAGGTAGAAGATCACACGCACGACACGCTGCTGCCGGCGATCACCGGGCATCAGCAACGAGTATTCGTTGCGCTGTTTGATGAACCGATTTCTGCTCTTCTTGCCGACCGACCCGAACGTGCCGATCACGACCTTCGTCTTGAAATCAATCTGTTCCTGAAGCCCGTTGCCGACGTTGTGGATGATAAATTTCGGCTGATCATCGGCGCCGCAATATAGGCGGTTACAGCCCATCGGCGTTTGGCCGGCCGTACGGAAGAAACCCTTCTTTTTCGCGAGGTCTTGGCCTTGCGTCGTGCGGCGTCCGTTGCCCACCGACTGCTCCTTCGCGGCCTCATACTTCGCGACGCGCACAACGGGCGCGTAGGGCTGATCATCCATCTCGCTGTCGGTGAAGTACACCTTCAGCCCGTGACACTCGGCCTCGTGCTCCAACCACATCCCGAACTTACCGCCGCCGCGTGTGGCGCGGTCTTCAACCTGCCAGACGATCACATCAAAATCGTTAAGTTTCTGCTTCCGCTCGAACAGCTTCCGTAAAAGCTGCTTGATGCGCGCGGGAGCGACCGCGGAGACGCCATCGAGCATTTCCTTATCCACGAACCGCATCCCCACCGCGGCAAGCTTCTTGATGATGTGATCGGCCTGCGCCTCGGTTGAGGTCGTGCCGTCCTTATCGTTGCTCTGACGGGCGACGACAATCGCGCCGAGTCCGTTCCATTTCTTGTCTGCTGAGTTCATCTGAATCCCCCTGATTGCGGCGGTCTAGACTTCGAACTAGATCGACCAGCAAAGCATCGACCGCCTTCTCAAACGACGCCTGCTGGTCTTCAGCCATCTCGACAGTCGAGACGGTTCTAATACGGGTCTTCAGAACGGGCTTGGTAAATTCCTTCATTTATTTTCCGTTCCGAGTCGCTGAAGCGCGAATTCGACGAGGAGGGCTTCGGACGAGCCCATCTGTCGGAGCAGCCACTGCCGGTCTTCCGTGATCTCCACATGCCTTTCGTTCTGGTTCCGCACGACCAATTCCTCCGTCAATCGTGAGAAACTGGCAAGGACGATGCCGTCGAGCAGAGAGGGGCGCAGGTCAAGGTTGCCGCGTTGAAGGTAACGAAGTACGCGTGGAGGCCTGATCGGGTCACCTTCAACAATGGCAATGACACCCGTGTGTGGGAGACCGCCGATGCTGACCTGGATTTCATGCTCCATCGTGCGCGCATCGCCGAGGTCGCCGCCGTAAAGGATGGACATCACAAGACTAAAGTTGGGGGCAGTGGGTTCGCTCATAGGAATTCTCCAACTGCGGGTTGCGCGTTTCAGGCACGGTTTCGAAGGAACTTCTTGTTAACAGACTTGAGGGCGCGTTCTGGTACGCCACAGACCAGTCGCCCAGTGCGCTGGTGTTTGAAGAGTGCGGTGTACTGCGGCGGTGCGATCACACTCCGGACCGAGCCGTGCTTGAACGGCTGGGCGATCAGTAGATCGAACAGGACATCGAGGTCGCCTTGACTCGCTCTCAGAACCGTATGAGCCGTCTGCGGCACGTCGAGGCACTTCACCGTCGTCGAATAACCAACGGAATAGTGCTGGTCGCCGATGTCAAATTCGCCGTTGTGGTCGATCCAATCGATTGCGACTTGTTTCTTCAACCGATCGATTGCGCGAGCGCTCGACAACAGCCAGTCAGCCGCATCGAGCGCGGCAGATAATTCTTCGACCGAGGAATTCATGGTTATCGACAGCACCTGCCGCTCAACGTCGGCCGGCGAACGTTGCAGCACCGAGAATGACCGAATTTCGTCCTCTTCGTCGCCGGTGTCGGGGTTTTCAAAGTTGGGGTCGGTTCTCACTGGTTTCTCCTCTCGCTTCAAATCGCGTCGTCATCGGCGACCAGGCAGGCGCCCCTGACTTCCAAGCTTGGCGTCACGTGGCGAGACAATTCCGCGAGCAGGTGCTGCGCCTCGGCGGCGGGGAACTGATTCGTGATCCACTTCGTAATGTCGGGGATCGACCACCACCCGCTGTCGCCGCCTTCCGTATAAATCTGTGCCCCCATCAGTTCAAAACACTTCATTGCAAGGTCGTCGAAAAGATTGTCGGGCAGATCGAGTCCGCCGCGGCCGTTTCGCTCGGCAATCTCCGGGTCCGACAGCAAGTCGTGCTCGACAACGACGGCGGCTGGTCGATCAACGCCAACGACACCGAATTTGACTTCGTGTTCGTAACGCTCGGTGGCGCGGTAGAGGCGGCGCATTTCGATGTGGAAGGGCAGTTTCGTAGAGTATGTCATATTGATAGCAATGCTATCACTGCTATCGTTCTTTGTCAAGGCCTTCCGTGCTTTTGCCGATAGCAGTCATATGGCCGCCACAAAGGGAATTCGTCTAAATGCAGTATTGCGGAAGCAATTCGAACGATTTTGTAGAGACCAACTCTTGGACGAACGCGCAGTCATCGAAGCTTGGTTGCTTCGCTTCCTAGAAGCTTCGGAAGCCGAGCGCAAGGAGGCTGCCACGCGATACGTAGCCTGGTATGAGGAGTTCGCCGGCGAACGATCCGCAGTGCATCCTGAGACAATCATGCGCAAAGGGCCGGGCCCCAGCCGCTCGCGCCGGCAACGAGATTCATAGCGCTGTCCCAGGGCCGCCACCGCGAGTTGCACGCAGTAAGCCGTGGCCGCCAGCGCGGCTTGTCTTCACGGCGGCCTTTCGTGCCGACGACGAGCGTTTTCATCACTCGATCCGCCGGCGCGCTATTCACTTTTCAAAGAGCGATGCACCGTCGACAGAGTATGGGACGACGGTGAATCATTAGGTATATCCCTAGAAATTCACTCGACTAGTGTCTGGGCGAAGTTTTTCTTACGACACTAAATTGATTGACGACGAAGAGGACTAGTCGAGTGAAGATTAAGGCGTAGACTCATGCTCGATGCACTTTGAAGTGGCGTCGGGAGTGATTCTTGTGAGTGAAGAGTACAAACCGTGCGAGCAACCGCTCGCTGACAAACCCGTCCAGTCGTGCAACGAAGCGCCGTCGGCGTCGTCGTTGGTTGAGTATCTGCACCTGCGTCCCCCCGGGAGTCTGAGTTCGTCGAACGCGGCTGCCTCGGCGGAGTACTGGGTTGATCTTCTTTCCCGCGACGGCAGGCCGAAGAAGCAGCGCGAGCGAAAGGCGGCAATCGAGAAACCTTCTGAAAACGAGACTTCGGCGTCGCTGGTTAACGCCGTAGAGGCTGCGCGGATCTGCGGCGTTAGCAGGACGACGTGGTTTAAGCTGCGTGCGGCCGGGCGCATACCGTCGCCGGTACGGCTGGCCCGGCGCGTGCTGTGGCGAGTCGAAGAGCTTCATCAGTGGATCGCTGCCGGTTGTCCGACGCTGCACCAATGGCAGCGTCTTCGCGATCAAAAGGCGATAACCTCAAACAGGAACCCGCAAAAGTGACTGTACGCAAAGCAAAATACACTGAGAATGGCCAGAAACGGGAGTCGAAGAAGCTTTACGCCCACTTCTATGACCATCACGGCATTCGTCGAAAGCTGCCGCTGTTCGTTGATCCCGAGAACAGTAGAGAAGCCGCCCGCGCGATTGATCGCCTCGTCACCATTCGCGCCAGCGACGACATTCCGTCGCAGGAACTGCGTCGATTCATTGCGAACACTCTCCCGCGTATCCGGAAGAAGCTAGTCGCCTGGGATATCATTGACTCCAGCCTGATGAGTGCGGCGGAACTGCTGGACGAGTTGATCGACAAGTGGAAGAAAGCGCTCCTCGCCGACGGCGTTGCCGAGAGCTACGCCGATCTAAAGGCTGGCCGCGTGCGAACACTCTTTTGCGATGGGAAGATGCTTCGTTGGCAGGACATCAAACCGGAACGGGTCCGCGATCAGCTGCGGCTCTTTCGCGAGGCGGAGGAAGGAGCGATTAGCGTCGCTACGTCAAATCACTACCTCCAGGCGGCCCAACAGTTTTGCAAGTGGATGGTGGAAGATCAGAAACGCGCCTTCTCCTCACCCCTTGTTGGTATGAAGCCGGTGGATGCCACCGGGAAGCTTGTTCATGAACGGCGCGCGCTCGATCTGGACGAGTTTTGTTACCTGATCAACTACCTCGACACGGCGCCGGCGGTGTTCCGGATTCCGGCCCACCACCGGGCGTTGATCTACACTTTTGGTGTGGAAACGGGACTGCGATCAGGGGCGATCAAGCGGTTGCTCGTCAAACACATTGAGACGCACGAAGGGAAGCGAAGCGTCTTCGTCCCTAAGCGCAACCGCGTGAAGTACAGCGACGACCGGTGGATCCTCCTGCGGGACGAGTTGTGGGAGGCGATCAAACCGCTGGTGGAGGGCCGCGGGCCGAACGAGCCAATCTTCACGATGCCGACACGTGGCCACACCGCAAAAATGCTGGCGCGCGACCTCGATGCGGCCCGCCGGCAGTGGATCAAGGAAGGTTCCACCGGCGACGAGCATCAGAAGCGCGAAGCGTCAGACTTCCTGCGCTACAAGGACAGCGACGGCCGCTATGTCGATTTCCACGCTTTGCGCCACACCCGTGGCGTCTGGCTGGTTCAATACAACAAGGCCGATGGACGCGATGTTCAGGATCTGATGGGCGTCAGCAGCCTGTCGTTGGTCGACCGCTACACGCGCAGTTACAACCCCGAACACGACGAGTTGGTCAAACGCGGCCCGAGCTTGCCCCAACTCCCGTCGATGAAGGCGTTAGCCGCCTCCGTTTTGCCCAAAGAATCCGCGGGTTCGGCGGGCTCGATGCTGCCTTCCAGCTTGTACCCTAGCTTGCCCCACAACCCCGAAATTCGCAGGATTTTGACGGACTTCGACGGACCGATCGTGCGCTGGACTCCCGCGGACTCCGACGAACAGAAGCATTCAAAAAACCCTGAAAACACTGGCCTTTTGACGTGTGACGGCGAATCAGATATTGTTCCGAATCCACCCGGAGAGGTGGCAGAGTGGTTGAATGCGCCGGTTTCGAAAACCGGTCTGCCCGCGAGGGTAGCGAGAGTTCGAATCTCTCCCTCTCCGCTGTCCGAGACAGACAGCCGTTCAACCAGACAGTTGAACGGCTTTCTTGTTGATATTGCAAGAGTTAC
>ENA-ORBV01003820-ORBV01003820.1-microbial-mat-metagenome-genome-assembly--contig:-NODE-3820-length-29674-cov-6.783525_pt1 | contig 29674 bp, 27 predicted proteins | sample MGYA00237777_ERZ505514 | MGnify/ENA primary metagenome ERZ505514 (study PRJEB26160, sample SAMN06269048) | microbial mat metagenome | isolation source: Oligotrophic lake microbial mat | place... | reverse complement strand
ATCATCGGGGCTGTGACGGCGACGGCGGTGGCGAAGACGACGATTTGCGCGAAGCCGAAGGTCGAGATGCGAACCTGCGCGGGGTCGTAGGTGTCGTAGGCGAACGCCCGTGGCAGCGAACCGAATTCGCTGAACCATGTCCCGGCCCATTGGGAAGTCACCCCGCGGCCATGAGTGTCAGGGCGTGAAGCGATCGCGATACGACAAGTAGTGGTGAATCGCGAATCCTGCGAAACTCTTTTGGCCACTGAACGCGGCGTGGACGAGTGCCAGCTGGTCGTCCATTTCGGCGTTTGATCGACCGTCGAACGTCAGCTTGGGCAGCTCGACGCGAGCGACCGGGGACGTCTCTACTCCAACGAAGACGGTCGTGTTCGTGCCGCTGCCGTACTCCAGCAACTCGCGCGCATGGGCGATGATGCCGTCGTCGCCGCCGGCCATGTTCCGGTAGTCCATGATGCCGACGTTGTCCACCAGGTCGAGAATGTGGAAACTCGCGGCCTTGCGCACGCCATTGAAGGTCACGTCTCCGATCGCCGCACCGGTCTGGTCGTCCGGGTACTGCCACCAGAACGGAATGTCGACGCCGTACTCGAGACCGCCCTCGGCATCCACGGCGCGCTGCGCCAGCGCGTTCAACTCCAGATATTCGCCCAGTAGGCGTTCGCGAACCACGGGAAGCTGCCAGCCGGCCAGAAGGTATGGCTCGTTGTCGAGGTGGATGCCGTCGAACCGCTGGCCGGCCGGCGCCTCACGATTGAAGCGAATGATGGTGTCGACGAGTGTGAGCACCACGTAGTGGCGTTCTCGGAGCACGTAGGCCGGGTCGCCATCGAGCGCGTGGATCTTGATGCCGGCCCGATGCGCTTCTCGGAGCAGATCGCGCCACTCGGCTTCATGCTGAAGCCGGGACCCGTTGAGGGTCCGCATGACCTGAATCCAGGCGATGTTGACGCCGCGCTCACGACAGAAGTCGAGAAAACGCTGGCGGGCCGACGCTTCCTGAAGGAGAGGGGCCGAATCCCAGACCCAGAGGGCACGCGAGGCGTGGGCCTTGGTCTCAGCCATTGCCGCCGTCGCGGCGCACACCGCCAGAGCAAGGCAAAGCCAACGGCGAACCTGAAAATGCACACCCATCTTGCTGACAACCGGACCCCTGATGATACACCGCGACACCGTGATGTCAGAGAGCTTGCCGACGGCCAGCAATCCGGCAGGCGCTCAAGTTGATGGCGGCCGCCTTGACCGTCTACACATAAAAGTGAAATGCTTACACATAGCCATGAGAACCAACATCGACCTCGACGACGACTTGATGCGACTGGCCATGCGCAGCAGCGAGGCCACCACCAAGCGCGGCGTGGTCGAGGAAGCCTTGCGTTTGTTGATTAACACCCGCACCCAGGGCAGCATTCGCCGCTTGCGCGGCAAGGTTGTGTGGCAAGGGGACCTGGCCGCTTCCCGGCTGCAGCGCAGCGGCAAGTAAGCGATGGTCATCGTCGACTCCACGGTGTGGATCGACTACTTCAACGGCGTCGACCACGCCGAGACCGACTGGCTCGAGTCGCACCTCGAACTGGACCGGATGGGCCTGACGACGATCATTCTGTCTGAGATCCTGCAGGGCATCCACGACGAGAAGACCGCGACCAGGGTCGAGGCCGAATTGATGCACTTCGCGATCTTCGAAGCCGCCAGCCGGCCGCTCGCCGTCCAGGCCGCACGCAACTACCGCGCGCTTCGCAGGCGCGGCAAGACGGTACGGAAGACCACCGACGTCCTGATCGCCACTTTCTGCATCGCCGAGCAGCACTCGCTGCTGCACCGGGACCGTGACTTCGACGCGTTCGAAGCACTCGGCCTCTCGGTGATCCGTCCGTAGGAGGCGGTGCTGGCACGGATCGCGAGGTAGCCTCCGCAGCTGCGCACATGACCGACTCGAACTTCTCCTCTTTCGTCTGATGGCTGACCAGGACCGCTCGGCGAAACATTAAGATTTACTGCGGTGATCATGTTTGAAGAAACCAACGAATTCGATCTCCTCGTCCAGTCCTACAACGCCCTGCCGTTCACGGCAAAAGTCGCCAGACTCGGCTACCAGCGGGTGGGCTTCGTCAACGATGATGACGGGCAGTCATACACCTTGCACCTGACCGACGGCTTGGTCAGCAAGGTCGTGAAGGGAGCCGACGCGCCGGACTTCACGGCGTCGGGCTCGATGGCGCGAATTCAGCAGATTGCGATCAGCCAGAAGTACAGCGACCTGCTGTCCGCGGTGTCAGTGCCGATGGCCGTCAAGATGCGGGCCTTTACGCTGCTGATGGGGTGACGAGTGAGGGAGCGAAGCGCCTATCGGCACTGCCGGGCGCGCTCCAGCAGCAGCTCACGCTGGCGGGAATTGCGCGTCAGGTCGGCCGCGCGGTTCAGCTCGACGACCGGCGACGGGGTGAGGCGTGCGAGCGTGACACGCGGCGATCGCCGCCTGTAGCGAATAGGCCGTGGACCTCGGGCTCTTCTGGCGCGAGCTCGGCCAGCACGCGACCCAGCCGCAGCGCTTCGTCACACAGCGCCGGCCGCATCCAGTGATCGCCGGCGGTGGCCGAATAGCCCTCGTTGAACACCAGGTAGAGCACTTCGAGCACCGAGGATAGCCGCGCCGCCAGTTCGGGCCCGCGTGGCACTTCAAAGGGAACGCGCTTGTCGGCGAGCGTCCGCTTCGCCCGGACAATGCGTTGGGCAATGGTCGACTCCGACACCAGGAACGCGCGCGCAATCTCCCCGGTGGTCAGGCCGCCGAGCAGCCGCAGCGTCAGCGCCACGCGCGCCTCGGTGGAGAGCACCGGGTGGCACGAAATGAAGATCAGCCGCAGCAGGTCGTCGCCGACGTGGTCGTCGAGCGCAGCGTCGAGTTCGGCGGCGCTATCGTCCTGACGCGCATCCAGTTCATAGCCCAGCTCGTGATGCTTGCGCTCGACCCGCTGGTGGCGGCGGAAATAGTCGATGGCCCGGCGCTTGGCAATGGTCATGAGCCACGCACCCGGATTATTGGGCACGCCCGCCACCGGCCACTGCTCGAGCGCGGCGACCAGCGCGTCTTGCGCCATCTCTTCGGCCAGGCCGACGTCGCGGACCATCCGCGTCAGGCCGGCCATGATCTTCGGCGACTCGAGGCGCCATACCGCATCAATGGCGCGATGCGCATCGGTCGCTGTCACAGCTACCGATCAGAGCACCAGCGCTGCAAAGTGAGAAGTGAAAAGTGGAAAGTGAAGGATCGACAGCGACGAGCTGAGCCGCGATGAATTAGTTCCGGCTGGGGTGTCCGGTGCCGGGGCTGGCGCCCCGGGCAATCTCGTCGAGTATGCCCTCGGTGCCCATGGCGATGAAGGGCCGGACCAGGTCTGCACTGTGGCGGCCGAGGTTCATGTCGGCTACCAGCTCGGCGAAGGCATGGGACGCTGGCATCGCCGCACGGTACGGACGAGTCGTGGACATGGCGTCGTAGCTGTCAACCACGCCGATGATCTGCGCGGCCAGGCTGATGGCGTCGCCCCGCAAGTGGTCTGGGTAGCCGCTGCCATCCAACCGCTCGTGGTGCTGACGCACGATGGCCCGCACCGCCGTCAGCGACCGCAAGTCGCCGCACAGCCGCTCGCCGATGATGGTGTGCTGCTGAATCATGATGAGCTCGGCCGCGGTCAGCGGCCCCGGCTTCAGCAGAATCGAGTCCGGCACGCCGATCTTTCCGACGTCGTGCAGGTAGCCGCCGCGGCGCAGCGCGGCACGCTCTTCGCCACTGAGCCCGAGGCGTTCGCCGAGCGCTACGCCATACCGCGCCAGGCGCAGGCAATGGCCCTCGGTGTAGGGATCGCGCGCCTCGACCGTGAGCGCCAGGCTCAGGATGACCGATTCGGCTGACTCAAGTTCGTCGGTGTACCGCTTGATCCGGACCAGCGAGGCGACCCGCGCAGTCAACTCGGCCGGATCGATCGGTTTGGAGAGGAAGTCGTCGGCCCCGGCACGGATGCCATCGATCTTGTGCTCGCGCGCGTCGAGCCCGGTCACCAGCACCACCGGCAGCAACCGCGTCGCCGCCTGGCCCTTGAGGCGGCGGCACACCTCGAAGCCGTCGATACCGGGCAGCATCACGTCGAGCAGCACGAGGTCAGGGGTGTTGACGGCAACCGCGACGAGCGCGGCCTCGCCGTCTTCCGCCGTCTCGACACGATAGCCGTCGCGCACGAGCAAGCGCGTCAGCAACGCCCGGTTGCCCGGCTCATCATCGACCACCAGGATCAAAGGTGCGCCGCGCAGCGAGGTCACCGGCCGGTGACCTTCTTCCAGAATCGCGTGAGCGCCGACTCGGGCGGGGGCGGCGGGGTCTTGAGGTAGCCCACTTTCAGTAGCGAGACCGCCTCCAACAGGCCCGTCACCGTGAAGGGCTTGTCGAGGAACGCTTCGCCCTCGAGCAACTCGGGCCGCTCGCGAAACAGCACTTCGGAGTGAGCGGTCACGTAGAGCACCTTCAGCTCGGGCCGCAACTTGCGGATCTTCACCGCCATCTCTTCGCCGCGCATCACCGGCATGTCGAGATCGGCCATCAGGAAATCGACCTGGGCCTGGCTGGCCATCACGTCGAGCGCCTGCTGACCGTCGCCGGCCTCGATCACGCCGTAGCCGCCGCCTTCGAGAATGCGGCGGGCCAGCTGCCGCACCCCAGGTTCGTCATCGACCACCAACACGACCCCACGAGTCGGCGTCCCCAGATCGATCTTCATTCGGCCTCCGGCGCCAGCTTAGCCTGTCCGTCCTCGTGCGGAGTGCGCAAGATGGCGAGCGCACTCTTGCCGGCCTGCTCGATCTGCAGGACGTCGGCACGGTGCGTACTATCTGCCGGCAGCTCGGCCAGCAGCAGCTCGCAGAACCCAAGGACGATCGCCAGCTGGTTCTTCAGCCGGTGGACCTCCGGCGACTCAATGCCGTGTGTCATGCCCCATCATCCGTCATGGCGGCCGCCGCCAGACGAGCATCGGCGAATTTTCTCAGCGCCGCCACGTCGAAAGGCTTCTCCAGGTACGGGTTGGCGACCGAGGCCAGGAAGCTGGTGGTCGCCGTGCTGAAGGCGCCGCCGCTCAGGAACACGATCGCCGTCGCCTGCTGCGGCACCGCCCGCTGAAGCGCCTCGTAGAACTCAATGCCCGACATCAACGGCATCATCAAGTCGCAGAAGATGATGTCGTAGACGGCACCGCCACGAATCATCTCGAGGGCCTCGGCCGCGTTGGTCATCGCCGTCACGTCATGCCTGCGCAACGCGCGTTTCATCAACAGCCCCATCACTTCCTCGTCGTCAATGACGAGAATGTGGCCTGACGGCGGCAGCGACGCTGACTCAGAAGGTGGGTTTGGGTTTGTCGGCACGCAAGCCTTTGGCTCGGCTGAGCCAATCCTCGACCGGATCGAGTGTTGCGGATGGCGCGGTGGGTGGTTGCGCCGCCAACCACGCCGACGCGCTGGCCATGGCGGTCTGCACCGACGCCGCGGTGAAGGGCTTCACCAGATAGCCGACGACCCCGGGCTGCAAGCTGATCGTGCCTGGCACTTCGGTGTCTGCGGTCGCGAGCACCACCGCCACGTGCGAATGCTTCGCCCGGATTTGCTCGACCAGCCACAACCCACCCGGTCCCGGCATGTGCAGATCCACGAGTGCCACATCGGTGTGTCGGTCGCTGTCGAGCACGGCTAACGCCTCGGTGGAATCCCTGGCCTCGGCGGTTTCAAACCCCGCGAGCACGAGCCACCGCTTCAGGACTTCTCGAATGCCTGTTTCGTCGTCGACGATGAGGATCCGCATGAAGATGGTATACGCCTGCTTCGTTGGCTAGTCAAACTGGGGGTCGAAACAAGACCGGCACCAGGGCGTTGTCGGACGCCCCGGTGCCGCAAGGTTTGCTACTTGGCCGGCATCAACGTGAACTTCTGCACGCGGCGTCCGGTTGACGCTTCGCCGATGTACAGGTTGCCCTTGGCGTCGATGCTCATGCCATGGGGCCGCAGGAACTGGCCGACCTGCCGGCCACCACGACCAAACTCGCCGATGACCTCCATGTCGCTGCGGCGCAGCGTCCACACCTTGTGATTGGTGCCGTCCGCCAGGTAGAGGTACTGCTGCGCCGCATCCTGCGACGGCACGATCACGAACGAGGACCCTGACGACAGCGTCGCCGGGGCGATGATTTTTTCCGAGATGAACTTGCCGGCCTGGTCGAACACCTGGATGCGGTTGCCGCGGCGATCGGCGACGTAGATCTTGCCGTCCGTCGTGCCGGTGATCCCGTGCGGGGTCGAGAACTGCTTGGGCAGCGCACCCGACATCATCGTCTTTGCGTCGAACTTCTCCGTGTCGTCGGGCACGTTGCCGTAAGCGCCCCAGTGCCGCAGGTACTTGCCGGTGGCACCGTCCACCACGACCACGCGACGATTGCGATAGCCGTCCGAGATGAAGGCTTCGTTGGTCTTGGGATCCACCCAGATGCCCGACGGCCCGCCCAGCAGTGTGGTGTCGGCGCTGCCGGCGGTCTTGTCGAACTCACCGATGGTGAACACGAGCTTGCCGGCGCGCGTGAACTTCATCACGCGGTGATGAGCGTGGCTGCCGACCCACACGAAGTCGTTGTGGTCGACGAAAATGCCGTGCGGGTTTTTCGGGAACTGCGACACATCCTGTGTCGCCGCATCACCCCAACCTTGAACCAGCTTGCCCTTGTCGTCGAACTCGAGGACGACGGGCGCGGGGGCGCAGCAGGTGCCCATGGGCGGCTTCTGCATCTGATAGAGCTCTTCTTCGGTGAGCGTCTCGGGCAGGTGCGTCACCCACACGTGCTGTTTCGCGTCGACGAAGACACCGGTGACGGAGCCGAGAATCCAGTTATTGGGCAGTTCCAGCGGCCACGACGGGTCGACCTGGAAGCGCGGGGCGGCCGGTTTGGCCTGGGCGTTCACGACGTCGTTCTGTGACGCGATTCCGCCGACGAGAGCCGTGACAAGGAGGATGAGGGACAGGTGCCATTTCGTTCGCATGGCGAGACGATAACATTTCCTCTTAGCTCAGCTGTATCGCGGTGTCACCGCCGACGCCACGGTCGCGCTAGCGGGCCGTGGCACGTCAGTTGCACCAACTCTGCTGATGTCTCTCCCCACCCTTCGCTCGTGGCCTCTCTCTTTTCGGCTGGTCAGCGCGGCGTTTGCCCTCGCCACGGTGGGGTTTGCCTGGCTTTTCATCGACCTCATCGGGAGCATGCCCTCCCGCGCGGAGCTGCGCGCCTTTCGTGTGATGCCCAGTGCCACGGTCCTGTATGACGCGTCCGACCATGCAGTTTTTACCGTCGCCAAGGAACATCGCATCGAGGTGCCGCTGGCGGAGGTGTCGCCGTATTTGATCAAGGCGGTGATCGCGATCGAAGACCGTCGCTTCTTTGATCACGATGGCCTGGATCCGATCCGGATCTTCGGGGCGGCCATTGCGGTGGCCCGCGCTGGCGAGGCCGTGCAGGGCGGCAGCACCATCACGCAACAGCTCGCGCGCCAGTCGGTGGGCCGCCAGAAGACGCTGCGGCGCAAGTTGAAGGAGGTGGCGTTTGCCGCGCAACTCGAGCGTCACCTCACCAAGAACGAGATTCTCGAGCTCTACCTGAACAAGGTCTACTTCGGCGACGGCCTCTACGGCGCGGAGGCCGCAGCCCTGGGCTACTTTGGCAAGCGCGCCTCGGTGCTGACCTTGCCCGAGGCGGCCTTGCTGGCGGGCTTGCTGAAGGCGCCCTCGAACTACGCACCGACGGTGGATGTGCTGAAGGCCGAGTCGCGACAGCTCGTCGTGCTCAAGGCCATGCTCGAGTCGCGGGTCATCACCAAGGTCGAGTACGAAGAATCGATTCGCGCCGAGGTGACCATTCGCGATGGCTTGCGCGCCGCTGAGGGATTTGGCCAGTACTACAAGGAAGAAGTGCGCCGGCAACTGGTGGAGCGCTTCGGTTGGCCGCGGGTCTCCGAGGGCGGCCTGCATGTTTACACGACGATCGATCCCGACATGCAACGCGCGGCCGAGGCCGCCGTGGCCGCCAGCCTGGCCGAGATTGACCCGACCTTGCGCGCGCGTCCTGCGGACGACGCTCCGTTGCAGGCGGCGTTGATCGCGCTCGATCCAATCACGGGCGCCGTACGTGCGCTCGTTGGCGGTCGCGACTTCAACGCCAGTTCCTACAACCGCGCCATGCTGGCGCGTCGCCAGCCAGGGTCGGCGTTCAAGCCGTTCATCTACGCCGCAGCGGTCGAGGCCGGCTACGGGCCAGACGACACGCTCGATGGTCTGAACGCGCCGACCCAGATCTCGAATGTGGCATGGGATCCAGATGATGAGCACGTGACAGACGACTCGGTGACGTTGCGCGACGGCCTGCGCCTGTCGAGCAATCGAGCCGCGGTGCACTTGCTGGGCGAAGTCGGCCTGTCGCGAACCTTGAAGGCGGCGCGCGGGTTTGGTTTCGACGATCTGCCCAACGTCCCGTCCGTGGCGCTTGGCTCCGGCGAGGTGACCCTGTCGGCCATCACCTCCGCCTACAGCGCGTTCGCCAACGGCGGGAAGATCACGCCACCCTCACTGATCCGCCGCGTGGTCGACACCGATGGCCTCGTGCTGTTCGAGTCGGCCGAACCGACCCGGCAAGTGATTCGGCCGATCACGGCCTACCTGATGGCCGACATGCTCCGCGGCGTGATCGATGCCGGCACTGGTTCCGGGGCGCGCCGCTACGGCTTCTCGTTGCCGGCTGGTGGCAAGACCGGCACCACCAATGACTACAAGGACGCGTGGTTCGTCGGCTTTACCCCGTCGGTGGTGACGGGGGTGTGGATTGGCTTCGACCAGCCGCGCACGATTCGGCGGGGCGGCTACGCCTCGGAACTCGCCGTGCCACTGTGGGGCCGATTCATGAAGGCGGCCACTCGCGGTGACAAGGCGGCCTGGGTGAAGCGGCCGGCGAGCGCCGCCCGAGACGTGCGCCTGGTTCGCGCCGAGCCGGCCGGCGTCGACAAGCGGATGGGCGGCGACGAGCACGACGAGCCGGTCGCCAGTGTCGAACCGCCAAAGAAGAAGCGCGGTTTCTGGTCGCGGATCTTCGGTCGAGGCGACAAGAAAAAGGGCGAACAGTAGTCGTCGGCCACGAAGGCGGACACCTCAGGGTTTTGCCCTATACTGAGCGCCATGGGCGAACAGATGTCTCGTCGGTGGCGGTCTCTCTTGGTCGCAGGCCTGCTGGCCCCCGCGCTAGCGGCAGTGGTCACCCCGCTCGCGGCTCGGGCTGATGTTCAGGCGCCGGCTCCGGCGGGTGAGGTCACCTTCACCCGCGATATCGCGCCAATCCTGCAACGTAGCTGCGAGAACTGCCACCGCGCCGAAGGCGTGGCACCGATGTCGCTGCAGACCTATGACGAGGTGCGGCCGTGGGCGCGCGCCATCAAGCAGCGCACCGGCATCGGCCCCAAGGCCGGCGTCATGCCGCCGTGGTATGTCGAGAAGAACATCGGCATCCAGACGTTCAAGAACGATCCGTCGCTCAGTGCCCGGGAGATCGCGATGGTCGCCAAATGGGCCGACAGCGGCGCCCCGCGCGGCAACCCCAACGACATGCCGCCCGCCCGGGTCTGGAACGACAGCTCGAAGTGGGCGATCGGCACACCGGATCTCGTGGTCAAGACCACCGACATTCTGGTCAAGGGCACCGCCCCCGACTGGTGGGGCGAAATCCCGCGCGTGCCGACCGGCCTCACCGAAGACCGTTACGTCGCGGCGATGGAGGTCAGGGAGGTCAACGACGTCGTGTCCGGCGGGACCGGCCGCGAGACCGTCGGCGGCCGTTTTGTGTTCCACCACATGATCTGGAGCACGCGGGTCGTCGCCGACGACTCGGCTCCGCCCGATCCGCTGGCGACTGGTGACGACAGCACCTCATGGCCGGTCCACGAGGTCGGCCGCGAGGCCGACTTCTTCGACGCCAAGTCCGCGCGCTTGCTGAAGGCGGGCTCGAGCATCGTCTCGGACTCAGTGCATCTCCACTCGAACGGTCGCGATACCACCGCGCACCTGGAGATCGCGTTCAAGTTCATGCCCAAGGGCTACCAGCCCGAGTATCGCCGCGCCACCTATGCGCTGGGTAATGGCGTCGACATCGACATCAAGGCGATGGAAGGCGGCCAGCAACTCCACGCCTACGCGCTGCTCAAGGAGAACACCAAGATTCTGTCGTTCGAGCCGCACCTGCACGCGCCCGGCGCGCGCATGTGCCTCGAGGCCATCTGGGGCTACAACATCCAGACCATCAACTGCGTTGGCTACGACCACAATTGGGTGCGCGGCTACGACTACGACGATGACTCGGCACCGTTGCTGCCGAAAGACACCATTCTCCACATCGTCGGCTACATGGACAATTCGCCGTCGAACAAGAACGTACCGGATCCGCGGAACTGGCAGGGGTCGGGCAACCGTTCGGTGGCCAACATGTTTATCGACCTCGGCAACCGGGTGTTTTTGACCGACGAACAGTTTCAGGCCGAGATGGCGGCACGGCGAGAGAAACTCAAGTTGACGCGCAACAGCATGGTGATCGGTTGTCCTCTGTGCAACATTCCACCGGCGGCGCCGGCGACGGCGACGAGGCCGCAGCAGTGATCACGAGGGCTTGCGGCTTGCTTGGGGGCCGTAGCCTCGGCGAAGGCCGGCGGCTTGGGGCTTGGATGGTGGAGGCAAACCTCAAGGTTTGCGTGTTGCTGCTGTTTGCGGCCGCGACCGCTCAGGCGCAGTCGCTGTCGTACTCGCGCGGGCAGAACGTCTCGCCGGCCTACGAGGGCTGGGAGCAGACAGCCGACGGCACGAAGTACTTCGTGTTCGGCTACATGAATCGCAACTGGCAAGAAGAGATCGACGTGCCGGTCGGCCCCGACAACGGCTTCAGCATCGGCGATGCCGACCAGGGGCAGCCGACGCGGTTTCTGCCGCGGCGCAACCGCTTCGTGTTTCGCGTGCCGGTCCCGAAGGGCTTCTCTGACAAGGACGAGCTGATCTGGACGCTGACGACCCAGGGCAAGAGCGAGAAGGCCTACGCCAGCCTGCGGCTCGACTATCAGATCGATGACGTCGTGCGGGCCTCGGAAACCGGGGCGCTCGGTGCGGGCTCGAGCAGTCCTGAGATTCGCGCCAACCGGCCGCCGACCGTCGAGGTGCAAGGCCGCAAGGCCTTGACCGCCAAGGTGGGCGAGGCCGTCACGCTGATCGTTGAGGTGGCCGATGACGGCGTGCCGAAGCGCCGGGCCTCTGGTCTGGCCGGAGCTGCGGTCGCCAATACAGGATCGCGGCGGGATACCAGCACAGATCCCGCGCCGGCATCGCAGGCACCGGTTCGCGCCAATCGCGCCTGGCAGCCGCCCGCCCGTGTCACCGTCGGCAAGAACGTTGGTCTGCACGTGTCGTGGTTCGTGTATCGCGGGCCCGGCACAGTGACGTTCACCCCCGAGCAGGTGATGTCGTGGGAAGACACGCGCGCCGGCGCCAATTCGCCATGGGCCCCGGTGTGGGTGCCGCCCGCCATGGCGGCCGATGGTGAGGTGTCAGTGCAGGCGACGTTCTCGGAGCCTGGTGTCTACGTGCTGCGCGCGCGTGCCGATGACGGCGCGTTGACGGCCGACGGCCACGTCACTGTCACCGTCACTCGTTCGACTCCGCAGTGATGCCTTCCAGGCATCACCGCGTCGCTCAGGGTGAGCGCCCAGGCCCGAGGCCATAGAATGTCGCCCGAACCGGTGGTCGTTGTGACGCGCGAAGAGGGCAGTGACGGGCAGGAGTTTGTGCTCCGCGTCGACGGCGAGCGGATGGGCTCGCTGGACTACGCGCTGCCGGAAGCCGGCGTGATGCGCATCGACTACGTCGAGGTCGCGCCAGAATTGCGCGGCACGGGGCTGGGCCGGCAGTTGGTACAAGCCGCGGTGGACTGGGCCCGAGACGACGGGATGAAGATCGTCCCGATCTGCGGCTACGCCAGGGCCGTCATCTCTCGCGACCCAGACATGAGCCAGCAGCTTCGCTGATCACGAACGTCAGCCACAGATTTACGCAGACTCCACAGATTCCGTTGCGACGCCATGCGCGCGCTGGCATTGGGAGCGGCCGGCGGCCGCTCTGCGGGCCGTACCGTACCATCGGCGTCATCGGCGGCTCCGTTATACGCTATCGGCATGCCCTTCATCGCCGTCAACGAGCTGCCGGTCCGCGAGATCTTTCCCGGCCTTCGCGCCCGACTCATTCATACCGATCGCCAGACCCACTCGTGGGTGGAGGTGGACGCCGGCGCCGCGTTCCCCGAGCACCAGCATCCGCACGAGCAGATCGTCAGCGTCATCGAGGGAGAGTTGGAGGTCGTCCTCGACGGCGTCATCCATCGCCTCACCCCAGGATCGGTGTTGGTGATCCCACCCGAAGTGCGCCACTCGGGGCGCGGCGTCACGGCCTGCCGCGTGCTCGACGTGTTCTCGCCGGCCCGAGACGATTATCGCTAGTCCTTGCGCCCCAACGTGATGCGCACCACGTGCGTCGCGCCGTCATCGACCAGCGGGATCGCGAGATGGTCGACGGCGACGCCGTCCAGCTCTGCGCGGCTGACGCCGGTCCACACCCGCCGCGGATTGGTGACGCGGATGTCATAACGCGACGAGCCATGCCGCCACTCGATGGTGTAGTCGGTCCACGACGAGGGCACGCACGGATCGATCATGAAGGTGTCGCCGCGCCGGCGCAGTCCGAGAATGCTCTCGAGACCCGCGCGGTACAACCAGCCGCCCGATCCCGTATACCAACTCCAGCCGCCGCGGCCGGCGTGCGGCGGCCGCGCGTAGACATCGCCGGCCAGGACGTACGGCTCCAGCCGATAGCGCGCCACTTCGGCGTTGGTGCGCGAGTGGTTGATCGGGTTGATCATGTGGAACAACTCGCTGGCTTCGTCGCCGCTCCCGAGTTTGGCAATGGCCATCACCACCCACACTGCCGCGTGCGTGTATTGCCCGCCGTTTTCGCGAATGCTGGGCGGGTAGCCCTTGATGTAGCCGGGGTCCTGGTCCGACTTGTCGAACGGCGGCGTCAGCAGCAGGATCACCCTCGACTGTCGCGCGATCAGGGACGCGCGCACGGCGTCCATGGCCCGCTCGGCGTAGCGCTTGGGCACGGCTCCTGACAGCACCGACCACGACTGCGCGATCGAATCGATGACGCACTCGTCGTTCTGCGCCGATCCCAACGGCCGGCCATCGTCGTAGTAGGCACGGCGATACCATTCACCGTCCCACGCCTCTTCGAGTCGTGATGACAGGTGACGTGCCTGCTGCCGATAGCGCGCCGCCATCGTGCGCTCGCCGCGGCGGTCGCAGATCGGCGCGAAGTCGTTGAGCACGTGGTGGATGAAGAAGCCAAGCCACACGCTTTCGCCGCGGCCAGCCGCGCCGACGCGGTTCATGCCGTCGTTCCAATCGCCAGCGCCGATCAACGGCAAGCCGTGCGGACCACTGGTCAAGCCGCGATCGATGGCGCGGCGGCAGTGCTCGAAGAGGGTGCCGGTTTCGCCAGACAGGGTCGGCTGTTCATAGGCTTCGGCCTCGCCCTCTGGTACGGGCGGCGCCGAGAGAAATGGCACCTGTTCGTCGAGCACGCCGGTGTCGCCGGTGGTCCGCACATACTCAGCCACCACGAACGGCAACCACAGCAAGTCGTCCGAGCAGCGGCTGCGCAGGCCACGTCCAGCCGGCTCGTGCCACCAATGCTGCACGTCGCCCTCAACGAACTGGCGACCGGCGGCGCGCAGAAGGTGGGCGCGCGTCACCTCGGGTGCGGCCAGCATCAGGGCCAGCACGTCCTGCAGTTGATCGCGGAAGCCGTAGGCTCCGCCAGGCTGGTAGTAGCCCGCTCGCGTCCAGATGCGGCATGACAGGTCCTGGTAGAGCAGCCAGCGGTTCATCATTATGTCGAACGAATCGTCTGGCGTGTGGACCTTGATGACGTCGAGCGTGCGATCCCAGAACGCCTGCACCTGGTCGAGCGCGACCGTGGCCTGGGCCGGCGCGACATGCGCGTCGATCAGCTTCAGCGCGTGCGCGCGATTGCGACCCTCACCCAGCAGGAACACGATCTTGCGCGTCTCGCCGGGGTGCAAGACCACCCGAATCTGCACCGCCGCGCACGGATCGAGACCGGCACCGAACTCACCGGTCAAGCCGTCGTCCTTGAGCGCCGATGGCTGCACGGCCGAGCCGTTACGGCCGATGAACGATCGGCGGTTGCCGGTTGCCGAAATCGGCCGTTCGCTGGCGGCCGCAAAGCAGACGCGTCCGGCGAACTCCGTGTTGTAGGCGTTGGTGGCCAGCACCGCGCCGCGGATCGGGTCGTAGTCGGTGATGACGTGACGCTGCTCGGTTTCACGGGGCGGCCCGATCACCCAATCGTTGTAGGCGAACACACTCAGGTGGCGCAGCGCCTGGGTGGTATTGACCAGCGTCAACTGGGAGTACTTCACCGGGTCGGTGGCGTCGACGAACACTTCCAGCGAGTGATGCACGCCCTGGAAGGATCGTGAGAAGCGCGTGACGCCGGCACTGTGACGAATCAGGAAGCGGCCACTGGTGCGATGGCGGGCCATCGGCCCCGGCGTCGGCGACCACGCCTCCCCGGTGTCGTCATCGCGAATGTAGAATGCTTCGCCGCTCGGATCGGTCACGGGATCGTTGGCGAACGGGGTCAACCGGTTCTCGCGACTGTTCTCCGACCACGTGGTGGCCGAGCCGCTCGAGCTGACGACCGTGCCGAAGGACGGGTTGCTGATCACGTTCGACCACGGCGCCGGCGTGTCCTGCTCGCCCTCAAGGATGATCGCGTAGGTCTTGCCGCCGTCGGCGAAACCGCCGAGGCCGTTGCCCAGTGTCAACGGCGGCGTGCTGACGCTCATGCTCGGCCACGACGGCGGTGCCATGTCGAGCGCCACCGAATCGAGATGTTGGTCGGCCAGCACCGGCAGTGGCAACGACGCGAAGGGCGCCAGTGGCGGGCGCGCGAGGTGCGCCCGCAGGTCGCCGCGACTGGTTTCAACCACCGCCCGCGAGACGGCATGAAACAGCATCCGCTCCGACTGTCCCATCACATCCGTGCGCAACAGGAAGACGCCGCCCGGCTGATGCTTCCACATGCGCCACGGCCCATCATCCAGGAGCGACGTGAGGCTCGACTGCACTTCGTCCATGTAGCTGACGGGGTGCTCGTTGAGAATGACGACGTCGACCTTCAGACCCTTCAGGCGCCAGTATTCCTGGGCCTCGAGCACCTGTCTGACCAGGCTCAAATCTTTGTCGAGCACCCGCACCAACAGGATGGGGAGGTCGCCCGAAATGCCGTGGGTCCACAGGCGGTTCTGGCCCATCTCGTTGGCGGCCAGCACGTCGGCGGGCGGCCGCAACGAGCCATCGGCACCGACGACGCGAGAGGCCAACCGTTCGAACAACACCGCTTCGTCGCTCGACACGTCCATGTGGCGGCGCGTGCTTTGCGAGTGGGCGAGAGCCAACGCCAGCGTCCGTGGCGCCGTGCTCGGGTCGCGATAGGTTTGCGCCAGGGCGCGCGCGGTCTCGCGATCCGGCGCGATGCCGGTGGCGAAGCAGAGGCGCGCCGATTCGCCCGGCGGAATGCGCACGCGCTGTCGCAAGCTCAGGATCGGATCCAGCACATAACCGGTGGTGCCCGACAACGGCCGGCCGTCCAGCGCCACCGGGTTCTCGAGCGTGTGGCCACGGCCGATGAAGCGGGCGCGGTCGGTCTCCCATTCCAGCGGGCCCTGCGGACGCCCCTCGAGGCTCATGACGTGCATGGCCCACGTCCCGGGGTCGCGCGCGTCACGTGGCCGACGATGGCAGAGCAGCGCCGACCGCTCCGGCAGGTACTCGGTTTCCACGAACAGCTTGCCGAACGCCGGATGCGCGAAGTCGTCACGCATGCTGGCCAGTGCCACTTCGACGTAGCTGGTGACATCGATCTCGCGAATGCGATCGCTGTGATTCACCAACTGCAGATAGCGCACCTCGACGTCATGTTCGGGGGCCACCGCCACCTCCAGCCGGGCGGCGATGTCCTGGCTTTTCGAATCGAAGATCGCCTTGTCGGGCAGGAACGTGGCCAGATAGCTGTCGGCTTCGCGGCGGGTCGGGTGGAAGGTCGGCGACCACACCGCTTCGCTGCGGATATCGCGCAGGTAAATGAAGTGGCTGCCGGGATCGGTCGTCGCATCCTGCCGCCAGCGCGTCACGGCCATGCGGTCGGAGAAGCTGGCGCCACCCCCGGCGTTGGTCACCACCGTCACGAACTTGCCGTTCGAGAGGAACTGCGAGTGCGGGAACACCGTGTGCGCGGTCTTGTATCGACGCAGCGGCACGCCGAGCGCTGGCGTCGTCACCTGCGTCTGGTCCAGCGGCCGCGGTTCGGTCACCGGCTGTTGCCGGGGGATGCGTTCCTGCAGCAGCAACTCGGTCGCCCGCACCCGCGCGTCGGTATGGAAGCGCTCGATCATCCGGTCGTGGGTGATGGCGTTGGCGATCGCCACCAGTGACATGCCGGCATGGTGCGCAAAGAAGGCCGGCACGACGACCCCTTCGCCGGGCTTGTGGGGCACCGCACCGTTGCGGTCGGTGTAGTCGATGGCTTCGTAGAAGCCGTAGTCGCCAAAGAGGCCGGCGTCAGCGAGGCGTCGCAGGTTGCGCGCGCTGCGCGCCGGGTCGATGAGGACGGCCAGGGCGGTGGCGTACGGCGCCACGACCAGCTCGTCGCCGAGACCGCGCTTCAAGCCGAGGCCGGGCACGCCGAACGCCTTGTATTGGTAGCTACCGTGGCGGTCGACGGCGGTATAGGCCGACTCGGAAATGCCCCACGGCGTGCCACGGCTGGCGCCGTAGTCGATCTGCCGCCGCACGGCCATCCGGCACGAGGTATCGAGCAACGTCTCCGGATAGCTGCGCATCAGCAGCAGCGGCATCAGGTACTCGAACAGCGTGGCCGACCATGACAGCAGCACGGGTGAGCCGTGGACGCTGGTGATGGTCCGGCCCAGGCGGAACCAGTGCACCCCGGGCACCTCGCCTTTGGCGATGGCAATGAAGCTGGCGAGCCGGGCTTCCGACGCGAGCAGGTCGTAGTACGAGGGGTCCAGCCGGGCGGCGCCCAGGCTGTCCGCCAGCCGGTAGCCGATCGCGAACAGCCGGCGCTTGCGATCGTAGAGGAACGCGAAGTTCATCGCATCGAAGCAGGCGGAGGCACGGGCGGCCAGCGGGGCCAGCTGCGTCGCCTCGTCCGGCGTGGTTGCGGCATGCGCGGCCAGTGCGCGCAGGCCCACCGCCAGCGTCAACAGTGCGCCCGCCAGGTTGCCGCTGTCGACGGTGGAGACGTACTTCGGCAGCAACGGCTCCAGCGTGCGCGTGTCATACCAGTTCAGCAGGTGGCCCTCGCAGTGCTCGAGTCCATCGAGCGTCGTGATCGTGCGTTCCAGACGCGTGATCAGCGACGCGGTATCGATGAAGCCCAGGTCGTGCGCCGACAACGTCGCGAGCAGGCTCATGGCGATGTTGGTGGGCGAGGTGCGGTGCGCGATGCGCGGCTCGGGGTCGAACTGCACATTGTCGGGCGGGAGGAAGTGGTTGTCTTCAGTGACAAACGTGTCGAAGTAGCGCCACGTCTGCGCGGCCACCATCCGCAAATAGTCGCGGTCCTCGTCCACGAGCTGTGGCCGCAGCGACGGCACCGGCTTGCTCAGGACGCAGGCAATGAACGGCGCCGCGACCCACAGCGCGAGGATCAACAGCGCAACCGGCAACGCTGCCGGCCGCGCCGCCAGCACCAGCAACAGCGCGAGGCCCGCGATCACCGGGCTGGCACGCATGGCGTCGTAGAACGCGGCGGCTTTCAGCAGGCCGTGCCGCTGCGCCACCGCGGCCGCAGTTTCCCATTGCAGCAGCCGTCCCTGGCCCCGCACCAGCCGGGCGAGGGTGACCCCAACCGCGTGCAGCATGTCCCACGCCTGGTGGGCGAGAAACGTGAGCTGAAGCGCCACCCGTGCGAGGTCCGCTTCCAGGTCTTCACCCGCCGCGCGCAGGTAGACCCGCACGCCCTGGCCACGCTGCGGACCCGCGAGTAATTGCAACACGCGAGCAAGGACCGGAAAGACGATCGCGGCGAGGGCCATCAGGGTCCAGGCCACAGGCTTGCCGGGCAGGACCGTCCAGCCGGCAATGAACAGGGCCACCAACGCTGGCGCGACCAGGCTGCGCCGCAGGTTATCGAGGATCTTCCAGCGCGAGATCAGCGGCAGACGATTGCGTTCGAACCCGGTGCGCGTCGGTACCCAGGGAAAGAGCCACCACAAAATCTGCCAGTCGCCGCGGACCCAGCGATGCTGGCGCTTGGCGTGCACCAGGACGTTCGAGGGATAGTCGTCCACCAGCTCGACGTCGGTGACGAGCGCCGCTCGCGCGTAAACACCCTCGAACAGGTCATGCGAGAGCAGCGCGTTTTCGGGTACGCGCCCGTCAAGCGCGGCCATGAAGGCATCGACGTCGTACAGGCCCTTGCCGGTGTAGATGCCTTCGCCGAACAGATCCTGGTAGACGTCTGAGACCGCGGTGGTATAGGGATCGACACCGGTGTGACCGGCGTAGGTGCGCGCAAACAACGAACCCGCGGCGCTGGCCATGGTCACGCTGACGCGCGGCTGCAGCACGGCGTAGCCTTCGACCACCCGCTTCAATGTCGGGTGCACCACCGGCTGGTTGAGCGGATGGTGAATGATGCCAATCAGTTCGCGTGCGGCATCACGAGGCAACTGCGTGTCGGAGTCGAGCGTCAGACAGTAGCGCACGGCCGGCAGCAACTCGAGCGGACCCACCTGGGTTGAGAAACTGGTGTCGGTGGCGCCGCGCAGCAGGCGATTGAACTCTTCGAGCTTGCCGCGCTTGCGCTCCCATCCCATCCACACCTGTTCGCGGGGGTTCCACAGTCGATCGCGATGAAACAGGAAGAAACGGGGGCCGCCGTCGGCGGCAAAGCGCGCATTCAGCGCCTCAATACCCTCGCGTGCCGCCGCCAGCACGACTTCTTCGCCAGCGACCTGCGGTTGATCGGCGTCGGGATAGTCCGTGAGCAGCGCGAAGTGAATCTGTGGGTCGAGGTTACCGATCGCGACCACCTCAAGATGCTCAAGGCGATGCTGCACGTTGTCGACCGACGTGATGATGGTCGGGACCACCACCATCGTTCGCGCATCGTCGGGAACGCCCCCCGTCAGGTCGAGACGGGGCAGCCGCCGCGGCGGCACCAGCATCGTCACGACGCGTTGGGCGATGGCCAGGGCCAGATCGCTGGCGGGAATCGCGAGCAGCAACGCGGCCATGGCCACAAACCAAGGGGAGGCTCCTGCGGTGCGGGCGTACCACAGCCCACCGGCGATCAGCAGCAGCGTGAGGGCGGTGATTGATCCGAGATACACCGGCGTGGCCTGCCGCAGCACGAACCGCCGGACCCGCTGCGCGAACTTCGGGCGATAGGCGAGGTCAATCTCCAGCCCCTCGCGACCGTTGCCGACGAGGTGATAGCCGACGTGGCTCGCAGCGCGCGGACCTTTGCGCTCCGCCGACTGCCGCGCCGACTCCACGGCTTTGAGCGCCACGCGGACCTGCGCTTCGCCACTCGGCTCGGATAGTTCTTCCACCGCCTGGCGTTGTCGATCGCGGCTCAGGAAGTCCATCCGCGCGAACATGCCGCCGGGGTCGCGGCGCAACACGTTGTCGACCAGGCTGACCGCCTCCACGTACTGACGCCAGTCGATGGTGGCGCACAGCCGCAGGCTGGTAATGGCGTTGGCGACCGACGCCTGGCTGGTCGCCTGACGCTGATGCTCGACGCGCACGATTTCCTCGGCGACCGTCTGGCGCCCGATCAAGTGCGCTTCGAGCGCCGCCCGCAGCGGCGAGCGGCGAGCGTCGTACTCGCGGGCGCGGTGCAGCATCTGCACGAGGAAGGCGTCGTGGGAGTCAGCCGGAATCTGCACCTCGGCGTCGGCCGGGCCGGCGTCAATCCGCGCCACGGCCACGTCGGCGTTGCGTCGCGCGGTGCGGCCGATCAGCAGTTCTGAGACCAGCCGGCGCAGGTTCTCGATCAGCGCCAGCTTCAGCATGATCGGCCACGCCCACAGTTCGCCCAGCGTCAGCGGCGCGACGCGCTGGTAGCTGTTCATGAACTGCGTCAGCTGGGGGACTTCAAGCCGGCTGTCGCTGTATCGCAGCAGTTCCACCGCGATCGCGTAGATGCGCGCGTCGCCGGCTTTCTCGCGCGTCGCCAGAGCGGGCAGCTGCTTGTAGAACTGCCGCGGCAGGTGCTCGCGGATCTCGACGATCTCTGACGCAATCAGGTGGTAGTTGTCGAGAAACCACTCAGTGGCCGGCGTGACGAACTCGCCGTCGTGAACGTCTTCGGCGAGCGTCTGGTAGGCGTGACGCAGCACGCGCGCGTTGTGGTGCAGCCGGGCGTAGATGCTGCGGGCGCGGCGGCGCTTGGGATCGACCGTAAAACCGGCCGCCAAGGCAAGCGCCCGCTCCTCGAGTCGCTCGGAGCTAAGCAGCTCGTCCCGAAACGGTTTTTCGCTATCGCTGTGATCGAGTGTCCAGTTGTGGGAGAACAGATACCCTCCGGCAATCCAAGAACAGTGCCAGAGGACGTCCCCCTAGATTTGCGGTTCTGAAACTCAGGCGTATGCCAGGGTTTACCCAAAGTCGGCAGACCATTACTCTTGACCTGCACCAGTTGTATCACGGCCACGCGAGCAGAAACCTCACCATGCCACTGCGTTGCGTTTCTCGCTGCCGTTATACGGCAACGAGACACTCATTCTTGGTCGGCGCCTCTTCGCGGTTTCGAAGAGGTGCCTTGATCAGCAACCCGAATGACCGCAATCGCACTTCAGTTCTGAAACGTCCTTCGCGGTTTCGCAGTGGACGCTGCAGTACTTGCCGTGGGGGCCATTGTCGGGCACCTGGCATTTACAGGCTGGGTGAGCGCACCTGGTCATGTCTTTCATCACTGCTCCTTGTTACCGCGTGTACGATGCAATGGACCATCCGGCCGAGCGCAGGCGCTCCGCAATCGTCGCGTGCCGCTGCAACGCCGAGGCCTGGCTCGAGAACGACTCGACGGTGCCACCCTTGACGTCCCAGTGAGGCAGGGTGACGACGTTGAAGGCGTTGGTGCCGGCCTGGGTGATGCCGCAGGTCAGCAGCCGGTTGCGCATGCGGAACTGCCAGCGCAGCATCTTGCCGGCGCTCGAAGTCAGAGGGTTGTGGGTCATATCCATAACCTCTGCATACTCAAGATCGGTGCCAAGTTGTTCTAGTTGAGTCGGCGCCTAGACCACGCTCAGCAACTGACGCAGCTGATCGATGTCGGCGGGTTTGACCAGGTGGTGGTTGAAGCCAGCGGCCGCCGACCGCTGGCGGTCCTCGTCCTGTCCCCACCCAGTCAGCGCGATCAACAGCATTCCGCGATTAAGGCTATCGGCCCGAATGCGCCGCGCCACCTCGTAGCCGTCCATTCCGGGCATGCCGATGTCGAGGACGACGGCGTCGGGCCGGAACGTCTCTACCGCCTGTAGTGCCGCCCAGCCGCTATGCACCAGCGATACCTCGGCGCCCATCACCCCCAGCAACAGGCTCAAGCTCTCGCCGCCGTCGCGGCTATCGTCGACAATCAGGATGCGACGCGAGGGCAGGGACTGGACGCGGCGGGTGACTTCCGGCGTGGCGGCCGACCCCAGGATCAACGGCAATCGCACGATGAACTCACTGCCCAGTCCCAGGCCGTCGCTCTTGGCTTCGACCCAGCCGCCATGCATGCCGACCAGGCTCTTGACCAGCGTGAGTCCGATGCCGAGCCCGCCCTGCGCGCGACGTGTCGATCGATCGACCTGCATGAACATGTCGAAGACCGATGACAGCAGATTGGGGGCGAGGCCGATGCCATCGTCCTTGACCGTGACCACCGCCTGATTGCCATCGCGTTCGATCGACACGGCGACGTGGCCGCCGTGGTTGGTGTACTTGGCGGCGTTGTTGATCAGGTTGGAGAACACTTGGGTCAGGCGCACGGCGTCGCCGGCGACCACCAGGGGTTCGCCGGGGCTGTGGAATTGCAGCTGGTGCCGCATGCCGTCGAGGATCGGCCGGCTGGTGTCGACCGCCGCCCTGACGATGGCCGACAGGTCCTGAGGCTCTTTCTTCACCTCGATAATGCCACGCGTGATGCGCGACACTTCGAGCAGGTCATCGACCAGGCGGTTGAGATGAGACACCTGGCGCTCCATCACCGCGCACGCGTGCGCGGCGCCACCGTCGGCGGCGCCAGACAACTTGAGAATTTCAAGGCTGTTCAGGATCGGCGCGAGCGGATTGCGCAGCTCGTGCCCGAGCGTGGCAAGAAACTCGTCCTTGCGCTGATCGGCGGTGCGAAGGGCCTGCTCGTTGCGCAGGCGCTCGGCGAGATGCTCGCGGATCTGGTACTGGCGCGAACGGGCGCGCACTGCGGTTTGTGCCGCACTGAGCAGCGTCGATACGGGCGTCGGCCGTTCGAGGAGGGTGACGTTGCCAAGGGTGCGCCACGCTTCGGTCGCTTCGGGTGAGTCGGCGCCGGTGCGCGTGAGAATAAGGATGGGAAGATCGGACCAGGGCGGTTGCTGCGCGAGAGCCGTCGCCAGCGAGCTGTTCTGCGGCCCGGACAGTGCTTCCTCAGGCACCAGCACGCCGGCCGCGCCCTCGCGGATGCCCTCGGCGAGGGCGTCCAGGCCGCTGAACACCTGCGAGTCGATCCCGGCCCCGCGCAACAGGTCCGCGGTGACCGCCGCGTCATTCAGCGTCGGTCCAAGGATCAGAAACCGCAGGTCCCTGGTGCCCGGGCGCGGTTCGGCATTGGTAGAGGCTTTCCCAACGCCTGGCATCTCGATCCTCAAAGTTGCACCTTCGGGGGCACACATGGTCCCACGCTGTGCCTACCCGGTACTCAGGCACAGCCGCCGCAGGTGCTCTGCCACCGCGTACTGCAAATGTCTTACCGCTGTCGCGACGAGGGTTTGGCTTAGAATCGTTCGTTCGGAGAGCCAGTTGCCCAATATCCTTCAGAGTCTTCCGGTCGGAGAGAACGTCGGCATCGCCTTTTCAGGCGGCCTTGATACCAGCGCCGCGCTGCATTGGATGCGCGCCAAGGGGGCCGTCCCGTTCGCCTATACGGCGAACCTCGGGCAGCCGGATGAAGCCGACTACGATGAAATTCCGCGCAAGGCGATGAGCTACGGTGCCGAGCGGGCGCGGCTGATCGAGTGCCGCGAGCAGCTGGTGGCCGAAGGGATGGCCGCGCTGCAGTGCGGCGCGTTTCACATCACCACCGCCGGCCAGACCTACTTCAACACCACGCCGTTGGGCCGGGCGGTCACGGGCACCATGCTCGTCGCCGCCATGCGCGAAGACGATGTCAACATCTGGGGTGACGGCAGTACCTACAAGGGCAACGACATCGAGCGGTTCTACCGCTATGGGCTGCTCGCCAATCCGGGCCTGCGCATCTACAAGCCGTGGCTCGACCAGACGTTTATCGACGAGCTCGGCGGCCGCAAGGAGATGTCGGAGTACATGATCCGGCACGGCTTCCACTACAAGATGAGCGTCGAGAAGGCCTACTCGACCGACTCCAACATTCTCGGTGCCACGCACGAAGCCAAGGATCTGGAGTTTCTCAACCAGGGCATCACCATCGTCCAGCCGATCATGGGCGTGGCGTTCTGGCGTGAAGACGTCTCGGTGAAGCCCGAGACCGTGACCATCCGGTTCGAAGAAGGCCACCCGGTGGCGCTCAACGGCAAGACGTTCGCCACTGCGCTCGACATGTTCATGGAGGCCAATGCCATCGGCGGGCGCCACGGCCTGGGCATGAGCGACCAGATCGAGAACCGCATCATCGAGGCCAAGAGCCGCGGTATTTACGAGGCGCCGGGCCTGGCGCTGTTGTTCATCGCCTACGAGCGGCTGATCACCGGCATCCACAACGAAGACACCATCGAGCAATACCGCAACCACGGCCGTCGCCTTGGCCGGTTGCTCTACCAGGGCCGCTGGTTCGATCCGCAGACGCTGATGCTGCGCGAGAGCGCGCAACGCTGGGTCGCGCGCCCGGTGACGGGAGAGGTCACGGTCGAATTGCGGCGCGGTAACGACTACACGATCCTCGATACGTCGAGCCCGAACCTGACCTACAAGCCGGAGCGGCTGACGATGGAGAAGGGCGAGGAAGTGTTCTTCACGCCGCAGGATCGCATTGGCCAGCTCACCATGCGCAATCTCGATATCGTCGATACGCGGGAGAAGCTGCTGCTCTACTCGCAGACGGGCTTGATCGCACCGTCGAGCTCAAGCGGCTTGCCGCAGTTACCGTCGGGCAGCGAGAAGTCAGAAGTGACAAACAAGAAGTAGTCCTTCGCTACTCTTCCCGTAATGCGACCATCGGGTCGAGCCGCGATGCCTGCCGAGCGGGGATTAGGCTCGCCAGTGCGGCAGCGCTGGCGACGCCGGCCACGGCCGTCGCCAGCATCCACGGACCGTGCCCGCTGATGGAGAACAGTAAGCTCTGCAGCATCCGCCCGGTCGCTCGCGCGTTTTCGCCGCCGGTAGTCACGCTCACTGGTGAGGCCAGCCGGTGTTTAATGCCGACGTGACAAGAGCATGGCGCTCCGCTACACAGGCTCCGACGGAGCGACCGCCCGGGGCCCTGGCAGCCCAGCAAAGTGGCGCGCGTTCCAGGTCAGGATTTCGTCACACTTGCCCTTGCGTGCCGAGGCGGCAATGCAGCCGTCGTGGATGCGCCCGCCGCCGATGCCGGCGCCGGCCAGTTCGCGCAGCGCCCGCCAGCTTTCAGCAGCGGTCAGCGCAATGGTTTCCGCGTCACCCCAGTTGCGGTCGAGCAGGGTCAGGGCGTCACCGGGCGACAGCCGATGCGGTGGCGGCAAGCGGGTCAGTACCGAGTAGGCTTCGAGCAGGCCGTGTGAGGCCAGCACAAAGATGTGTCCGGCGGCTCGGCGGTGGCAGAGGTCCGCGATGGTTGCGCGATGATGTTCGTGTTGCGCGCTGGCGGCGGCGACCAGGCAACTGGTGTCGAGCAGGACCCGCATCAGGCGTCCGTTCGCGCCCCTGGCGTCGAGCGCAAGCGGATTCGGTCGACCGTCGCCTCGACGTCATCCTGAGTCAACACTGGGACCCCCTCGGCCGGCACCGCCACCCAGAACCCGTCCCGCTCTTCGACGGTCACCCGCGCCGATACGGGCTCGAGTTCGATGCGGCCGTCGACGACGCGGACGTCGAGCTCGGCGCCGGGCCGCAACCCGGCGCGCTCACGGGCTGCCTTCGGCAGCACCACCCGGCCGGCAGAATCCATGGAGGTAGTCATGGTAATTATTTTACCATTCGTGGTGCCATTACTGGTGGGTGCACGGCATTTGCGCCATCTGACCCGCGCCGGCCGGCCGGTTCACCAATCAGCCGAGTGACAATGCGGCTTCCACCAACGCTTTGGCCCAATCGGGCGTCTGCTCGAGAGCGGCTTGGTCGGCCGCGGCAGGTTTCACGAGGCGCCCCGCCGCCAACTCCAGGACCAGCAGCGGATCAGGCACCGCGTCGCCAATCGCGGCTTCGGCCGAGTTGTCATACACGCTCAGGTGCGCCAGGTGCGGCATCAAGGCGATCAGGTTTTGCTGGGCCTGCGGATAGCGCGCGCGAATCTTGGCCTCGGGAATGTCGTGACCGCCCTGGGCCACGCGCGCCTGTACCCGTGCGACGTGACGCTCGGGTGAGTCGAGTCCACAGAACCAGATGATGACGTCGTGCGTGCGGGCCGCCGCCGTAATTTTCTCGGCGATGGTGTGGCCGCCAAGCGTGGTTTCAAACGCGTACGATCGTCCGGCGGAGACCGCATTGTCTAGTCGTCGTACGCCCTCGGCCCACGCGTGTCCAGTGGCCGTCTCTTGACCGCAACCCGTGGCGTCGATCAGCTCGCGTGCAAACGTTTCAGGGTTGAACCAGGCAAGCTCCTCGCGTGGGAGCTGCCGACCACCGATTGAGCTCTTGCCGGCACCGTTCACGCCGGCCAGCACGTACAGAACCGGCCGCGCCATCAGTAGCCGGTGCCAGCCTTTACCTCGCCCTGAAGAGTCGTCCGGCGTTGACTGATCGCGCGCAACCGATCTCCGGCATCGGGCTTGTTGAGGACGGCGAGCCGCTCATCAAATCGCCGTCGAAGCGTGTCGAGGCCAGACTCGATTCGTGATTCGGTTGCGGCGGCTGCGGCAACGAGCCGCTCGTACGCCTGGGTTGAGAGGATCACGGCCTCAGGTTCGGAGTGATTGGTTACCACGACGGGTCCGTTCGCGGTGAGCGTACGCATCACCCCTCGCCAGCCGCGAGTCTTGACGTCCGAGGCGGGAATCCGCAGTAAGGCCGAGAGCGTCGCACTCATGTGGTCAATTTACCCTCATGGTCCCAAAAGGGCAAATTAACCCTATTTTGCCGTTGCTAGCTCTTCTCGATCGTCACCGACTGGACGACGATCGCCTTGGCCGGGCGATCCTGCGCGGCGGTCTTGGTCTTGCCGATGGCGCGGACGATCTCGATGCCCTCGGTGACTTCGCCAAAGATGGCGTGCTTGTTGTCGAGCCACGGCGTCGCCGCCAGCGTGATGAAGAACTGGCTGCCGTTGGTGTTGGGGCCGGAGTTGGCCATCGACAACAGGCCGTCGCGATCGTGGCGCAGGCCGGTGCCGAACTCATCTGCGAACTTGTAGCCGGGACCGCCCATGCCGTTGCCCATTGGGCAGCCGCCCTGGATCATGAAGCCGTCAATCACACGGTGGAACACGAGGCCGTCATAAAACGGCTTGGTGACCTTCTGCCCGGTCTTGGGGTCGGTCCATTCCTGCGTGCCGTCGGCGAGGCCGACGAAGTTGGCCACGGTCTTGGGCGCCTTGTCGTCATACAGCTTGACCTTGAAGGTGCCTTCTGAAGTCTCGAATGTCGCGGTAGTCATGCTTTCATCATACCCAAGGTTTCAACTGATCGGCGGCTCGCCGCCTTTCGCGCCACTGCCAGGAACGCGCGGACCACTGGACGCACGACCCCGCTGGCGCGCACCATCGAGAGTTGCACCGCGGCGCGGGCAATCGGCTTGTAGACCACGCCCTTCCACGACATCCGCTGCACCGTGGCGGGAACAATCGTGACGCCGACACCGGCACCGACCAGGCCGACGGTGGTGTAGACCTCGCGGCTCTCCTGCACCACGCGCGGGCTGAATCCGGCATCGCGACAGAGCTTCATGACCTGCTCGTGCAGCAGCGGTGCGGTGGTCCTGGGAAACAGCACCCACGGCTCATCGGCGAGGGCCGAGACCGGCACGGCCCTGGCGCCGGCCAGTGCGTGATGCCGGTTGACGGCGATCAGCAGCGGTTCGCGCGCGAATGGCTCGACGTGCAGCCGCGCATCGGCCTCGGCACCGCGCACAAAGCCGACGTCGAGGTCGCCGCGCAGCAGGGCGGCAATCTGGTCGCCAGTGGTCAGCTCGCGCAAATCGATGTGCACACCGGGATGCCGGCTGCGATACGCGCTCACCACTTGTGCCAGGGTCGAGAGCATCAGCGTCGGCCCGAATCCCACCCGGAGTTCGCCGGTCTCGCCGGCATCGGCCTGACGGGTGGCGGCGACGGCCGCGTCGACCTCGCGCAGAATGCGCCTGGCGGCGTCTCGGAACACCAGGCCGGCATCGGTCAGCGTGACGCGACGGCTGTGCCGATCGAACAGGCGGGCACCGACGAGGCCTTCGAGCTGCTTGATCTGGATGCTGAGAGAGGGGGATGAGAGCGCGAGACGGCGGGCGGCGCGGCCAAAGTGCAGGTCATCGGCAACCGCCATGAAGTAGCGCAAGTGGCGGAGCTCGATCATCATTAGTTAATAATTATCGATCAGGCCTGTCGAAGGTAGTAGACATATCAATCGACGGACACCTACGCTGCGGGGTAGCCATGCCCGCAGCGCCGACCCTCTCCCACCCGCCTGCCAGCGCCGTCGCCCTGATGGCCGGGACCGTCGACTACGCCGGGCTGTTTCCGCCGGCCGCGTTGTCCATGGCCGAAGCGGCAGCGGAGTATGCGGCGGCGCTGGCTGGACCCGATGCGTGGCTGCTCGGCCGCTTCGTGGTGCCCGCCGGACGGTTGGCGGAGTTGTCCGCAGTTCGTGCGGCCGTCGCGGATCCATCCCCCCAATGGCGCATCAGTGCCATCGTCGCGGACGAGTCGGACGCTGATGTTGACAGCATCGCCGCCTTCAACGTCGCCGCGCCTGAGCACGCGATGGTCGATGCGATCGAGAGCAAGCCGCAGCGACTCGCCGGTATCGACTGGCTGGCCGACCGCGCGGCCGGCCGGTTCGACGTGTATGTGGAGGTCGGCGCTGATGTCGACCCCGAGTTGTGGCTGGCGCGAGTGGCATCGAGCCGTCTGCGCGCCAAGATCCGCACCGGCGGCACCACCGCCGCCGCCTTTCCTCAGCCGGCCACGGTGCTGGCGTTTCTCGCCGCCGCGCTGCGCGCCGGCGTGCGAGTCAAGGCGACCGCGGGCTTGCATCACGCGGTGCGCGGCTCGTATCGGCTGACCTATGAGAGCGACGCGGCGCTGGCACCGATGTATGGCTATCTGAACGTGCTGCTGGCGGCCGCCGCCCTGCGAGCCGGCTGGCCGGCCGCAGTGGCCGAGCAGGTCTTGCTGAGCACCGATCCGACGTCCCTGCATTTCCGCGACGCCGCCGTCCGCTGGGGCGCCGTGGAGTTTTCCACTGAGCTGTTGAGCGAGACCCGTTCGCAACACCTGGTGTCGTTCGGATCGTGTTCATTCCTCGAGCCGGTCGCTGAGTTGCGATTGCTCACCACTGAGTAGCGAGATAGTAGCGAGAACCCATGGGTCCATTTCCTCACGACGCCGAGCCGCCAGTCATCTCGACCGAGAACCCGATGGGCACCGACGGGTTCGAGTTTGTCGAGTTCTGCCATCCCGATCCGAGCCAACTCGATCGCCTGTTCCGGACCATGGGTTTCGTGCCGGTGGCCAGGCATCGCTCGAAGGACGTCACGTTGTATCGGCAGGGGCGGATCAACCTGATTGTCAATGCCGAGCCCGGGTCGTTCGCCGCGAACTTCGCCGCGAAGCATGGGCCATCGGCGCCGGCCATGGCGTTCCGCGTCGTCGATGCCAAGCAGGCATTCGCGCGGGCGTTGTCACTCGGGGCCAAGGCGGTGTCGACGGCGGCGGGCCCGGGCGAGCTACCCATTCCGGCAATTGAAGGCATCGGCGGCCTGCACATCTACCTGGTCGATCGCTACGGCGCGAAGGGGTCGATCTACGACGTCGACTTCGAGTGGCTGGCCGACCCCAACCCCGAACCGGTCGGCGCGGGCCTGTGGTACATCGATCACCTGACGC
>ENA-ORBV01003819-ORBV01003819.1-microbial-mat-metagenome-genome-assembly--contig:-NODE-3819-length-29676-cov-5.617251_pt1 | contig 29676 bp, 23 predicted proteins | sample MGYA00237777_ERZ505514 | MGnify/ENA primary metagenome ERZ505514 (study PRJEB26160, sample SAMN06269048) | microbial mat metagenome | isolation source: Oligotrophic lake microbial mat | place... | reverse complement strand
AGAAGACGGCATACGAGATTCGCCTTAGTCTCGTGGTCTCTTAGATGTGTATAAGAGACAGTCCCTGCTGCTTTAAGACAATTTTGGGGCATTCTAACTTACATGTTTTTGCACGAAGGGCTCAACGGGGTGCCCGGCAAGGTCGAGGCCGGGCCACCCAAACACCTGTCGAGCGCAGTCGGGCAAATCGTCAACTTTCTCGGCACGCTGCAGAACGAATGGGCCGGCGCGCAGGCGTTCTCGTCGTTCGACACCTACATGGCGCCATTCATCCGCAAGGACCGCCTCGACTACGCAACGGTCAGGCAATGCATGCAGGAGTTGATCTATAACCTGAACGTGCCCTCGCGCTGGGGCACGCAGACGCCGTTTACCAACCTGACCTTCGACTGGACGTGCCCGGAGGATTTGCGGGAGCAGGCGCCGATTATCGGAGGCCGGGAGCAGGCGTTCACGTATGGCGAGTTGCAGCCGGAGATGGATCTGATTAACCGCGCCTACATCGAAATCATGAGCGGGGGCGACGCGAAGGGCCGCGTATTCACTTTTCCGATTCCGACCTACAATATGACGCGGGACTTCCCCTGGGACTCGGAGAACGCGGAGCGGCTTTTCGCGATGACCGCGAAGTACGGCCTCCCGTATTTCCAGAATTTCATCAATTCCGACCTGAAGCCCAATCTGATCCGGTCGATGTGCTGTCGCCTGCAGCTCGATCTGCGCGAGCTGCTGAAGCGCGGCAATGGCCTTTTCGGATCCGCGGAGCAGACCGGTTCGATCGGGGTCGTGACGCTCAATTGCGCCCGGCTCGGCCATCTCCATCGAGGCGACGAAACCGCGCTTTTCCGACGCGTGGACGAATTGCTGGATCTCGGCCGCAACAGCCTCGAAATCAAGCGCAAGGTCGTCCAGCGGCTGATGGACCAGGGGTTGTTTCCCTTCACGAAGCGCTACCTTGGCACGCTGCGAAACCATTTCTCTACGCTCGGGGTGAACGGCATCAACGAAATGATCCGCAACTTCACTGCGGACTGCGAAGACATCAGTACCGAAGCCGGGCGCGGCCTCGCGGTGCGTTTGCTGGATCATATTCGCGCGCGGATTGTCGGTTTTCAGGAGGAGACGGGCCACATGTACAACCTCGAGGCCACTCCGGCGGAAGGGACCACGTATCGCTTTGCCAAGGAGGACCGCCGGCGCTGGCCCGACATCCTCCAGGCGGGCACGGAGGCGAATCCTTACTACACCAATTCGTCGCAGTTGCCGGTCGGCTTCACTGACGATCCTTTCGAGGCGCTATCGCTGCAGGAGGAACTGCAGAAGAAATACACAGGCGGCACCGTGCTGCATCTCTACATGAACGAGCGGCTGTCGTCGGCCGCTGCTTGCAAGACACTGGTACGGCGTGCGCTGACCCGATTCGGATTGCCGTACATCACGATCACGCCGACCTTTTCGATCTGCCCGCAGCACGGATACCTTGCCGGTGAGCATGAATTTTGTCCTAGGTGCGACGACGAGAAGCGCGCGGTGAACGCCATCCACGAAGCCTTCTTCGCGGATCACCGCACGGTGTCGGTGTTCATTGCCGGCCTCGGTCGAGTGGGTCGGGCGCTGGTCGATCAGATGCGCCAGGAGGTTCAGGGGCTGCGCGAACGGGCCGGCCTTCGGCTCGAGATCGATGGCGCTGCCACCAGCCGGAACATGCTCCTGCGTCCCGCCATTCCTGCCGCTTCGCTTCGAGAGACCGTCCTCGCCGATGGGGTCCCCACGGTTCTGAGCGATCTCGTTCATGCGGCGATCTGGAGCCGGCGCACCAGTGCCGTCTTCGTCGACTGCACCGACAGCGAGGAGACCATGGGCTTCTACGGTCCGCTGCTCGATGCCGGTGTCCATGTGGTGTCGGCGAACAAGCGGCCATTCGGGGGCGACCTCGCGATCTACCGCTCGATCAAGGCCGGCCGCCGCCGCGGACGTGGGGCCCTCTTCCACGAGACCACCGTGGGCGCGGCCCTGCCGGTGGTGGGGACGCTCTCGGATCTGGTGCGGACGGGGGACCGCGTGCGCCGGATCGAAGGCGCTCTGTCCGGGACCCTCGGCTTTCTGATGACGAAAGTGGCGGACGGCGTCGCTTTCAGTGTCGCTTTGAAGGAGGCCCACGACCTCGGCTACACCGAGCCCAACCCACGCGAGGACCTCTCCGGCAAAGACGTTGCACGCAAGATCCTGATCCTCGCTCGCGAGGCCGGCCTGCAGATCCAGGCGAGCGAGGTGAAGCGCGAATCTCTGCTGCCTTCCCCGGAATGGGATGCGATGAGCCTCGACGAGTTCTGGAGGCGTCTCCCCGAACTCGACCAAGCCATCGAGAAGCGCGCTCAGGAAGCTTCGATCGACGGCGGGCGCCTCGTGTACCTCGCCTCCGTGAACGAGGGTGTCGCGGAGGTTGGCCTCCGGCGCGTGGAGTCCTCGAGCCCCTTCGCCTCCCTTCGTGGGGGCGACAACATGGTCGCGTTCCGGACGGACCGCTACTCCGAATCGCCGCTGGTAGTGCGAGGTCCGGGTGCGGGTCCCGACGTCACCGCCTCCGGAGTCTTCGCGGACATCATCAAAGCTGCTTCGCTCGCGCGCTGAGGCGCGTTTCCTATATCGCGTCGGTCCCCGCTTCGCGCGATACGACCAGGTCACGATCTTTGACAAGACCCGCGAGACACTCGGCCAGCAGTCTTTAAGCATCACCTTGGACCAGAAGACGAAGCGGGGATCCACGCGGATCTCCGTTGAGGCCCAGAGCCACCCCCATGACTTCGGATCGCACTCGGTTTCGGTGTTCGGTGAGCTGAACTGGCGGCTTGTCCGCGGTCTCTCGGTCAGGACCTCGGGCAACTACTCGCGCAACCGCGATCAGCGGAACCTTCCCCGCGTGACCGCCACCGATGAAGAAATTCTGTTGCAGATCAGTCAGCTCCGCAGCGGCTACAACTATTTCGTGAGCTTCGGTTTCTCCTACTCGTTCGGCGCCACCACCAACAATGTGGTGAATCCGCGATTCGGGCGCTAACCAGATCCTCGCGCTCGGCGTTCGCGGGTCATAAGACTTGCGGCCCGCTGTTTGCGCCGTCAATGAAGATGCGGGAGAGACCAGACTGAACGTGCCGCCGCGATCCAAGGGAATCAAGCAGGCGGCTTATCGTCTTGGGCCATGCGCGCCACCGGGGCGGCGGGCCCGCACCGCCACGCGTCCGGCTTCTCTCCGCGGGTGATTACATCGCGGGCGTGCCGCTTCTTGAGAGCCTGAACGAGGCAGACCCAGAGCGCCCGGTCATCCTCTTCAACCTTGGCATGGCCTATAGCGATCTTGGGAGATTTGGTGAGGCAGGGCAGTGGCTCTCTCGCCGAACAACCAGGCTGCGGTTATCGGGCTGGCCAAGGCCGTCGAATCCCTGGGCCGCTTCGATGAGGCGAACGAGATCTATGTCCCCGCAATCGGAGTGGCTCCGGAAAGCCCCATAGCAGAGGCTGCGAAACAAGCCCGAAGTGCGATCGCCAATCGCGCCTTTCGCATCGAGGCGATCAGCCAACCCAGACCCGATGCGGTGATGCACTGTCTCGCCGCCATTGAAGAGTTTGAAGTGCTGGCCCCGCCGGAGATTCAAGCCATCGTCTTCGAGATCGCGGCTCTTGGTCAAGGCGGCCTTTCCGTGAACGAGCCTGCCCGGAAGTCCACGTTGAAGTCGCTGCCGGGTCGCGAGTTCAGCGGTCTGCCGCTCGTTTCGATGAATATGGCGACCTTTTTTTCAGGGCGATTACGTGGCCACCCTTCGACGGCACGCGCGTCCCCGCAGGGCCGTACCTACCGCCACGCGATCCAGGAGTTGCTCGGCGGTCCCCGGCGCGGACTGAATCAACGGATCGACGTTTTGACCGCCTCCCAGTCGATGGCGAGTGGCTCAGGCGCGGGGTTTGGAAGGGCCTTGGTCCGAGCGCGGATCGCGGCCGCGCGGTCGGTGCTTGAAGGGTGGGTGGAAAGGAAGGAAGGCGGAGCCCCCGAGGTTGCGGCCAGGCGATCGAAGAAACGCGCCATGCCCTCGGTTGAGATTCCGGCCGCAACCAGCGTATCGAAGCCGGTTAAATCCGCGTCTTCCTCCTGGCTCCGCGAGAACTTCAGGTCCGTGAGCTGTCCGAGACCTTGAAACAGGCTGGCCGCATCGGGGGATCCCATCAGCAGGCCGGCGAGCGGGAGCAGGCCTCCCGCGTAGATCATCTGTCGCATCGAATGCCGCCTCGTCGCGTGGGCCATCTCGTGAGCCAGGACCCCCGCCACCTCCTCCGCGGAACCTGCCTCGGCGATGAGACCGGTGTAGACCACGATGAGGCCACCCGGAGCCGCGAAGGCATTGATCTCCTTGTTCTTCTGAACGCTGACCTTGAACTCAAACCGCTTCTCGGGAGCCGCCGCCTTCAGCTTGTCGACGATCAAGCCCACCGCGCGGGTCGCGTCGTTGTCCGCCACCACATCCTTGGACCCCAAAAACTCGCCCTCGAACATCTTCCCGACCTCCTGATCCACGGTGACGGGGATGCGCTCAAGGACGAAGTCGATGATGGGATCGCGGAAGGCCAGCAGCAGGAGAATCGCGATCAGAGGCAGGGCGGCTATGAATCCCACGATCGCGAGGCCCAGTCGGCCGCTGCGCCTCGCACCTTTCTGCGCTTTGGTCGCTGCGTCGAGAGCCTTGCTGAATTGGGGGATCCGTCCGATCTCCGCCGCCGCTTTTGGGTCCGTAGAAGACAACGCGAAGAGTCCGCCCTCTCCGGACCAGGTGATCTGAATGGACTCGCGATCCCACCCGCCCGCGGTGAGCTGGCACCTGGCGCTATCGACCCGCAGCGTTTCGGGGCCGCCGATCACTTCCAGGGACGAACCGAAGGCCCGAACCGAGACCTTCGTGGAGTTGCGGGTTACGGGCTCGAACAGAATGGCGTCGAAAGACATGGGGCCCCGGGATTATCTTCGCTATGGCCGGTCCGCGGTAGCCTCGCGCCTGATGTTGCTCTGGGATGGTCGTCTCTGGCGCCGTTCCGGGATGTTCACCACCAATCGAAAGCCGCCCTGACCCTCGTCCTGGCGCTCCTTCCGGCCTCCCGCGCATCTGCTCCGGAGACTGTTCGCCAGCGCGTCGAGACCTGGAGCGCAGCCAACCAGAAGGCCATCGTCGGCGAGTTTCCGGATTTGCTCGCGATACCGAACGTGGCTCCTTACCGCGCGAACATTTATCGCAACGTCGTCGTCCTCCAAGGTCATGCTTGAGAAACGGGGCTTCAAAGCCGAACTTCTTCCCTCCGACCCGCCGACGCGGGGATGAGCAGGCGCTCGGGATCGAACACTTTCTCGATCCGCAGACCGCGCAGCGCGGGGTGTGCCGCGAAACTATCGCCGGACCCGCGCGGGCGTAGACTCTTTTCACTCGAGGAGTCAAGGCACCATGTCCCAGAACTTCGACCCAAAAGCGGTCATCATGGCGCTCGGTCCGCCCCCGCGGCAGTTCGCGCCCGAAGCGACGAAGCGTCTGCCGCGCGCCGGAGCGATAGGAGTGATGATCGTCGCGCTGTGCTTCGGCGCCTTCATCCTGGCCGCGGCCGCTTCGATGGCGGGTGGGGCAATGTCCGATCGCGGTCAAGCCGTCTCTCCCGCACTCGTCGGTGCGCTGATGATGGCTTTCGCTTCATGGCAGATCATGAAGAAGCGAAGAATCCGCGCACTCTGCGAAGACCTCCTGAAGAACGGACGCGCCACGACCGGATATGTGAAGTCGCTCGCGAGCCAGCAGGTGCAGGGTGTCGTCACGGATCGCTACGAGATCGAGTACCAGGACGCGTCCCCCAAACGCCACACTCTCCGCGCATTCTGGGTGCACCCCGAAGCACGTTTCACGGAACATTCAATGATCGTCGTTCTCCACGATCCTGCGGCACCGGAACGTGCCGCCGTCTTCCCGCTCGATTTCCCGGACCTGCGTGTTCAAGTGCCCGATCTGGCAGGAACCCATGATGGGCCCCCCTCCGCGGGTCCCGGGTTGCACGACGATCCCGATCTGAAAATGATCGAGGCGCTCGCCGCGGCGGGCGCACCGCTCAATTTCGGCCAGTCCTCGCCGGAAAAAGCACTTTCCGGCGGCGTCATCAAAGCAGGCCTCTATCCCCGGAAACCCTTCTCTCGCGCGGGCCGACTTCGAGGCGGCATTGGAACTCGACCCTGCGCAGAGTGAAGCCGCGAGCGGCCTCGCGCGTGTAGGGCGAGGCTAGGTGTTCTGGGGCAGGAACGCGCTCGATCAGGTTTTCGACTCCCCTTGACTCGTTGCAGGAAGTCCTTGGGCCACCACGAGGCGGGTTTCGCTGCGCCCCCGGCATTTCAGCCTCCCTGGGTGGGGGCCGCCTGCGAGTCGCCGGTTCGAGCGACGACCGGTGAAACGAGCAACCCTGGGGCTACACTTCACGTCGCGGTCCGACTCTTGGCGTTCACTACTTCTCATCTCTGGACTCCCGATTTCTTGAAATGACCCAAAGAACTCTCGCTTCGCTGCTCCTTGCCGTCCTGCTTCCGGTCGGGGCGTGGGCGCAGGGCGTCACGATCATCCGCGCAGGGACGCTCATTGACGGAAATGGAAAGGCTCCGATCAAGAACGCGGTGATCGTGGTCCGCGGCGATGTCATCGAGAGTGTTTCTTCGGGACCCCTCTCGCCCGAACTTCTCCGGGGAGCCACGGTCGTTGATCTCTCCCAGTCAACCGTGTTGCCCGGCCTCATCGATTGCCACGACCACATCATGGGCACTCCGGGTGACGGCGGCGACACCCAGATGCTTCAAGAGTCCGACGCCGACCAGGTTCTTCATGGCGTCAAGCACGCTCGCATCACGCTCGATGCGGGCTTCACCACCATTCGAAACGTCGGCTCGGGCAGCTTCGGCGATATCTCTTTGAAGCGCGCCATCGCGCGAGGCGACATCGTCGGACCCCGCATCTATGGCGCTGGTCCCGGCATTGGAATCGCGGGTGGCCACGCCGACATCAACGGTTTTCGCGCTGACCTTCCTCTCCGCGGCTATGCGCAGATCGTTGATGGAGTCGACGACGTGCTGAAAGCGATTCGTCGGCAGGTCAAGTTCGGAGCGGACCTGATCAAGATCACGGCCAGCGGTGGGGTCCTCTCGGCGGGCGATTCGGTTCACCACGAGCAGTACAGCGAGGAAGAGCTTCGCGCAGCCGTCGAAGAGGCCACCCGCCTCGGACGTCGGGTTGCGGCTCACGCACATGCCGCAAAGGCGATTGTGACCGCGTCGCGGGCCGGCGTCGCGTCGATCGAACACGGGAGCTTCGTGGACGATGAGGGAATCAAAATGATGAAGGAGAAAGGGACGTACATGGTTCCAACCCTCTACACGCTCGACTTCATCATCAACGAAGGCAAACAAAATGGCGTGCCCCAATACGCGATCGACAAGGCGATTGAGGTTTCAAAAGTGCAGCGCGGCAATCTCAAGAAGGCCTATCAGGCCGGAGTGAAGTTCGCTTATGGAACCGACGCCGCGGTTTTTCCCCATGGACGCAACGCGAAAGACTTTGCGATCCTCGTCGATCAGCTGGGCGTTCCTCCGATGGAAGCGATTCAAATGGCGACGAAAGCGGCGGCCGATCTCATCGGCATCTCGGACCAGGCCGGCACAATCGAAAAGGGCAAATGGGCCGACCTCATTGCCGTTTCGGGCGACCCGCTTGCGAACATTCGCCTTCTCGAGGATGTGAAGTTCGTGATGAAGGGCGGAGTCATCGTCAAGAAGTAGCGAGCTGATCTCCCCGATCTCCCCGATCGCCAGGTCGCGTAGCGTAACCTTCGCGGTTTCGAGCGGCTTCGCTGATGATCCAACAAACGACCACAACGCTTGGCGTCAACCAGGCCTATTACGACTCCATGCCGCCTGGTCTTGAGAACTATTGGAACCTCATGGCGGCCCCGCTGTTCCGGGTCAAAACCCTCGGTTCCCTCATCTTGAATTCTGGATGTAGCAGTGTTGCGGATCTGGGTTGCGGAAACGGTCGGTTCCTTGTGGAGCTGCGAAGGTTGGGCTTTCGCGGTCGCCAACTAGGAGTTGATTTGTCGCCCGGGCGAGTGAGTGAGAACGAGAAACTGCTCCCGCTTATCGAGTGGCGCGCCGCGAACCTGGATGTTCCTCAAGAGTGGCCGCAGGCCAGCGGTTCGTGCTTTGACGCCGTCGTCGCATCTGAACTCATTGAGCACCTCGAGAACCCCGCGGCCATGCTGGCGAACGCAGCGTCCCTGGCGGTTCCGGGTCGGGGTCTTCTCCTTCTATCCACCCAGAGCGGTCCGATTGGGGCCACCGAGCGGTTCGTCGGCCACCACCGCCACTTCGCGCCCGGAGAGATCGACATGCTCCTTCGATCCACGGGCTGGGATCCGGTCCGGATCTGGAACACAGGGTTTCCCTTTCATGACCTGTCCAAGTGGTTCGCAAGCCTGCGACCAGCAGGGATGATCGATAGATTCAGCAACCGTTCCTACGGACGCGCGGAGAGACTCGTGTGCTGGGCCCTGCGCGTGCTGTTCAGGCTGAATTCTGAAACGCGAGGGGCGCAGCTGTTTGCCGTTGCGAGGCGGTCTGCTGCAGGAGCCTTGGGGGGGTGAAGAACGACAAGGGTACGGCCGAAGCATTCGCCTCCTCCTGGAACAATGTGGGGCAACGGAGCGTTTACACCCGAGAACAATTCCTTGACTGGATGGCTCCGCTGACCCCGTCCGACCTGCGCGGCTCTACGGTCCTGGAACTCGGTTTCGGGAATGGATCGCTCCTGTACCACGCCGCCGACTGCCGGCCCTGCCGTCTCGTCGGCGTTGAACTGGCCGACACTGTGGCCGCAACGAAGAGAAACCTGTCCGGCGGCGAAGTCAAGGTCGAACTTGTATCGGGCGACCTTTGCGCGGTAGCTCTCGGAGCGTTTGACATTGTTTACTGCATCGGTGTCCTCCATCACTTGGTCGATCCGTCAGCAGGCTTTCAAGGAGTCTTGCGAAACACACGCATGGGGGGGCGATTCCATTGCTGGGTCTACGGCCATGAAGGGAATGATCTGGTTCGAATCGTGGTAGAACCTGTTCGGCGAGTCACATCCCGGCTGCCCTGGTGGTTCACCAAATACCTGGTGGCGGCACCCTTGGTCATCCCATTCTTCTTCTACGCCAAACTGCTCGGCCTCACTACGGGGTTTTCGCCTGGTGCCGATCGATGGCTTTCGTTCCTGCCCCTCCACGACTACGCTCTCTGGATCTCGCGACGACCATACTGGTTCTTCAACCATGTGGCCTTTGATCAGCTTGTGACCCCACAAACCCGTTACCTGACGGAGGCTGAAGTTCGCCAGTTTCTGGCAGATCCGCAGGTAGAACCAGACAGCATCTATGTCATAAAGAGGAACGGCAACTCCTGGAAATTTGGCGGGCGCCGAGTAGAAACACCAAGGGCATGAGTCGCCTCCCTGACCTTTCGATTCTCGTTCCCTGTTACAACGAAGAGGGGAATCTCGGGAGTCTTGTGTCCCGCCTCGACGAAACGATGAGACTCAACGGCATCGCCATCGAGATTGTGCTCGTTGATGACTGCAGCCGGGATTCGACGCGCAAGACTATTGCGCGCCTGGCAAGCGACCACCGGTTTGTTGTCGGTGTGTTCCATGAAGTGAACCAGGGGATACACGGAGGCTGGCGGAGCGGACTTGCCGCCGCACACGCCCCCGTGGTCGCCATCATGGATGCCGACTTGCAGTACGCCCCCGAAGATCTTCCGCGGCTCTACCAGATTTGGAAACGAGAGAAGCCGGACGTCGTCCAAGGCTGGCGAATCGCACACAATTTCAGCGCCACTTATCGCTACATCCTGAGCCTGGGCTTCAGTTTCTTGATGAACCGCCTCCTCGGGACACGGCTGAACGACATCAAATCGGGATTCTTGTGCGCCTCTCGCGAGGTGTTCGCGCAGATGCTCGAAACGCGGTATCTGTACCGATTTCCGCAGCACTTCATCGTTATCAACGCGGTTGCCAAGGGCTATTCCGTTCGCCAGGAGCCAGTCCTTTTCTGGAACAGAGAGGCCGGTCAGTCGTTTATTACCTCTCCTCTTCGGTTCGCGCTCCGGTCTCTTCGGGATCTCCCCTATGCGTTCCTGGAGTTCCGACTCGGCCGTCGAGGGCCCGGCTAGATGTGCGGCATAGCCGGGGCCTACGGACCGGCGGACATCCGCGCGATGATCCGCACGCTGACCCACCGAGGACCTGATGATGAGGGGTTCTACGTGGACGGTCCACTCCAATTTGGTGCCCGTCGTCTCGCCATCATCGACTTGAACACGGGTCACCAGCCCCTTTCAACCGCCACCGGGTCCCATTGGATTACCTATAACGGAGAGCTTTTCAACTACCTGGAAGTCCGAAAGGAGTTGGAGCAACAGGGCTTCCGGTTCAACACCAGCAGCGACACCGAGGTTGTGGTCACCGCATACCAGGCCTGGGGCGCTCGTTGCCTTGAGCGGTTCGTGGGGATGTTCGCATTCGCAATCTGGGATGGCCGGGAGATCTTTATCGCTCGCGACCGGCTAGGCGAGAAGCCGTTGTACTACTGGAGTATGGGCGGGAGGTTCCTGTTCGCCTCCGAGATAAAGGCGCTCCTCGTTGAGGTTGAACCGGAGCCGAGCCTTGACGACAGATTCGCGGTACTCGAGGCGTCACTTGAACCCGACACGTTGTTTCGCGGCATTCGTGCATTAGAGCCTGGGTGCTTTCTCACCTTCGATGGTTCCAGCGTCAAGGTCAGCCGGTACTGGAAGATTCCCGAAGAGTCGCACGATCGGCGGAGCCCGGGCGAGCTGGCCGAGGAACTGCGATCGCTCCTCACAGAAGCCGTCCGCTTGAGGCTACGGAGTGACGTTCCGGTCGGACTGTTTCTGTCGGGCGGTCTCGATTCTTCTCTCCTGGCGGCGATGGCTCGGCCAACGAAGACATTCTCGTGCCACCTCCCTTACGGCCCAGCCTACGACGAGCTGAGTTACGCACAGACAATGCGCGACGCGCTCGGCTGCGAGATGCATACGGTCACCGTGACGCCCGAAGACTTTCGCCGCGACTTTCCCGCCGTGATCTGGCACCTGGAACAGCCGATTGGAACCACATCGAGCATCGCTGAGTTCGCCCTGGCCAGACTGGCAAGCCAACACGTAAAGGTCGCGATTGGGGGGCAGGGGTCCGATGAGGCCTTCGGAGGGTACGTGAGATACGCCCTGTTAGCCGAGGAGGAGCGACTGGGTCAATCGTCGCTCTTTCGCGAATACCACCCGCTCGCGCGGATTCTCTGGGGTTCGGACGTCTTTGGTCCGCCCGCTGATCGGTACTTCAGCCTCATCCGCCGGGGCATCGGGTCGACGGCTGCTCTAGAGGAGGTTCGAAATATCTTCGGACGGAGCGGCTCCCTCGTGGACAAGATGGGGGCTACCGACTTTCGGATGACGTTCCCGTCGTTGATTACGATGAACGATCGGGCGTCGGCCGCTTTTGGTGTGGAGAACCGTACCCCGTTTCTCGACCACCGCGTGGTGGAGTTCGCTTTTCGGCTTCCCCAGGCCCTCAAAATCCAGGGCAGTCAAACAAAGATTCTTCTGCGTCAGGCCGCCCGAGGCCTGGTCCCTGACTCAATTATTGATTGCCGCGAAAAGCGGGGTCTTGGAGTTCCCGTAGGCCGTTGGCTGGCGAACGAACTGAAGGACTGGGCCGATGACCTGACGCAGTCACTGCGGAGACGAGGAATCCGCCTTGATCCCGCACAAGACCGGGGAGAATTTGACCGGACTTTGTTTACTCAGGTCAGTCTGGAGTTGTGGTTCCAAACCTTCATAGATGGGCGAGGGCGCGGGCCCATCCAGTAGTCTCTTCTTTCCCGGCCCCCCGGAGTAGGGCCAGCGTTCCTCTGGGCGAACCCCGCGTAGGCGTCATGGCCCGCTTCGCCTCATCGTCCCCGATCGCCCCGGGTGATGGTGGTCGCGGCGAGGTGAGCCTTGGGATGGCCACCGGCCTACCAAACCGCGCGGTCGTACCGTCGCTTGATGTTGCGATCCTTGGTCACGAGGGAAAGATCCTGCAAGCGCGCCTCGGCAACGATGACCCGATCGAACGGGTCTCGGGTCCACGTTTCGGCGATAGCCATCTCGGCTACGGACGCCTGCGTCGCTGAAGAAAAGCCAAGGCCGATCCGCCTTCCTGCCGAGGCCGCCTTGAAGCCGGGTCGAGGAGCACGGTGGACATCTCGGCGCCAAAGGTTGCTCCGGGATGGTGACCTCTGGCACCATCCCGGGATGTACGCCCACCCATCCAAAGTCGTCCTGGCCCTCGTCCTGGCCCTCCTTGCGGCCTCCCGCGCGTCCGCTCAAGAAACTCTTCGCCCCCGCGTAGAGGCCTGGACCGCGGCCAACCAGAAGGCCATCGTGGGCGAGTTTCTGGATTTGCTTGCGATACCCAACGTGGCCGCGGACCGCGTGAACATCGATCGCAACGCCGTCTTCCTCAAGAGCATGCTCGAGAAAAGGGGCTTCAAAGCTGAACTTCTTCCCACCGACGGAAACCCGCTGGTTTTCGGGGAACGCCTGGTTCAAGGCGCCACCACGACCGTCCTCATCTATTGCCAGTTCGACGGCCAGCCCGTGAATCCCAAAGGCTGGGCCCAGGAGAATCCCTTCACTCCCGTCCTCCGCGCCGGCCGTCACGACGAGGGTGCGCGCGATATCGCGGACGCCCGCGGCCAGACCAGGTACGAAAACGATTGGCGCGTCTACGCGCGTTCTGCTTCGGATGCCAAAGGCCCCATCGTCGCTTTCATGGCCGCCCTCGACGCCCTGGCCGCCCACGGTCTCGCCCCTACGGTGAATCTGCGGGTCATCATGGATGGTGAGGAGGAAATCAGTTCGCCGAATCTCGTGCCCGCGATCGAGAAGTACCGCGAGAAACTCAAGGCCGACTTGATGCTCGTCTTCGACGGGCCCATGCACTTCACCGATCAACCGACCCTGGTCTTCGGCGCGCGCGGCATCCAGACCGCCCAGCTCACGGTCTTTGGCCCGAAGAGCGGCGTCCACAGCGGCAACTACGGCAATTGGATGCCGAACCCGGCGCTGCGCCTCGCTCACTTGCTCTCTTCTATGAAGGACGATCAAGGCAACATCCTGGTCGAGGGTTTCCACGACGACCTTGTGCCCATGACCAGGGAAGAGCGGGACCTCATCGCCGCGGTGCCCAACGAAGACACCCGCCTGCTGAAGGTCTTCGGTGTGGCGAAGCCCGAGCGCGACGACGTGTCCTTGCAGATGGCGTTCCAGAAGCCGACCCTCAACATCCGCGGCATGCAGAGCTCGTTCATCGGGAACGACGCGCGCACCATCATTCCCGACCGCGCGGTGGCCGAACTCGACATCCGTCTGGTCAAGGAAACAAACGGCGCTCGGATGCTCGAACGTCTGCGCGCCCACATCGTGAAGCACGGTTACCACATAGTCGACGCAGACCCGGATGACGCCACCCGCGCCCGCTACACCCACATCGCGAAGCTCACCTCGCCTCGCCGTGCCGCCACCGCCGCTTTCCGCACGTCGCCCCTTCTGCCCGAATCACGCCGCGTGATCACGGCTCTCGAAACCATTTGGGGCGAGCCGCCGGTGCGAATCCGCACCGCGGGCGGTACCGTGCCCATCTCCCAGTTCATCGAGGCGCTCGGCTTCCCGGCGATCCTGGTGCCGGTCGTTAACTTCGACAACAACCAGCATGAGGAGAACGAGAACCTCCGGCTCGGAAATCTCTTCCGCGGAGTCGTGACCTACGCTGGTGTCCTTCGCATGAGGTAGCAGCGGCGCGCCTCTGACCCTGCACTTTCAAGTCTTCCCGCACTCTGATCGTTGGAACGCGTCGCGAACTATTTGGATTCGTGGCCCCAGGGAGCGGGAGGCGGATCCACCGGTTTCGTGAGGTCGAACTCCACCCGGAACCGTCGGCCCGGTCGTGCGAGTTCATAGACGAATCGCTTCCCGGTTTCGACTTCCATCGCCCAGACGTTCGGAATCGAAACCGGGAGATTGAGCTTCGTGAAAAGGGCCTTCGTTTCGGGATCCGCGGGAAACTCCTGGCGCACCGCGGTTCCGGGCTTCGCGGTGAGACCGCCGTACATCGTGAGCGGATCCGGCGAACCGTCCTTGTGGCGGTGCTCGTGCTTCAGCGAAACCTCGCCATCCTTGCGGGTCAGCACCCAGGTACGCGACCGATCATCGCCTACGTGAAAGGGGAGTTCGAGCCGATCCTTCTCACAGCGGCGCAGGTGGAAGACGAGGGCTTTGCCCTCGAATGGGTCGGCCGCGGCCGGCGTGGGTTCGTTGGTGACGATCTTCCCCGCGAACGCCTTACCGCACAGTCCGGAGAGGCTCGCGAAAAAGCCGTCGGCCCCGCCATCCGCCGGGCTTTGGGCCTGGGTCCTTGAAGCCCCACCCAAGCTTCCGACCACGACGAGCAGTGCGACGGCTTTCTTCAGGTTATTCATAAGAACCCACATACCAGACCAGGTTCGGTGCGCGCAAGGTCGTGCTTTCGGGCAAGGTCAGACCAAAAGCGCGACGAGAGCAGGTCTGGCAGTTCAACCGTTGAATGCAGGCTGATCGTGAACGTCATCTGGCAGAGCCCGCCAAAGAAAGCGGCGGTTCAGGACTAGCAATGTTGCAGGACACGCCGGAGGCTCCTGCTAGCGTCCGCAGGTGTTTCGCTCCGCCCGACTGAAAGACGGTTGTTGCGTCCTGACCTTGGGGTTCCGGTTTTGCTTCTGGGCGTCTCCGGCTAACCCGCAGACCAGCGCAAACCTCGAGCGCGAACTCGAGAAGCACCGTCGCACGGGGTCGAAGTTATCCGAGTATCACCTCCTGGTGCGGCAGTAGGGGATGCTGCAACCCATCGACTCGCTCCGCACCGACGCCACCACTCCCATAGACATGTGGCTGCTTTTCGATGGGAGCTCCAGCGTGCGCGGGGAACGACACCGACTCCTTGCCGAGGCCGCCGCCGCGTTGCGGGCGGTTGGAATGTAGGGGCACCCCTTGTGGGTGCCCTTGTTGAATGTTGGGGGGCCGCGCCCTCGTGGGTACCCTGGCGACGCGCGGTTACAAGGGCGGCCACAAGGGCGGCCACAAGGGCCGCCCCTACAGTCAAACCTGGTCGGCGTGTGCGGGGGATGAAATCCGCCCGCCGCCACAACCTCCGACGCGGTGCGGATACCTCGAGTTTTCTGGCCGACCACCAGGTGATCGATGTCCTGGCTCGCGTGGACGCCCTCGTGTATTCATTCACTTTCAGCGACGAACCTGGCGCCGACCCCGAACCTTTGCTGCGCGCGGCCACCGAGCTCACCGGAGGTCGTATGGTCCGCGAGAAGAACCCGAAGAAACTCGCCGAGGCCTTCGGTCTGGCCCTTGCCGAAGTGCGCGCCCGCTACCTGCTCAGCTATATCCCGGCGGCGGACACGCGACCGGTATGGCGGAAGCTCGAGGTCAGGGTCAAGGGCGAAGACCATGTCCGGGCCCGCCGCGGCTACGCCCGGTAGGTTCGTGGCCTAAGATCCCCGTCATGCGAGCCGCGGCGACGATCGAATCCCGGAGTTTGGCACTGCATACTGCGGTCGCAGGTCGCCTTCTGGCGGATCCAGGTCTATGGGATAGAGCCCGGCAGAGGCTCGCGTCATGGCGCGAAATGAATTCCAGGCACCCGCATTTTCTGAGCGCGTGGGACGGCCTTATGGATGCGCCGGTCGACCAGATCGCGGCGGCCATTGTTGACCCGGGCGACCGAGGACAACGGCTCCGCCGCGCCTCTCCTTTCGCGTTCGTCCTGGGGGCGGCCGAGCGCTGGAAAGTCTGGAGGGAGGCCCGCGCCGCTGAGTCGACCCCGGTCTCGCCGCTTTGAACCGGATTCAACTGGAACATGTCATCCGGGCGGCGGCCAGTATCGCGAACGACCGGGAGATTGTCGTTGTGGGCTCTCAGGCCATCCTTGGTCGCTATCCGGATGCGCCGCCTTCGCTTTGCATATCCGACGACGTGGACCTCTATCCCAGGAATCATCCGGACCGTTCAGAGGTGGTGGATGGCGCGATTGGAGAACTCTCCGCCTTTCACGAAACATTTGGCTACTATGCCCACGGTGTGGGCCCCGGGACCGCCATTCTGCCGGCCGGCTGGGAGGAGAGACTGATCCGCGTCGAGGGTCCGGGCACCGCAGGAGCCGTGGGCCTTTGTCTTGATCCCCACGACCTTGCAGTTTCGAAACTCCTGGCCGGGCGCGACAAGGATCTCGAGTACCTCCGCATAGCAGTTGGCGCTTCACTGTTGCAGCGTGATGCCTTGTTTCGCCTTGTTGAGACCACTCCGGTTGAGGCAGCGCGATATGACCTCGCGCGTGCCCGGATACACGGTCTGTTTGCGGCGGGTTAGGGTGGGCCGACAGATTCAGCCTCGGCCCGTGGCGGTTCGGGGACGTGTATCGTCAACCCAGATTTCTCGACAAATTCAAGGAGTTGAACAGTGCTTTCGATCCTCAAATTCCTCCGGGCTCTAACCGCGGCCGCCCTCGCCGGATCCTTATTGGCGGCCTCGCCGGTCGAGGCGCAGACCAAGCTCCTCCGCTTCCCGGCGATCCACGGGGATCGCGTCGTGTTTACCTACGCGGGCGATCTGTGGACCGCCTCGGCGAACGGCGGCACCGCCACGCGCCTGACCGCCCATCCAGGCATCGAAGTCTTTGCGCGCTTCTCGCCCGACGGCAAGTGGATCGCTTTCACCGGCCAGTACGACGGTGACGAACAGGTCTACGTCATGCCCGCGACCGGCGGGGAACCGAAGCAACTCACCTTCTACCCAGCACGTGGCCCGCTCTCGCCACGATGGGGTTACGACCAGCATGTCTACGGCTTCTCGCCGGACGGCAAGTCCGTCGTGTTCCGCTCGCACCGCGAGTCGTGGACGCTCGGCAAGACGAAGCTTTACACCGTGCCGATGACAGGAGGCCCGGCCGAGGCTTTGCCGATGCCGGAATCGGGCGCCGGCGACTACTCGCCCGACGGCACCAAGATCGTCTACTCGCCGCTCTATCGCGACTTCCGGCCGGAAAAACGCTACAGCGGCGGCATGGCCAACGACCTCTTCATCTTCGATCTCAAGACGAATGATGCGAAGCGGATCCTCGATCACGCCCGCTCCGATCGCGATCCCATGTGGATCGGCAGCACCATCTATTTCACGTCCGATCGCGACGGCACCTTTAACATCTACGCGTACGACGTACCGACCGCGAAAACCACGCAGGTCACCACCAGCAAAACGTGGGACGTGCGGTGGCCCGGATCCGACAAGACGGGCCGCATCGTCTATGAACTGGGCGGCGAGCTCCTGGTCCTCGACGTGAAATCGGGCAAGAGCACGACGCTCACCATCGAGGTTACCGATGATGGACTTTGGAAACGTCCCTCAAGCGTCTCCGCGGCCAATCAGCTGGAGGACGCCGAACTCTCGCCCAAGGGCGAGCGGGCGCTGTTCACCGCTCGCGGCGACATCTTCACCGCGCCCATTGAAAAAGGGGCCACGCGTAACCTCACCGCAACCTCCTCCGCTCACGACAAGTGGGCTCGCTGGTCGCCTGATGGTTCCCGGATCGCTTTCATCTCCGACCTGTCCGGTGAAGAGGAGTTGTACGTCATCGCCCAGGATGGGTCCGGCAAGCCCGAGCGTCTGACCAGCGGCGGCCAGGCCATGCGCTATGCGCCCGAGTGGTCGGCGGACGGGAAGCGGATCGCTTTCTCGGACAAGGACGGCCGCATCCACGTTTATTCCTTCGACGACAAGTCCCTCAAGCAGATCTACGACGCCGCCCGCGATCAGGTGAGCGACTACGTCTGGTCGCCCAGCGGTCATTTCCTTGCCTTCAGCTCGAACAACCCGAACAATGTGAGAAGCATCCACATTTGGAGTGAATCCGGCGGCCCGAACGGGCAGCTGCGTCAGGTCACGGATGAGCAGTTCAACGCCCAGAATCCCGTGTGGGACCCGGACGGAAACTTCCTCTACTTCCTGAGCGACCGGCAGTTCGCGCCGCAGATTTCTTCCTTCGAGTTCAACTACGCGACCAATCGGACCACGGGCATCTTCGCCATGGCGCTACGCAAGGACGTGAAGCATCCCTTCCCGCCGGAGAGCGATGAGGTGGCGGTGGCCCCGCCCACGCCGTCGCCCTCGCCTTCCCCTTCCCCGGCTGCGGTTCCCCCGGCGCCACAAAAGAACGATCTCACCATCGAGTTCGATGGCCTCGCTCAGCGCGTGGCACGCGTTCCCTTGGAAGCCGACAACTACAACGGCCTCGCCGCCAAGAAGGGCCACCTGCTCTACACCCACGGCTCGGCCTTCTTCTATGGCCGCCAGGGCGACCGCAAGACCTCGCTCCGCCTCTACTCGATCAAGGACCGCAAAGAGACCGTGCTTGCCGACGACATTCAGGGGTATGTCCTCTCCCGTGATGGATCCAAGGTGATGGTCCGTACCGGTCAAACCTGGAGCCTCTTCGATGCCACAACCACCGGCGCCGCGGCCAAGAAGGCGGTCTCGACCGCGGGCCTCATGGTCGATCGCGTTCCCGAACAGGAGTGGAACCAGATCTTCAATGAAGTGTGGCGCCGGTACCGCGACTGGTTCTACGTCGAGAACATGCACGGCTTCGACTGGGAGGCACTTCGCAAGCAGTACGCGGCGTGGCTCCCCTACGTCGCCCATCGGTCCGACCTCAACTACGTGATCAGCGAAATGATCTCGGAGTTGACCGTGCAGCACGCTTACGTCGAAGGCGGCGACTTCCAGAATCCGCCCCGTCCTCGCGTGGCCCTGCCCGGGGCCCTCTTCGCCCTCGACAAGGTCGCGGGGAAGTTCAGGATCGCCAAGATATTCGAAGGCCAGAACGAGGAGGACATCTACCGATCGCCCCTCACCGAGATCGGTGTCGACGCGAAGGTGGGCGACTACGTCCTCGCCATCGAGGGCGTCGAACTGCGCGCCGATCAGGATCCGTACTTGCACCTGCGCGGCAAGGCCGATCGCCCGGTGGCGCTCACCCTCAATTCAAAGCCGACGATGGACGGCTCGCGGGTTGTGACCTATAACCCCATCAGCAGCGAATCCGACCTTAACTACCTCGATTGGGTGAGCGGCAACCGGAAGCGCGTGGCCCAGATGACGAACGGCAAGGTCGGATACCTGCACATCCCCGACATGGGTGGCCCCGGCATACGCGAGTTCATCAAGTGGTACTACGGCCAGATCCGCAAGGAAGGTCTCGTCGTCGATGTTCGCGCCAATGGCGGGGGCAATGTCTCACGAATGATCATTGAGCGGCTGCGCCGTAAATTGCTGGCGGTCAATTTCGGCCGCACCGACGACATCGCCGATTCCTACCCGGACGGCGTCTTCATCGGCCCCATGGCCGCCATACTCGACGAACGGTCGTCGTCCGACGGCGACATTTTTCCGGCCATGTTCAAGCAGGCCGGTCTCGGCCCGCTCATCGGCCGCCGCTCCTGGGGCGGCGTCGTCGGTATCTCCGGACGGGGTCCGCTGATTGACGGTGGCGCCATCTCCGTGCCGGAGTCCGGCATGGCGAACACGAAGGGGGAGTGGATCATCGAAGGCCATGGCGTCGATCCCGACATCGACGTGATCAACGACGTCAAGGCCACGATCGAGGGCAAGGACCAACAACTCGAACGCGCGGTCGCTGAAGTCATGAAGAAGATCGACGCCGGCGGAGCGAAGTATCCGAAGAAGCCCGCAGGGCCGGTGAAGGTGGAAAAGAAGTAAGGGCGGCCGGAGGGAACACCCTCCAGGTCGGCACATCCGCCGAGGCCCGCGCGAAGTTCGTGTTGGCGGAGAAGCAGCTACCCAAGGGCGCCGTGCCTTTCCCCATTCGCTTCGGAATGACCTTCAGCTACCTCTACGAGGGGAATACCGGCAGCGCGATCCAGTCGCTCCAGACCTACCTGGAGGAGTACAAGGCCGGAGGTCTGACCCAGCAGTTCCCCGAGGTTTTCATCTGGAACGCCATCGCCCGAGTCAACCTCGAGGCAGGCCGCTACGAGGCCGCCCTTGCTGCCTACAAGAAAGGGTACGAAAGTTTTCCCGGCAGCAGTCTTCCCGAGGGCGAAAAGCAGCCGTGGCTCGGCCGGCTCCACCACGGAACCGCCCGCACCCACGCGAAGATGGGCCGTCACAAAGAGGCCCTGGAGGGCGTCGAGCAGGTGCGACAGATGATTCTGACCGGCGGAGAGATCGCCCGTCAATACTGGCCCGTCTATCACTATCTCGCGGGCTACTTGAAGTTGGAAACCGGAGATGGAAACGCGGCCCTCGAGCACCTGCTCCAGGCGAGTGCCACCGATCCGTTCCACATCCTCATGCTTGGCCGGGCCTATGAAAAGGTAGGGCGCAAGACCGAGGCGAAAGCGGCCTATGAACGCGTGGTCGCCTCCCAGCTTCTGGGAATCGAGCGCGCCCTTGCCTTCCCGGAGGCGAAGCGCAAAGCCCAATCGCTTTGAGTAGGTGCGGTGCCCCCCCAGCTTGGGCTACGATTCTCCGGGCCGTCCACTCCGGGCGGCACCATCTTCCAGAAGGACATACACATGACTACACAGGAAATTGCGAATCAACTCGTGGCGCTTTGCCGCGTGGGTAAAAACATCGAGGCCGTGAACACGCTTTTGAGCGACGATGCTGTGAGCGTCGAGGCCACCGGGGATGAAGCCATGCCGGCGGTGATGACCGGCCGGGAGGCTATCCTCGGCAAGAACGAATGGTGGGTCAAGAACCATAAGGTTCACTCCGCGAAAGTCAAAGGCCCCTATCCCAACGGTGATCGCTTCGCGGTTGTCTACGATTATGAGGTAACGCCCGCGGTCGGGCCGATGGCGGGGAAGCGGATGCGCATGGAAGAGATCGCCGTCTACACCGTGGCCGACGGGAAAGTCAGTCGCGAAGAGTTCTTCTACGACATGAGCGGGGCCAGCATGGACGGCGAGGCCGCCAAACCCGCGAAGAAGAAAGCCAAAGCGAAGGCGAAGGCGAAGGCGAAGGCGAAGAAGCCCGTCGCCAAAACCCAAACAAAGGCGAAGGCGGCTCCGAAAGCCAAGGCCAAAGCGGTAGCCAATCCCAAAGCCAAGGCCAAGGCCGCGAAACCCAAAGCCAAGGGCCGCAAGCGCTAACTAAGCGCGACCGAGCCTCCACCCAATAGCCGGTCACGGCCTGGGGCCAATGAAGCGATCTCTGAACGGCGGGATGGCTTCGTCGGATCTCGTTTGAAGCCTCCTCGCCATGACGGGCAAAGGGCCTGAAATGGGGCTTTCGCCGGGTGTTTCTTATAGGAGCAGGACTCAACGGGGTTAGAGAGCGGACCTGCGCCACTCCTTACTTGGCGACCGAGGTCACCTGAGCGGAGTCTGGACCTTCGCCCGAAGCATTCGACGCGGAGACGACGTAGTAATACCGGACCCCTGAGGTGAGCCCGATGTTGGTGAAGGTCGTCGCTGTGACATTTGTGGCGACCGTGGTGTAGGGGCCTCCCGTGGTTGTGCTGCGCTTGACCCTGTATTTGGTCGCCCCGGCCGAGGCGGTCCAGGCAAGGGTGATCTTCCTCTTGGCTGCGGTGGCGGTCACGCTCGTAGGCGCCAGGGGGACCGCCGGTGCCTGAGGTGTCGACGAGGCCTGGGGTGAGTGGGGACTCTCGCCGGCCGGGTTCACTGCCGAGACGACGTAAAAATACGTCGTCCCGTTGGTTAGCGGCGAGTCGACGAAAGCGGTTCCGCTCAGGCCAGACGCGCGCGTCACATAGGGTCCCCCACTTGTGGTCGATCGAAGCACCTTGTAGGTGACGGCACCGGCCGAGCTGCTCCACGAGAGGGAGACCTGCGCATTCCCTCCCGTAGCACTCACGATAGCCGGTGGCGGGGGCGGCGACGTCGGTGCGGTCGGCCACGTATCCATGACCGCCTGCGCCCAGTCGGATGCCGTTCGGAAACCCGGGTCCTGCTCGGCATGCAGAAACCGGCCCGAGTAGTTGGCGGCGGCGGTGGAGCACACGGAGGACGGACTGACACCGTTGATCAAGCGACCCTGTGTGTTGTCGGTCGCGTTCAGCGTGCACGCGCCCACGCCGGTCGTCTCGATGCCCCAGGTGGGGTGATACCCCAGCATGTTCGTCTTGAGTTCGAGAGTTTTGTCACCGGTCGAAGGCACGACGTCGCGGCCGTGAGACAGATAAACCTCCGCCGCGCTACAGGTGTCCGCCGCCATTCCGTGCCACTGGAGCGCCCACCAGTCGGACGCACCATAGAAGGCCATCAATTCTTCATTGGTGGCATGAAACATGTTGTCCACGTTGTGGGCCGCATCCGCCGGTCCGTAGGAGCTCTGACACGCGCTCGACCCGCTGTTCGCGGAACGGTGAGCGCCTGCCATCAGGTAACTCCGGGAGTCGGTGTCCCGGAAAATGCCGATCGCCTGGTTCTCCGTCGTGCTGTCGGAAATCGGATGGGGTGCTTGATGGCTCACTTCCCGCACGGCGGCGCCGTAAACCATGAAAGTGCCCCACCCGCGGTCGACGCGGCCATTGCTGTCGCCGTCGAGGACTTCCATAAGGAGGCAGTAAGGACGGCCATTCCCGGTGTCGGTGAAGGCTCGAACCTCCACAATTCCCGCGAGGCTGCTCGGCATTGAAATGGAGCAGGAGCCCGTCAACATCTGTTGGACCACGGCCCGCCAATCGGCCCGCTCGATGGAGTTTGGGGCCACGTAACCATTGGAGCCGCTCGCCGGCATCTGATTCCGGATACAGGTCGCGAGCGCGTCCAGTGTGGTTGCGGAGGAGCATGTCAGGTTGGCGCTTTCCCCTGATGCCGGGAACATCAGGACGGTGAAGGCGGCGGCTACCATCGGGTGTGCGCGCATTGAGTCTCCTTAATGATGTCTGTCGGCGACTATACCCCTGTTCGCGCGAGATCGTGGTTCGCCGCCTCGGGCCGCGTTCGTCCGTCCGTCGACCGGCGACTTATGCTGACGGACAAAGGCGCTTACCAGTAGAGGGCGGGCACCCTGGAGATTGTGCCTCTCGGGAGGGAGAGACCGAGACGTTCCGCGAGGACATCGACGAGTTCCACAGGCAATTGCAGGTCCTGCTTCACCGCGATGGTACGCTTAACCTCTCGCCTGCGCCGACTCCACCGCCGTCGCGATGCCGCGCTCACTCAGGAGCGAGTCCGGAGGTCACAATGCCCTGAGTCTGACCCTAAAAGCATCACCGATCCAGTACATTTCCAGGAGCATTTGACCACTGGACAGGATGGAGTCATCCTTTCACCTCATGGAAACACTGGTCGGCACGTTTCGCTCCTTCTTGCCTGCTCGATACTGGCAAGACCTGCGCCACGGCGCGATCATGGGTCTCGCTGGTTGTGCGACCGCGCAGCAACTCGCCGCGAAAACGAACGATCCTTCCGCCGCGGTCCGTGGTGGTGCGGTCGTCGCGCTGCGCCGCCTGCGCAGTCCGCTCGTGGCCGCCTTTCTCAAGGACGCTGACCAAAGCGTGGTTCTCGAAGCCGCTCGCGCGATTCACGATGCCCCGATCCCCGACGCACTGCCCGCACTCGCGGCGGTCGTGACGAATCCCGAGATCAAGGACACAAACATCCTCAGCCGCGCGATCAATGCGCACTACCGCCTTGGCAAAATCGACAACGCCCTCGCGCTCGCCGCGTTCGCCGGCAAGACGGCAGCGCCCGAGGCCGCCCGCAAGGACGCGCTCGAAGCGCTCGCCATTTGGGCGAACCCGGATGGCAAAGACCGCCTGCTCAATCAATGGCGCCCGCTGCCGCCGCGCGGTGCGGACGATGCCGTAGCCGCGGTGACGCCGGTGCTCGGCGCGTTGCTCAAGGAGTCGCCCGGTAGCGTGCAGGAGGTGGTCGCGCGCATCGCCGGCAAATTTTCCATCGCCGGTGCCGGCGAACCGCTCGTGCAACTCGCCTCGAACGAAAAAGCCGGCAGCGTGGCGCGCGTCGAAGCGATCCGCGCGTTGATCGCCACGAAGGATGCGCGCCTTCCCGAGGCCGCGAAGGCGGCGGTCGCGTCGAAGGATGGCAAGGTCCGTGCCGAGGGTTTGCAGGCGCTCGCGGCAAGCGATCCGGCGGCGGCGGTGAAGGTGATCGGCGAGATCATCCAGCACGGCGCGCCGGCGGAAAAAAAGGGCGCGGTGCTGGCGCTGACCGACTTGAAAAGCAAGGAGGCGGACGCGCTGCTCGTGGGGCTCATCGATCAACTCATCGCCGGTAAACTCGCGCCGGAGATTCAGCTCGATGTGCTGGAATCCGCGAAGGGTCACCAGAGCGGCGTGCTCAAGGACAAGCTCGCGCAATACGAAACTTCGCTGGCCAAGGACGATCCGCTCGCCAAGTGGCGCGTGTCGCTCGCGGGCGGCAACATCGAGAAGGGGCGCAAGATCTTCCGCGAGAAAGCCGAGACGCAATGCCTGCGCTGCCACAAGGCTGAGATCGGCGACAGCCTCGTCGGTCCCGAACTCACGCACATCGGCAAGACCAAGGACCGAGTTTATCTCCTCGAATCCATCGTGCTGCCGACCAAGGCGATCGCTCAGGGTTTTGAAACCGTGGTGCTGACGCTCAAGGACGGCAACATCACCGCCGGGCGCCTGGTCGGTCAGGATACTAACGCGTTGAAGATCGAGACGATGGATTTGCAGGGCAAGCCCCAGGTCGCGACGGTGCCCTTGGCGCAGATCAAGGAGCGCCTGAGCGCGCCGTCGCCGATGCCGCCGAACCTCGTCGATTTCCTCTCGCGGTCCGAGATGCGCGACCTCGTCGAGTATCTGGCGACGCGCAAGTAACGCCGCTGGCTGGATGAATCCGATCCCGCTCCTGCGTCGCGTCGGTCAGATCGAAGCGGTGTCGTTTCTCCTGCTGATCGGCGTGGCCATGCCGCTCAAGTATCTCGCCGGCCAGCCGCTCGCGGTGAAGATCGTCGGCTGGGCGCACGGCGTTTTGTTCGTGATCTTCGGCTGCGCGCTGCTGCGCGTCTGGATCGCCGCGCGCTGGCCGTTCTTCCGCGTCGTGCTGGTTTTCATCGCCGCGCTGCTGCCGTTCGGGCCGTTCGTCGTGGACCGCCGGATGCGCGAGTGGGAAGGGGAGTTTGAGGCGCGCGCGGGAGCAGGCCGACGCTCGGATTCTTTAGCCACGGATGAACACGGATGAAGGCAAAGACATCCGTGAACATCCGTGTTCATCCGTGACAAAAAACTGATCTTTCGCTGAGCGAGCGCCCGCTATTTCTGCGGGATGTAATCGACGACCAGCGCGTCTTCGAGCACCGGCTTGAGGATGGTGACGAACGCCTTGTGATCGGGATGGACGAGGTATGCGTCGCGATCCGCGGCGTTCTTGAAGCTGAGGAACCAGACGTGTGTATAGCCTTTGCCGAGGCCCTCGGGGCTCACGTCCATGCCCCATTCGAGCGAATCCACAACCGCGATCTTCTTTTTCAGCGCGGCGAATTCTTCCACCACTTTGGCGATCTGCGCCTTGTCGGCATCGGCCTTGAATTTGAAGTGAACGACGTGACGCACCGGACCGTCGGCGGCGAGGGAAGATGCGGTGAGCATGGCGAGAGCGAGAAGTGAGGTGAGAAGTTTCATGGCGAGGATGCGTGCGGAATGATGAAGAATGAAAGATGCGGAAGCCAGATTCATTCTTCCTCCCGCCACGCCGCTTCTTCATCCTGCCGCTTTCATCCCACATCCTTTCCCCATGTCCCTCGATCCGCTGCTTTCCGAACCCGTCTCCGACCCGCTCCCGCTCTATCGCCTGCGCGATGCCATCGTGGCCACGGACCTGCTGGCTGCGGCCATCGCGCACCTCGATTTCTTTACCTGGCTGGAGGAAAATCCCGCGACGCTCGGCGCGGTCTGCGCGCATTTTGAAATCCATCCGCGCCCGGCGGATGTGATGATGACGCTGCTCATGGCGATGGGTTTGGTGCAGCAAAATGGCGGCGTCTTCCTCATCACGCTGCGCGGACGCGAGCATCTCAGCGCCAAGTCGCCGTGGAACCTCGCTCCGTATTACACCTCGATGAAGGACCGCCCGCAGACGCTCGACATGCTCAAAGTCCTGCGCACCGGCAAGCCGGCGAACTGGGGGAGTTACGATCCGCAGGCCTGGGCGCAGGCCATGGAGCGCGAGGACTTCGCCAAACCGTTCACGGCCGCGATGGATTGCCGCGGCGTCCTGCTCGGGCCGGCCCTGGGGAAGAAACTCGATCTCGCTGACAGCAAAGCGCTGCTCGACGTCGCGGGTGGTTCGGGCATCTACGCCTGCGCGCTGGTGGCGCATCATCCGCACCTGCGCGCGGCGGTGCTCGATAAACCGCCGGTCGATCGCATCGCTCGCGAATCCATCGCCAAACGCGGCTATGCGGAAAAGGTGAGCGTGATCGCGGGCGATATGTTTGCCGACGCCTGGCCGACGGACTTCGATGTGCATCTCATCTCGAACGTGCTCCATGATTGGGACGAACCGGAAGTGCGCGTGCTGCTCGCGAAGTCGCATGCCGCCTTGCCGCGCGGCGGACAGCTCATCGTCCACGACGCCCACATCAACGCCGACAAAACCGGCCCGCTGCACGTCGCCGAATACTCCGCGCTGCTCATGAATATCACCGAAGGGAAGTGCTACTCGGTGCGGGAGATGGGTAGCTATCTCGCGGATGCGGGCTTCGAGTGGGTGGACTATCAGCCGACCGCGGTGGGCCGCAGCTTCATTCTTGCCCGGAAGCTTTGAGTCATGCGCCCATTCCTCGCGCTCTCCCTCACCGCCACGTGTCTGCCTTTCTCCATGATGCACGCTGAAAGTCCGCTCGCGTATCCCAAGACGCGCCAGATGGAGCACGTGGACGAATACCACCTCGTGAAGATCGCCGATCCGTTTCGGTGGTTGGAGGACGACAACTCCGCCGAGACCGCCGCGTGGGTCGAGGCTCAGAACAAGGTCACGTTTGGTTTTCTTGAAGCGATTCCACAGCGCGCTGAGATCAAGGAGCGACTCACGAAGCTCTGGAACTACGAGCGTTTCGGCCTCCCGATGGAACGCGGCGGACGCACCTTTTACACGCGCAACAGCGGCCTGCAGAACCAGCGCGTGCTTTACGTCGCCGACTCGCTCGAAGCCGCACCGCGCGTGCTGCTCGATGTGAACGTGCTCGCCGCCGACGGCACCGTCGGGCTGAACAGTTTCGAGCTCAGCGACGATGGAAAGCTGCTCGCGTATTCGCTCTCGCGGGCCGGCTCGGATTGGCTGGAGTGGCGCGTGCGCGATGTCGCCACGGGCGAGGATCGACCGGACGTGATCGAGTGGGCGAAGTTTTCGGGCGCGTCGTGGACGAAGGATGGCAGCGGGTTTTTCTACAGCCGTTACGATGCTCCGACGAAGGGTGAAGAACGGAAGGGCGTGAACGAGTTTCACAAGCTCTACTTCCATAAACTCGGCACCCCGCAGCGCGACGACGCGCTCATCTACGAGCGCCGCGACCGCAAGGACTGGGGCTTTTATGGCGGCGTGAGCGACGATGGGCGTTACCTCGCGATCAGCGTGAGCGAAGGCACGGACACTCGGAACCGCTTTTTCTACAAAGACCTCGCGCAGCCCGACGCTAAAGTCGTGGAACTGCTCACCGACTTCGACGCCAGCTACGATTTCATCGGCAACGACGGTGCGATCTTCTTTTTTAAGACCGACCTCAAGGCACCGCGCGGTCGAGTCATCGCCATCGATCTGGCGAAGCCGGCGCGCGAACAATGGCGCGAACTGCTCCCGCAGACCGCCGACACGCTCCGGGGCGTCAGTTTCGTCGGCGGGCAATTGCTCTGCAGCTATCTGCACGATGCGCACAGCGTGGTGCTGCGTTTTGCCTGGGATGCCGCGGCGCAGACGGCCAAGCCGCTTGGCGAAATCCCGTTGCCCGGACTCGGCAGCGCTGGCGGATTTGGTGGCCGCGCGATCGACAAGGAGACGTTCTATTCCTTCACCAGTTTCACCGCGCCCGGCACGATCTATCGGCTCGATCTGGCGAGTGGCAAGAGCGCCGTTTTCCGCGAGCCGAAGGTCGATTTCCAGCCGGGCGACTACGAAACGAAGCAGGTCTTTGCGAAGAGCAAAGACGGCACGCGGGTCCCGATCTTCCTCACCCACAAGCGCGGTCTGAAGCTCGACGGCACCAACCCGACGATCCTCTACGGCTACGGCGGATTTAACATCAGCCTCACGCCGAGCTTCGGTGTCTCGAATCTTGTGTGGATGGAAATGGGCGGCGTCTTCGCCATGGCCAATCTGCGGGGAGGCGGCGAGTACGGAGAGGAGTGGCATCAGGCCGGCGTGAAGCTGCGGAAGCAGAACGTCTTCGACGACTTCATCGCGTGCGCGGAATGGCTCATCGCCGAGAAATACACGTCGCCCGCGAAGCTCGCGATCGAAGGCGGAAGTAATGGCGGCTTGCTCGTCGCGGCTTGTATGACGCAGCGGCCCGAACTCTTCGGCGCGGTGCTCCCCGGCGTCGGTGTGCTCGACATGCTGCGCTTTGAAAAATTCACCATCGGCTGGGCGTGGCGCAGCGACTACGGCTCGGTGGAAAACGCCGAGGAATTCCGCGCGCTGCACGCCTACTCGCCGCTCCACGCGCTGCGGCCGGGCGTGCGCTACCCGGCGACGCTCATCACCACTGGCGATCACGACGACCGCGTCGTTCCCGCGCACAGCTTCAAGTTCGCCGCGCGCCTGCAGGAATGCCAGGCCAAGCACGGCCCGCCGGTGCTCATCCGCATCGAAGTCCGCGCCGGCCACGGCGGGAACAAACCGATGACCAAGATGATCGACGAACGCGCCGACGAGTTGGCTTTTCTCGTCCGAGTGCTGGGGATGTCAAAAGACTAAAGTTCGCGCACCAGCAGGTTGGCGAATTCCACTCCCACGCCGATGTCGAGCAGGCCGATCGGGCCTTTCGCCGGTGCGTCGGCGGGGAGTTCCTGACGGCGGATTTCGCGGTCGTTGATCTTCAAGGTGACGGCGCGGCCTTTTACGGTCACGACGACGCGGTTCCACGCGCCCCACTTGATTCCTTCCTGGGCCGGGGTGTCGCCGCGGGGCATGAGTTCGCTGAGCGAGACGGTCGTGCCGGGCTCTTCCAAACCGCGCAGAAAGAGAGCGGCGTCGGTCGCGGATTTGCCAGAGACTTTCACGTCCACGATGAATTCGCAGTCGCCGAACGCCGCCTCGGTCCAGAGCGGTTTGGCCGCTGCGCCGCCTTTCAAGACCAGTCGCCAATCACTCGCCTGCCAGCGGTCGAGCGTGTCCGATTTCCAACCGCGCAAGTCCACGCCGGTGTAGAGCGGGCGATGGCCCTCGGCGACCGGCGCGGTCTGCTCGGGCGTCGCGCCGGTGGGTGGCAATTCCTTG
>ENA-ORBV01003816-ORBV01003816.1-microbial-mat-metagenome-genome-assembly--contig:-NODE-3816-length-29698-cov-5.870362_pt1 | contig 29698 bp, 31 predicted proteins | sample MGYA00237777_ERZ505514 | MGnify/ENA primary metagenome ERZ505514 (study PRJEB26160, sample SAMN06269048) | microbial mat metagenome | isolation source: Oligotrophic lake microbial mat | place... | reverse complement strand
CGAGATCTACCCCTCTCTATTCGTCGGCAGCGTCAGATGTGTATAAGAGACAGAACCTGCAGACCGTCGAGCGGCCCAACCCCGCCGGCGGCTTCGAGACCGTCGTCATGAACCGCACCGGCTTCATCGCGGTGCAGGACGACAAGGGCCGCGACCGTGAGCGTTACCAGGTGGTCTACGGCGCGCGTCTCAAGGTGAAGGACGGCGAGGCCGTCGACATCGGCAAGATCCTCGTCGAGTGGGATCCCTACACCTTCTCGATTCTCACCGAGGAACCGGGCCAGATCCGGTTCAAGGACATTATCGACGGCGTCACCGTCCAGGAAGATCTCGACGAGGTCACGGGCCTGTCCCGTCTCATCGTCGTCGACTCGCCCGACGAGAAGAAGCAGCCGACAGTGGAGATCAAGTCGGCGAACGGTACGACGGTTCGCCGCTACATCATGCCGGTCAGTGCCCACTTGATGGTGCAGGACGGCGAACAGGTCAACGCCGGCGACGTGCTGGCGAAGATTCCGCGCGAGACCACCAAGACCAAGGACATCACGGGCGGCTTGCCGCGCGTCGTGGAACTGTTCGAGGCTCGCAAGCCGAAGGATCCGGCCGTGATCAGCGAGATCGACGGTTCGGTCAAGTACGGCGGCGTGGTCAAGGGTCAGCGCAAGATCATGATCGTGGCCGACGACCCGAACGCCGAGCCGCGTGAATACAGCATCCCGCGTGGTGTGCACGTCAACGTTCAGGAAGGCGACCGCGTCCGCGCCGGCGACCCGCTGATGGACGGTCCCAACAACCCGCATGATATTCTCCACGTGCTGGGCGAGAAGGAACTGCAGAAGTACCTCGTGAACGAAATTCAGGAGGTCTACCGCCTGCAGGGCGTGAACATCAACGACAAGCACATCGAGGTGATCACCCGCCAGATGATGCGCTGGGTCCGCGTCGAAGACGTGGGCGACACGGAATTCCTGGTCGACGAACAGGTCGACAAGTTCCGGTTCATGGAAGAGAACGAGCGCGTCATCGGCAACGGCGGCCACCCGGCCAAGGCCCAGCCGCTGCTGCTCGGCATCACCAAGGCGTCGCTGTCGACCGAGTCGTTCATCTCGGCGGCCTCGTTCCAGGAGACCACGCGCGTCCTCACCGAGGCCGCGATCTCCGGGAAGATCGACTACCTGCGCGGCCTGAAGGAAAACGTGACGATGGGACGGTTGATCCCCGCCGGCACGGGCTTCTGGTGGTATCGGCACGTGCAGATCCCGGCGGACGAACCGCCACCGCCGCCGCCGGTGCAGCAGCCGAGCGACGACGAGCTGGAGCTGGACCGCGAGATGGAATATCTCGTGGAGCCGGACGAAATCGACGCGCGCGGCACTACCGAAGTCTAGTAAAGCCGCAATGGTGGAGACAAACCTTCAGGTTTGTCTGTCTCCTGAGGACCCAAAGGACCCAGAGAAGCAATTCTCTGGGTCCTTTTCTTCTTCTGGGCTCCGGGTGACCTGAGATCCGAACATTACCTGAGTCCAGTACGCGGCGGACGTGGCTTGACATGATAAAGCGATGAAAACATCATTTAGACATGTCCAAGACAATGGTCCAGGTTCGCAATCTGCCGTCGGCATTCCATCGCCGCCTGAAGGCCCGCGCCGCGATCGAGGGTATGTCGATGTCGGATTTCATCATCCGCGAGGTTGGGAAGGCACTTGATCGGCCCACTCGGCAGGAAGTGTTGGAGCGGCTGACGGCCGGGCCGGCGCGAAAACTGCAGCACAGTCCGGCCGATGTGATTCGCATCGGACGCGAAGAGCGGTGATTGTTCTCGATGCGTCTGCCCTCCTCGAACTGCTGCTGGAAACGTCAACCGGGCATCACGTCGCCGGCCTCATCGCGGATGCGGCCACCGGGCTGCACGTTCCCCACCTCGCCGATGTCGAAGTGACACACGCTCTGCGCCGGTATGTGCGAGAACGCGCGCTGAACGCCGCCGAAGCCGGGGCCGCCATCGGTGTTCTGCATGCCCTGGATCTTCAGCGCCATTCACACGAACCGCTTCTTGATCGGGTATGGGAACTGCGCGATAACATGAGCGCCTACGACGCCGTGTATGTGGCCCTGGCCGAAGCACTCGACGCCAGGCTCCTGACTTGCGACGGTCGGCTGGCGCGTGCGCCTGGCGGCCGAGCGCAAATCGAGTTGGTCCAGGGAGAGTGAGTCCATGACGACCACTGACCCCAGACGCATCGTTCTTCGCCAACTGGCTGCAACCCTCGCATATCGGGCCGCGAAGGTGCTACGCGATGCGCCGCCCGGATTCGAGTTCGACGGCGACGCCAGCGCCAGGCGCTAGCGCGTCGATGTCAGATCAGACCAGTCGGACTCCGGGCACGTCCGCGAAGTCGCCTGGATTCAACGTCAGGATCGCCGCATTGTGGACGATCGCCGAGGCAGCGATTGCCATGTCGATTTCACGTCCGCGCGGCCGTGCCAGCTGTTGGTAGAGCCGGGCTGCCATGGCCGCTTCCGCCGCGCCCAGGGCCACCGCGCTCTCGGCGGGGAGCAGCGCTTCCTGCGCCTCCAGGTCATCCTTGGTGCGCGGTCCCCGCAGCCATTCGTACAGCACAATTGTTGAAATGGCCAGGCGGTGTCCCTCGGCTGTCAGCTGAATCAGCTTGTCGAGCGAACGCCGTGGCCCGGTCAGCGCGTCGATCAGTGAGGAGGTGTCGATATGAACGGTCACACGCGGCCCTGTCCTCGACCTCCGGACCGCCGCGCCTTGCGGACGGCCTGGATCTCAGCATCAACCTGCCCAGCCGTTCGCTCGGGCTCCTTGGCGCGAATTCCTGCCATCACCTCCAGCAGGCGCTGTCGCTCGCGCTCGCTCAACCGATCGGTTCGCGCGGCAAAATCAGCGACCGCCTCACGGATCACGTGGCTCTGCGGCTTGCGCAGGCGCTCAGCAGTGCGCCGAATCTCTGCGATGGTGGCGTCGTCCAGTGAAAATGTCGCCCGTGCCATAACGAGGCAATACTCCCATAACCACCTCAGCCACATCGAAGCCTGTTCAATCCGGCAACGCGCCAAACCAGCGATCGGGTCTTACCAAATCACTTTGACGACGCGGGCATTCTGAATCTCCAGGTCGCGGGTGAGCAAGGGAAGCGCCAACTCTTGCGCGGCAGCGACGATCAGCGCATCGAACGGGTCGCGGTTGAATCGCAGTTCGTCCGCGGTGGCGACCTGCTCGCGGGTCAAGTCGAAGGGTTGGTAAGCGGCGTTGGTGAACAGGTCGTCAAAGAATCCACGGGCGGTCCGGCGCAGGTTCACCTTACCGGCCCGTGCCAGCAGCATCACCTCCCACATCACCGCCATCGGCACATAGACCAGCGCGCGGCCTTCCTCGGCCGCGCGAAAGACCGAGGCAGCTCTGGCTCCCAGTCCGCGGCCGCCGACGGCGTGAAACAGCAATGCGTGAGTGTCGGTGACAGCGGCGTCGACGTTAGCCACGGGCCGCTTTCTTTTTCGAACTGGACTGGGAGACTCTGGTTGGGGAGGCGTGAGGTGCTCCCGCTTCTGGCACGACTATCGATCGTGCGAGCGAACCGGAGAACATGGCACGGATGGAGACGTCCGCGTCCGTCAGCAGGGAGTCCGGCGCCAAGTCGATCGTGCCGACCACTGACCGCGACGGCCCGGCCCCGCCCAATCGTCCCGCTCGAGCTTCGGCCACTAGTTGGTCGACCGCCTCGCTGACACTACCGCCCGACACCACCCTGGCCCGGCCCTTCAACCAGAGGAGATTGGTTTCCTCAATCGTGAGAGAGATCGGTCGTTTCGCCATGATTGCAGCTCAGGCTGTAATCATAGCATCAGGCCGGTGGTCACCAGATCCTCACCCGCTCGGCCGGCGCCCGGTACAGCTTGTCACCTGGCTTGACGTTGAACGCCTCGTAGAACGCGTCGATGTTGGTCAGCGGCACGAACGCGCGGAACATGCCGGGTGAGTGAGAGTCGGTGAGCAGCTGATTGCGCAGCGCCTCGTCCCGCGACTTGAAGCGCCAGACCTGGGTCCAGCCCATGAAGAACCGCTGGTCGCCGGTAAAGCCGCCGATCACCGGTGCCGGCTTGCCGTTGAGCGAGATCTTGTAGGCGCGATAGGCCACGGCAAGACCGCTCAAGTCGCCGATGTTCTCGCCCATCGTCAGCTTGCCGTTGATCTTCATGTCCGGCAGCGGCGTGGTGTAGGCCTCGAACTGGGCGCCGAGCCTGGCGGCGCGCTCATCGAAATTCTTCGCATCTTCGGCGGTCCACCAGTCGCGCAGGTTGCCGTCGCCGTCCGACTTGCGACCCTGATCGTCGAAGCCGTGGCTGATTTCGTGGCCAATGACGCCGCCAATCGCGCCGTAGTTGATCGCATCATCCGCATCAATGTTGAAGAACGGCGCCTGCAGAATGCCGGCCGGAAAGGTGATCTCGTTGTTGGTGGAGCTGTATGAAGCGTTGACGGTCTGCGGCGTGAAGCCCCAGCGCCAGCGTTCCATCGGCGTGCCCAGACGCGCCCACGACTCCGAGGTTTGGAACGCCCGGAAGCGCATCTGGTTGCCGACGTGGTCGCCAGGCTTGATCTCGAGCGCCGAAAAATCGCGCCACTGATCGGGATAGGCAATCTTGACGCGGAACTTGGCGAGCTTGGCCTGGGCCTCGCGCTTGGTCGCCGGCGACATCCACTCGAGCTCGTCGATGCCCACCTTGAACGCGGCGCGCAGGTTCTGGATCAGCGCGTCCATCCGCGCCTTGGCTGCCGGCTTGAAGTGCTGCTCGATATAGAGGCGGCCGACCGGCTCGCCAAGCGCCTGCTCGACTTCGGTGACGCCACGCTTCCAGCGCGGCTGCTGCACCTGCCGCCCGGCAATCACCCGGCCGTCGAACTCGAACTGCGAATCGGCGAACGGTGCCGACAGGTCGGCGGCATATTCGCTGATCAAGCCGAAGGTCAGATACTCCTTCCAGGTCGCGAGTGGGACATCGGCGAGGAGCTTGTCCACCGCTGCAAGGTAGTCGGGCTGACGGACAATGATGTCGGTGACCGGCGCCTTAGCTCCGGAGGCGGTCAGGTAGGCTTGCCAGTCGAAGTGCGGCGTTGCCGTTTGGAGAGTCGAGACCGGGGTCCGGTTATAGGTCGCGTTGCGATCGCGGTTGCGCGCGCGGTCCCACTGCAGTTCGGCCAGCTTGCTTTCGAGTGACACGATACGCGCGGCCGCGGCCTCGGGTTCCGGCTGGTTGCCAAGTGCGAAGAGCCTGGCGATGTAGGTGTTGTAGGCCTTGCGCGTGGCCGCGAACTTCTCGTCGTTGCGGAGGTAGTAGTCGCGGTCGGGCATGCCGAGCCCTGACTGCGAGACCTGCACCGCGTACTGTTCGGAGTTGCGCTGGTCGGCGCCGACGTTGACCGAGAAGGGCAGCCGCACCCCAAGGCGCGCGGCCCTGGCAAATGCGGCCGGCAGCTCTTTGCTGTCGCCGATGCGGGCAATGGCGCTCAACTCGTCCTTCAGTGGCGTGATGCCGAGTGCCTCGAGCCGCGCCTCGTCCATGAAGCTCTGATAGAGGTCGCCGACCTTCTGGCTGTTCGTACCGGAAGCAGCCTTCGCGCGGGCTTCGGATTCGATAATCGCTCGCACCGCCTCCTGGCTGCGATCGCCGAGAATGGCGAACGTGCCGTAGCTTGCGCGATCGGCCGGAATCTGCGTGTTGTCCACCCACCGGCCGTTGACGTACCGGAAAAAGTCGTCCTGGGGCCGGACCGACAGGTCCATGCCGGCGACGTCGATGCCGGGCACCACCGGTGTGGGAGTCTGCGCGGCGGTGACGCTTACGGCCGCGGCCACGGTCGCCGCGAGAATCAGGTGACGAACTCGTGTCATGCCGCCATGCTACTCCGACGCGCGTCCCCGACTCGCTCGAAAATCGAGGCCACCAGGGGCCCGTTCCGACACCTTCGGCCGCACCGGGCATCGAACTGACATGAAGATTCTGACCTGGGCGTTGCCGACCGGCTTTCGCTAAGGCCGAACCTTCGTCACGAAATCAAGAATCTGTGGCGCGGCGGCTTTGTCGCTGCGGCTGAGCGCCAGGACGATGCGGGTGTGGCTCTCGCCCTGAATTGGCACCAGTTCACTGCCGGCACCGGCCTTCAGCAGCGCCGCATGCAAGACCTGCGACTGTCGTTGCAGGCCTTGCGATTCTCCGGTTGCATGGAGGATCAGGAATGGCGGCGACTTCGCATTCGCGAATTGTGCGGGTGAGGCGCGACGCTTCCACTCCTCACCGCGGTCATCGCCTTGAAAGCGTTGCCGATAGTAGTCGCGATCCGCGCCCAGTCGATAGGTCTGCTCATCGGCGAGATCCAGCGCCGCACCGCTGATGGCGATGACGCCGCGAATTCCGGAGTCGGCCGTCGTCAGCGCTGCGAGTGACGCCAGGTGCGCACCGGCGGAATGCCCCATCAAGAAGATGCGATCCGGCCGCCCGCCGTGCTGGGTGATACTGCCGCGCACCCACGCGACCGCGGCTCGCACATCGTCGACCTGCGCCGGCCAGGCGACAGTGGGCTGCAGCCGGTAGTTGATCACCGCGACACCGATGCCGCGTGCGGCGTAGAACCGGCCGATATTGGCGTAGACATCAGCTCCACCAGCGCGGTAGTTCTTGTCGCCGCTGTCCCAGTTGCCGCCGTGCACGAACACGATCACCGGCCAGCCAGTGGTGGCCGGGCGATAGAGATCCAGCGTGTGCCTGGGCGTGTCGCACGGTGAGGCCGTGACGTAACAGAGGTCGCGAACGATCTGAGCGTCGGGGAGGTCGGCTCGCTCGTAGAGCAGCGCCACCCCGGCGCGCGTCGCGAGCGAGCACCCACTGACGCCGATGGCCAGCGCGACTGCAAGAAGTCTCACCACTTCGCACTTCTAAAGGCGTTCTTGGCTATTTTCTCCGGAACTGTCCGTACATCAGCTCTTCAGCGAACTCCACGCACTTGTATTCCATCAATCGCGCGTTCGGTTCACGCCGCCGATAGAGCGGCATGCTCATCGTCCACGGCTTTGAGAAGACTTTCGGATCCTCAATCGTCGCCTCGTACTGCAGAGTGTTGGCGTCGATCGCGCTGTAGCGCTCGGTCACTTTCAACGCGTCGCTGTGGTGATTGCCGGCGCGATCGAACCACGTCTCCTCCATGTGGTCGGTCACCTCGATGACCAGCGTCTCGCCGTCCCACCGCCCGAGTGACCATCCCATCCAGGCTGGTGCGGGGCTCTTCTCCTGGCTGTTCATGCGCACGACGCGGCTGGCGCTCGCGAACTCGTAGGTGAAGAGGATGTTGCCGGCGGACTGCACGATCTGGAAGGGGTAGGGCATGTAGGCCGCGCGCGGGATGCCGGGCATGAAGCACTTGACCTCTGGATCAAGCGTCACCCACTTGTCGCCATTTGCGTTTCGCTTTTCGCGAGCCTCGGGCAGGTACGGAATCTCGTCGCCCTCAACGACCCCCATCCCCGGCGGCACGCTGAAGGCGGCGCCCAGCGCAAACACCGGACCCTGCCTGGCCGGATGCGCTTCGATGTTCCAGTGGGCGTTGTTGTTCGCCTGCCAGATGCCGCCGAGATCTGGCGTGCCGTCAGGCGTGCGGGGTGCTCGATACGCTGGCGGCGCCGCTGGCGAGGTGCAGGCGACCACGGCCGACGCGAGCATTACCGCGCAGAGGATCGTCGAAGCGCGGCGGGTTCCCGTGATCACCGTGACGGCCCCTTGGGCTTGGTGCGGTCGTTCGGGTCGCGGCCATCCTTCGGCGCGCCGGTGCCTGACGACCCCATGAACAACGTGCGACCGTCCGGGAAGGTGATGTCGCGGCCATTGGCGCGCAGGCGTCCGTCCTTGGCGCGGAAGCCGGCGACGACGATCTCGGAGCCAATCTTGATCGAGTCGCGCGAGATGCCACCACGTTGCAGCGTGTTCGGCGTGCCGCCCTCGACCATCCAAATCTCTTTCTTGCCGTCGGGCCTGGTGATCTCCATGTGGATCCAGGCATGCGGGTTGATCCACTCGACCTTGGTGACCGGGCCCTTCAACGACACCGGCGCCTTGGCGTCAAACTCCGCCGAGAACGCGTGGTGGGCCAGCAGCGGCCCGGTGGCCGTCAGCAAGGCGATGCAAGCGGTGGCGAGCGAGAGCCTGATCGACATGGCGGGAATATACCATTCGACCGTCAGTCTGGCGCCGTCAGCGCCAGACCGACTCGCTCATGGCCAAGCCCCCGCGCGCAGCGAGCCACTGGACGGGAAGGCTGGCTTGGGCGACACTTACGCCCCATGGGACACCTCAAAGCCGTTCTCGCTGCCGGCGCGCTCGTCGCCGGGGTGCTGGTGGTCTCGCTGGCTGCCCAGTCGGCCGCCCCTTCCGGCGGGGCACCGCCCGGTTGGACAGTCCCGCGGACGCCAGATGGCCGTCCCGACCTTCAGGGCGTGTGGGGCAACAACAGCGTGACCCCCATGACTCGCCCGACGCAGTGGAAGGATAAGGCCTCGCTGACCGACACCGAACTCGAGGACCTGCAGAAGACCGCCACGCAGTTCATCGATCAAGGTGGCGATGCCATCTTCGGCAACTTCGTTCAGTTGATGCTGAATGCAAGGGACCAGGGTGCGTTCAAGCAGATGTCCTACGACCCGACCACCGGCAACTACAACCAGTTCTGGATGGCCGACCGCGAGTGGGACAATCGCACCGCGCTGATCACCGATCCACCGGATGGCCAGTTCCCGCCGCTGACGCCGGAGGCGCAGGCTCGCCGCGCCGAGGCCGCGCGCGTGCGGGCCGCCCGTGGCCGCGGACCGTCCGATGGACCTGAGGACCGGCCGCTGTCAGAACGCTGCATCTCCTACGGCGCGCCGCGCACGCAGGCCAACTACAACAGCTACACCCAGATCATCCAGTCGCCGCTGACGACGGTGTTGCTGCAGGAGATGATTCATGACGCGCGGGTGGTCCCGATGACGCCGAGCCCGCGTCTGCCGGCGCGCCTCCGCCAGCTGCACGGCGACTCACACGGCCGCTGGGACGGTGACTCGCTGGTCGTCGAGACCACCAACTACATCAACGGCTTTCAGGGGTCGTCGCCCGATGTGAAACTGACGGAACGCTACACCCGCGTCAGCCCAGACTTCATCAATTGGGAGACCACGGTCGAAGACCCGTCAACGTGGACCAAGCCTTACACGTTCATGATCCGGCTGAAGAAAGCGCCGGGGTTGATCTACGAATACGCCTGTCACGAGGGCAACTACGCGATGGAAGGCATTCTCGCCGGCGCCCGCGCCGAAGAGGCCAAGGCCGGCGGCGCGAAGAAGATTGGGTCACGCTGAATTGATGCGCCTGCTGGTTGTGGTCCTGGCGCTCGCCGCTATTCATCAACCCGCGGCGCCGTGGCAACCAGCCTTCGAGCTGGTGCAACCAGACGTATTCGCCGCGCCCGGCGGGCAAGCCAGTGCCTGGGCTGACGCCGATGGTGACGGCGATCTCGATTACTTCGTCGCGTTCCGTGGCCGGCCCAATCGCTTCTACCGCAATGACAACGGCGCGTTCCGCGATGTCGCCGGCGAGGTCGGGCTCGCCGACAACCAGGAAACCCGCGCTGTGGCGTGGGGGGATTTCGATGCCGATGGCGATCCGGATCTGTTCATCGGGTTCGCCGATCCCAAGGTGCCGGCCAAGGTGTATCGCAACGAGAATAATGGAAGCAGGTTCACTAATGTCGCCGGCGCGGTCGGCATCGACCTGCGTGGTGTGGCCCGCCAGCCGGTGTGGGTCGACTACGACGGCGACGGCGACCTCGATCTGTTCGCCGCGTTCAGAGACGTCCCGAACAAGCTTCTCCGCAACGACCGTGGCCGCTTCGTTGATGTGACCGCCGCGTCGGGCATTGGCGATCCCCGCAAGACCGTCAGCGCCGTGTGGTGGGATTTCGACCGCGACGGCGATCTCGATCTGTTCGTCGCGAACCAGGAGGGCGAAGCGAACGGCCTCTATCGACAAGACCGCAGCCGCTTTGTCGATGTGGCGGTGGCGATGGGCGTGGCGGGAACCCCGCGACCCGCGGCCGATGGTGGCGTCGGACCCAGCGTCGCGGATTTCGATCTCGATGGTGACTTCGACTTGTTCGTCGCCAACTATGGACCGAGCGCGCTCTATCGCAACGAGGCTGGAACGGTGTTCACCGAGGCATCGAACGCCAGCGGGATCAACCTGAATGGCCACGGCGTGACGTCGGCGTGGGGTGACCTCGACAGCGATGGCCTGCCCGATCTTTACGTCGGCAACTTCATCGCCGGCCAGCCGCTCTATCGGGACGCCTTGCTCGTCAATCAGGGCGCGTTGGGGAAGGCGTGGAGCTTCGTCGCAGCGCTGCCCGACGTGATCCTCAAGCACGACGCGACGCACGGCGTGCAATTTGTCGACTTCGATGGCGATGGGCGGTTGGACCTGTCGCTGACCAACAACGATCCGAATGGCGGCGGGCACCCGCTGCTGCGGAACATAGCGACGATGCGGGGACGCAGCTTCTTTGTCGAAGTGGTCGACGAAGCCGGCCACCGGACGCTGGCGGGCAGCGAGATCCGTGTCTTTCAACCGCGCACCCGCCAGTTGCTGGCGGCGGCGCTGGTCGATGCCGGCAGCGGCTACTGCTCGCAGAACTCCATGCCCTCACACCTCGGCGTGCCGGAGGCCTGGCGCGGTCGTGTCGATGTTGAGCTGACCACGATCTCGCGAGGCCAACGCCTGCAGACGACGATCAAGGGTGTCGACCCTGCGTCTTACGTGAGGCGTCCACTGCGGATTTCGCCCGGCGGTTGATCCGTTTGTATGATGTATGACATCATATGTCATATGAGGCGCACCACGATTTTCCTGCCAGAATCCCTCGATCGGCAGCTTCAGCAGTTCGCCCGGCATCACGACCGTCCGGTCGCAGAGATTGTGCGAGAAGCGCTCACGGCGCACCTGGATGCCAATCGGCAGCCCTTCCGGATGCCCGAGACCTTCGACAGCGGTGAGACCGACGTCTCTGAGCGAATCGACGAGCTGGCGTTCAAGAATTTCAAGATTCACGGCGATGATCCGCCCGCCAGAGGCTGAGTGTCTGGTGTGATTCTGGTCGACAGCGGCATTCTTTTCGCGTTGTTTGCTCGGCGCGACAAATGGCACGAGCCAGCCAGAGCGGTGCTGTCGGCTGGTTCGGATGACCTGATTATTCCCGCGACCATTCTCGGCGAGACGGCGTATCTGCTTGAGGAGCGCGCCCAAGCCAGGGGTGTGATTGAGTTAGCCGGCTGGCTGGCTCAACCCCGCATTACGGTTGAGGGCCTGCTACCGCAAGACTTGCGGCGCATGACCCTGCTAATGGCAAAGTATCCGGACCTCGGGTTCGTCGATTCGTCGGTGGTCGCCATTGCCGAGCGCCTCATGATTGACACCATTGCCACTACCGACCGGCGTCACTTCACGGGTGTTCGTCCGTCGCACGTAGAGCGCTTCACTCTGGCCCCGTAACGACGCTCCAGCCAAATCTGGAGGCTACTTTTGCCGGGTGGTGCTGGCGCGTGCCAGGTCGGCGTGGGCAATGCCGGTGAGCGTCCCCTGTCCCGTCAAGATCGTCTTGCGGTCCGAACCATCCAACTTCAGGCTATAGACGCTACCGCGCAGGTCGGTCAGAAACATCCGCCCGCCGGCCAGGTCGAGGGCAATCCCGATGGTTTCGTTGAAGCCACCCGCCAGGATGGTGCGTGCGCGCGGACCGTCGATTGACGTGCGGTTGACGGTATTCCCCTCGGGAGGATTGCCGCGATCGGTCCAGTAGAGATGACGCTTCGCGAGATCAAGCTCGAGGTCGATCGGCTCGGGCAGGCCGTCAAAGAGCACCTCGATGTCGGTACGGCTGAGCGCGGTTTGGCCGCGCGGGATGCTGAGGTTGGCGCGGCGGATGCTGCCGGCGTTGGCGTTGTCGCCGCCCTTCTGCGTCCAATAGATCTTGCCGCCGTCGACATCAACCGCCATGCCGACACACCAGTTGCGTTGATCCTGGCGCGCGGCGTCGCCGCGGCCGGTCTCAACCAGTGTCTCAAGGCTTGTCCCGTCAAGGTTGGCGCGCATCACGCGCAGGCCTTCGCGATCTGACCAGTAGAGCTTGCGGTTCTTCTGATCGAGAAACAGCTGCTTGGCCGTCCAGGTGCCACCGGCCTTGACGATGGTGGTGACGTTGGACCCATCCAGGTTCGCCCTCTCGATCGACCCATCGTCGGCGGCCAGGGCGCCCATGTTGGTCCAGTAGATGTGACCAGCGGCGACATCCACGGCAAGGCCGTCGGGTTGTCCCTTGAGCCCCTCGATCAGGACTTGTCGATCGTGGCCCTCAGGCGTCGCCGAGACGAGCTTGCCGCGGAGGTCGAGAAAGTAGATGCGGGCGAGCGATTGCCCCGAGACCGGCGCCGTGAGTAGCAGCAGCAGCAGGACGACGGCGATTCGGGACATGGGACTCCTAGCGCGCCTAAGCCTTCTTCATGCCGCGCTCTTTGGCGGCGGTCTGCAGCATGCCGATGGCGGTGTAGACCACCACCACGATGACACCCCAGCGGACGTAGTCGAGCGGCAGCGACTTGACGATGAAGGCGGCGATCAGCACGGCGAGTGGACCGCCGACCATCAAGCCGATGGCGGCGCGCAGGTCGTAGCTCTGCTTGCGGATGAACTGCATGCTGCCGACGGGCATCAGGAACGCGCAGGCGCCCATCATGATGGGAAACGCGGCGGTCGGGTTCATGCCAAGCAGGCTGATCATGATCAGGCACGGCGCGTAGTAGCCGATGCCGAGCATCATCAAGGCGCCGAGGAACGCCGAGATGACGACCGCGATGCCGAGCTTGACGCCCGCGACGCCTAACGCCACGCCGGGAGCGGGGCCGATGCCCGTGAGGGAGAACAGCATCAGGGTCGCGGCGCCCAGCAACGCGAACCCCATGCCGATTTGTACCTGGCGGCGCGGCAGGCTGGCCACGACACCGGCGCCGAGCCAGGCGCCGGCGGCGGCCGCAGCAATGATCGCGACGAGGGTTACAAACTCGACTTCGACGATCGTGATGTAGATGACGGCCTGGACGGTCGTCGGCAACACGTAGCCAACGTTCAGGGTGCCGGGAATCTTCTCGTCGCGCACGACGTTCCAGAACCGGAACATTGAGGTGGTGGTGGCATAAGAGCCGATACCGAGCGTGTCGAAGAAGTTGGCGATGAACGAGATGCCAAGCGTTCGCGGCTCGGGTGCCAGCGGCGTCGCGTGGGCATCGGCCGCGCGCTGGCGTTGCACCGTCGTATACCAGAACACAAGGTACATGACCCCGATCAGGATCATGCCGGCAAGCAGGATGGTCTTAGGTTCCATGGCGTGGAATTCTACCCGACGAACTTGTAACCTGAGCCGTGAATCGTGAGGATGTGCTCGGGGGCGTGCGGCGAGCGCTCAATTTTCTGCCGCAGCTTGGCCACGAAGTTGTCGATGGTGCGGGTGGTCGGGAATTCTTCGTAGCCCCAGACCTCGTTGAGGATTTGCTCGCGGGTGACCACCTGCCCGGTGTGCTGGACGAAATAGCGCAGCAGGTCGAACTCCCGCGCGGTGAACTCAATGCGCACCTTGCCGCGCCGGGCCTGGTGCAGCTTGAAGTCGATCTCGATGTCGCCGATGCTGATCACGTCGGCAGTCGGCTTGGGCGCTCCGCTGCCGGTTCGCCTCAGCACCGCGCGCACCCGCGCCAGCAGTTCGGTGATCGAGAAGGGCTTGGTGACGTAGTCGTCGGCTCCCAACTCGAGCCCCAGGACCTTGTCGGTTTCAGCCGAGCGGGCGGTCAGCATGACGATCGGCGTGGTGATCGACCGCGCCCGCAGGTCGCGGCACACGTCGAAGCCGTTCTTCTTCGGCAGCATCACGTCGAGAATCACCAGGTCGGGCGCGAACGCGGCGGCCTTCTGCAGTCCGTCGTCGCCATCGACCGCGGTCTCGACGTCATAGCCTTCAAGCTCGAGGTTGTCGCGCAGGCCGAGCCGCATTTGCGGCTCATCTTCAATTACCAGGATCTTTTTCATCGGGTTGACTCTGCCAGTGTGGGGGCGAATGCGTTCTCACCGGGAATGGGGAAGTGCAAGGTGAACGTGCTGCCCTGATCGGGCTCGCTGGTCACACGGACGAAACCGCCATGGCCGCGCATGGTGTGATCGACGATCGCCAGGCCGAGGCCGGTGCCTTGCGGTCCGCCGCCCAGTTCCCGCTGGACGCGGTAGAACTTGCGGAAAATGCGGGCCTGCTCGCGCCGGGAGATGCCGATGCCGTGATCGGCGACGCTGACCTCGACGTGATCGCCGGCCCGCCGCGCAAGCACCTCGATGCGCTTGGCATCCCCCGAGTATTTGATGGCATTGGCGAGCAGGTTCTCGATCGCCTGTTCGGTGGCGCCTTCGTCGGCGAGCACGTGGGGCAACCCGGGCGCAATGGTGGCCTGCACCACGAAGTGGCCCTGGGAGAACTGCGTTTCCATGCGGGCCAGCACGCGAGTGACCAGCTCGCCCAGGTCGGCTGGCTCCATGCGATAGGGACGCAGGCCGGCCTCCATGCGTGAGAAATCGAGAATGTTCTCGATCAGGCGAGTGAGCTTCTTCGCTTCGCCGTTGATGATGCCGTAGTACTCCTGCGCGCGTTCGGGGGTGCGGACGCGGCCGAGCTCAAGCGTCTCGGCAAACAATTGAATCAACGCCAGCGGCGTCTTGAGGTCGTGCGAGACCGAGGCCACGAAGTTCGACTTGAGTTCAGCCACCCGCACTTCGCGCGCGGCGGCGCCGGCGACGAGGAAGACGCCGAGGGCCATGGCCACTGCCAGCACGAGCATCAGCGCCATCTGCGGCCGTGTGCTGGCGCTGACAATCTCGGGAATCGGCTGCGGCCCGTAGCCGGTGCGCAGTCCCCAGATCTCGCGCAGCTGTTCGTAGGGTGCAGCGAACGCGAGCAGTTCCTTGTCGAAGAAGATGATGGCGAAGTTGCGCTCGTCGACCGGCACGTCATTGGCGCGGGCCGGGTTCGAGGCAAAAATTCGCGTGCCGTCTTCGGCGAGCACCGCCGTCTCAAGCGAGGGGAAGCCCACCGGCTGCTGCACGTTGGCCAGCCGGTCGCGCAGCAGCGCCGGAATGAACTCGGTCCGCAGCCGCTCGGCGTCGACCGCAAACGCGACGACGCTGGTCATGCGCTCGCGGGCGAACGACTCGAAGCGCAGTTGCGCCTGCACGTAGTACTTGCGGCCGTTGATCTGCTCGGTGAACGCGACAATCGCCATTCGCGTCTTGACCAATTGATGCAGCCGTGGCAGCAGTGTCGGGCCGAACACCTTGTCTTCGCGGAAACGGCTCTCGGGATTGCCCTCAGGCTGCGTGGTGGACTGCTGATCGTACGCCAGCCACTTGTTGCTGTAGGGCCCGCGTTCCGTCCACACGAAAAACGAGGTCACGAACGGGCTCTCCCGCAGCGCGTCGTGCATGATCGGATCGATGAACAACAGGTCGAGTGGCTCGACGCGGGCCTGCGGCACGCGGAGCAACACGCTGAGATAGGGGCGCTTGAGGTAGGCCTCGACCGTATCGGTCAGTGAATCGGCGGTGTCGCTGCTCAACTGGCGCAGGACCACGGCCGACGTCTTCTCAATGTCGTCGAGCGATCGGAACTGAAAATAAAACAACACGGCCATCGGGATGGCGACGACGATCGCCAGGCCGACGGCGAGACGCATGCCGCGGTCGTGCCACAACTGCCACGCTGGTCTTGGACCGGTTCCGTCGCTCATCTTGTCCTCACGTCCCGGCTTTAGCCGGACCTGCCACGCAGTTCACCATCCAGCCACGCATGCACCGGCTCCCACCCGGCGAGTCCTGGGTGCTGCGTGACCAGCGCCCACAGGATCGCGCTGGTGTCGGCCAGCAACTGCTGCCGATACTCTCGCGGCAGGTTCTCGGTGGCGCGCCGCAGTTCGCGCAAGGCGCCGTCCGCATCACCGGTTGCGACCTGACACAGCGCCAGCCGCGTCGCTTGCACCGGATTCTTCTCAGGGTCTCGGGTCTGGCCTTCAGCATAGGCTGAGAGTGCTGCCTGAAACCGGCCCTGTAAAAACAGTGTATGCCCCAGATTGTAATGGCCAAAGGCCAAGCTGGGCGTGAGCTGGATCACCTGCCGGAAGGCGGCCTCCGACTCCGGCAGACGGCCGAGTTCGCGGCGAACGACGCCGACGTTGTTGAGGGCCTGGGGGCTATCGGGGTCGAGGGCCAGCGCGCGGTCAAAGGCCGCCAAGGCCTCGGCGGGGCGATTGAGCTCCCCGAGCGTCGCGCCGAGGTTGGACCACGCCGGACCGAAGCCCGGCAGCAGGTCAGCCGCCGTTTGAAACGACTGTGCCGCCCGCGGCATATCGTCGCGCCGCAGCCACAGCTTGCCCCGCTCGTAGTGCGCAGCCGCCCAAGTCGGTGCGATCACGATGGCCTCGTCCAGATCGCGAGCGGCCGCGTCGAGATCGTTCACTTCCATGCAGACGCTGGCGGTGGCCACCAGCGCAGACGGCGTCCGTCCGGCACCGAGGGATTCCACGCATAACCGCAGTCGCTCCGCCGGATCGGGGCTTCTGAATGCCCGCGGCAAGAGTGCGATGGTGCGGTGGTGCTGAGGCGGCGGCGTGCTGACGAGCAGCAGCCAGGCGCGGCCATGGCCCTCGAGCGCGGTCGACCATTCCTGATCGAGATAGGCCTGCTGGGTCGTGACGAGCTGCGTGCCTTCGGACTGCAGGTTGACGAAGGCCTCGTCAAAGGCGTTCGCGCGCAGTACGGTCGGACCCTCCGGCAACACCGGAGCCAGCGGATAGCGGAACGGCCACTCGGCTGGCGACGGCGCGGCGATCGCGCGCCCCCCGGCGTGCTCCGACTGCCACGACTCAATCCACTCGGCCGCCGCGCTGGGTGAATCGACGGTCACGATGCGCGATTCGGTAGTGCCCGACATCATGCCTTCCACACCGGGACGATGCGCGATCGCCTGATCGCGCGATCGCGAGTAGCAACCGGCAGGGAATGGGCTTTCGCGGTCGCGACGATCAGGCGGTCCGCCGGATCGCCATGAAACGACGCTGGCAGGGCATTGAGGGCGAGAATGACCGCCGTGTCGAGTGGCACGATGCGGACGGCGCGCTCATCGGCGGCCTGCTCGATCCAGTCAGCAAAGGAGAAGGGCACCTCGAGTCTGCCCGTCGAATGCAACATTTGGGCTTCCCAGAGGCTGATGGCGGCGAGGCTCAGGCCGCCGCTGCCCGCGAGGGCATCGAGCGCCTCGCGCTCGCGACGCGATAAGGGAGAGTTGGGCGTGAGCCACCATACCCAGACATGCGTATCGAGCAGCACGGTCACCGAAGGGCCTCGAACTCCTCATCTGCTGCGACCGATTCCGAAGGGGAGGCCAGCAGCCGCCCGCCGGCCGCGCGGAGCCGCTCCCAGATCGGCAATTCGGAGCCGGCCGGTGCTGGTGTCGGCCGGCGCAACTGAGCGACGACCCGACCCCGCCGCGTGATGGCCACAGGTGCGCCGGTTCGCTCGACCTGGCGAATGATCTGCAGGCAGCGCTGCTTGAAGTCCGTGACGGAAACGTCCATTTTGAGATTGTAAATGGGCATTTCGGCGAAGACAAGAGTGGCGGCTACTGTCCCGGCGGGAGCTTCGGTGTGGCTTCACCCTGGTGGCAGGTGTAGCAGGTCACCCGGCCCAGCACCGATTCGCCCGGCTTGGGCTGGTGGTCGGGGAAGAACTGCTTGTTGATGGCCCTGGTCATCTCGAGCATGCGCCGCGCCGTGATCTTCCTGGCGTTGTCGTCGCTGGCAAAGTTGCCGCGGACGTGGCAGGTGCCGCAGGTGACGCCGAGCGCCTGCACCATGTGATTCATTTCTTCCTGGAACTCGGGGGCGAGCAGCCCCGTGAGCACCTTGACCGTGGGGCTCTCGACCACGGTTGGGGTGGGGGCCTGGGCGGAAACGTGGAAAGCTGAGGAGCTACCGCCGACGAAGAACAATGCAATTGCGAGGAGTCGTAGCCGTGTGCGCATGGCGGCATTATAGGGTGCCAGCCCGGAGAATGGCCCTCTCACCCTGCATCATGGCTTTAGCCTGTCCGTTCTGCGTGGCCCATCTCATCCGCCAGCCATGCCTCGATCCACTCGACCGCCGCGCTCGGGCGAATCGGCGAGCGCGATGCGGGTGGCGGGCACGCGTCAATGGTCACATGATCTGATGGACGAAGACACGAGTCGATGAGGCATGACAAGAGATGACGTTTCGCCGGGCGCCGCTCCCGTATGATTCGCCACAGAAGTTTGAGCGGTCCTGCCCGCGCCAGCGAGGCTTCGCTCCCTTCAGGGAGTGGAACATGACACAAACACCGGTCGCGCCCGGTAATCGCCGCGGCTTTCTGATTCGCGTGATCCAGACCGTCCACGCGGGCATCGGTGCGACGCTCGCGTTCATCGTCGGCGGCGCCGTGGTCGCGCCCAGTTTCTCTCGGCGAGAGAAGGTGTGGCTGCCGGCCGGCAGCGTGCCGCAGTTGATCGAGGGAGTGCCCGCGCCAGTCACGCTGCGCCTCGTGCGTTCTGACGGCGCGAGCGAAGTCGTCGATCGCCGGGTCGTCTACCTGGTCAGGACCGGCGACACGGTGCGGGCGCTCGATTCGACGTGCACTCACCTGGGCTGCCGGACCAAGTTCAACCCTGACCTGCGCCAGATTGAATGTCCCTGCCATGGCGGTGTCTACGACACTCAGGGCAACGTGCTGTCGGGGCCGCCACCGTCGCCGCTCGCGTCGGTCCCCGTGCGGATCGAGCACGATCGCGTCCTGGTGCAGGTCTAGCAGCCCGTGGTGAAAGTCCGACTCATTAGGGATCGACATGATCGATCACGCGTACTACACTGTGGCGCATGGCGATGGGAACCCGAGAAGACGAGCAATCGTCGTTGTGGATCGCGACGTCCGATCTGCCGACGTCGCCCGGCCATCCGTTCTACACGCGGCTGAATGCGTTGCTCGACGCCGCCGACTTTGACCGATTCGTCGAGCGCCAGTGCCGGGAGTTCTACGCCCCGGTGATGGGCCGCCCGAGCCTCGCCCCGGGCCGCTACTTCCGGTTGCTGCTGGTCGGCTACTTCGAAGGGATCGACTCGGAGCGCGGGATCGCGTGGCGGGCGACCGATTCGTTGGCGGTCCGGAGTTTTCTGGGCCTGCCCGTGCACGAAGGCCCCCCCGATCATTCGACGATCGCGCGGACCCGACGCTTGATCGACCTCGAGACGCACCGCGCGGTGTTCACGTGGGTGCAGGTCCGGCTCGTCGAGGCGGGGTTGCTCAACGGGAAGACGGTGGCGATTGACGCCACCACGCTCGAAGCAAACGCCGCGATGCGGAGCATCGTGCGGCGCGATACCGGCGACAGCTATCAGGCATTTCTGACCGGGCTGGCGACGGCGTCGGGCATCGACACGCCGACGCGCGAGGATCTGGCCCGGTTGGACCGCACGCGGAAGAAGAAAACGTCGAACCAGGACTGGACCCACCCCGGGGATCCCGATGCGCGAGTCACGAAGATGAAAGACGGCCGCACGCATCTGGCGCACAAGGCCGAGCATGCCGTCGATCTGGCGACCGGCGCGATCGTGGCCGTCACGCTGCAGGGGGCCGACCAGGGGGACACGACTACGATCGTGGAGACGGCGAGTGCCGCAGTCGAGCAACTCGCCGGCGCGCAGGCCGACGTGGCCGCGCCGCAGTCGCTGGACGAGGTCATCGCCGACAAGGGCTATCACAGCAATCTGACGATGGTCGACCTCGACGCGGGCGGCCTCCGCGCCTACATCGCGGAGCCGGATCGGGGGCGCCGCGATTGGTCCGAGACGGCCGCCGCGCAGGCCCCGGTCTATGCCAATCGTCGCCGGATTCGCAGTCCGCGCGGGCGGCGACTGATGCGTCGACGCGGCGAGACGGTCGAACGCTCGTTCGCGCACATGTATGACACCGGGGGGATGCGGCGGACGCATCTGCGGGGGCATATCAATATCCTGAAGCGCCTGTTGATTCAGGCCGGCGGCTTCAATCTCGGGCTCCTCATGCGTCACCTGATCGGCGTCGGCACCCCGCGCGGCCTGCAGGGCCGCCTCGCGGCCACGATCGCCGCATGCGCGGCCCTGTGGTGGGGCAGGGACGACCACGAGACCCCCACCCGTCCCCAACCGAGCGGTCCACCGGCCTCGTGCACGCCGAGTTATCGTTATGAACTGTTCCCAGCCGTCGTGTGAAACCGGCACTTCCACCACGGGCTGCTAGTGGCTGGTGAACTGGTCGCGGTGCCGGTTTGTGCGACGGCGATGGCGGGAAGCGCGAGCGCGGCCGCAAGGAAGCCGGCGATCGATCTACGGGTCATGTGAGTCTCTCCTTCGTGGGCTTAGACGGACGAGGTGGAGGGCTTCCCACCACATGGGTGCTCCGGAAGGGCATCGTCTGTTCACGCGACCATCGCGCGGGCCTCGACTTCTGCCGCGAAGGGCGACCCGACCGCGTGCAGGTGCTCCAGGCCTTTGGTGGAGAGCCAGAGAGGAATCTGTGTGGTGTCTGATGGCGCGTGGTGGAAGGGTTCACCGATCCGGCGCCAGCCAACACGCTCGCAGAGCTTCACGTAGCGATCGGCTGGCCTGCGCGTGACGACCGGCGCGGCAAGTCACGTCAGCGAGTAGATGACTATCATTTACGGATGACGCACCATTGTCGGAGGGCGCCCTGGTTGAAAGGGTGCCCTCTCACCCGCGCAATCGACGCTGCAACGACCAGCCCAACACGGCAGACTGCCGACAACAGAGGCGAGAAGGCACCGACACGGGTGCGCGGGTGGTGCTACCGAGCGGCGTTGGCCTCAACCGCGATCCAGTCCAGCAGGACGCCAGAGGTAATGGCCTTGCCACTGGGATCGACTCGTCGAAGCAATGCGGAGAAGCCAGTGTTGGTGACGTTGAACGTCGTCACCGCGAACGAATCCTTGTTGCCGCCGATCCAGTCGCCGTTCTTCCATCTGGCAGTCACAACAACCACTGGGCGCGTCTTGAAGCGGCCGGGTGCGAACTTGACCTGGAGAACCGACACGGTGTCCGTTGCCCCCGCGGGGAACTCTTCACTGCCTCCCACTACACCCTCTTTGCCGGTCGCGGCATCCCACCGCAACGGCATGGGCGTCACCGTGGTCGAGAGTCTTGCGACCTGGGCCTCCAAGGACTTGACGCGGGCTTCAAGGGTCGTCGGTTGCTCCTCGATCGCCCGGACCGGACGCGCGAAGACCAGGACGAGGGTCATTGCAGCGACGACCGCGCACGATACGTAGCTTCGAATACTCATGGGTATCACTCCTATATGGTGTCGACGGACATGCTCGTCACGTCGCCTCTTCTGTACATTTCTAGACGGACACGTCGCTCGCCAACAAATGCCTGACCGTGATGCGGCGTCGGCCTTGATTGCGCGCGTCAATGCCACCTTGGACGGCCACGCCCGGCAATTTCCCGAGCGCGGGAATCTGTCTCGCCCGGCCGTCTACATGTGCAAGGTCATGGAAATTCGCGAGGCCCACACCAACCGCGATCGGGAGGACATCTATCGCCTCCGTTACGACATCTATGTCAAGGAAATGGGCCGGCCTCAGAAGGATGCGGACCATCGACGCGGCCGCATCGAAGACGACCTCGATCGGACGGGTCATCTTCCGGGTGTCAAGGACAGCCGCCGACCATTTTTCCTTCACCTGCGTCCTCGATCCACTTCGCAGTTTTCGAGTCAAGGATGGAGGCGATCTCAGTTTCAGAGCACTTGGTCGTGGTGCCAGCGCTGCCCTGAATTACTCCCGCCAGCTTCGTGCCACTCTTCGTGACGGTGTAAATTGCCCCGCCACTGTCACCCGAGCAGAAACGCGCGGCCGTTAGGCTCGCCTTCAGCGTCGGCACGAGACTACAGCTCGTGCAATTGGCATCGACCACTTGTCCTTCCGCATGGCGTTTTCTCCTGGGCTTCGAAAACAAACCGCCTGAGAGCATGGTTGGACCAAACGCAACTGCATCAATCGGAACATGATCGGCCAACTCGGACGCGTCGGCCGTGGCATATGAAATGAGGCTGGCATCGACATCCTTCAAGGTCCAGAGCTCCAGGCCGCTCGTCGAGCACTCGGCGATCTGCGAATTGGCTCGTGCGACCTGCCTATGGTCGTGATTAAGAATCACGTCATCGTCCGCGACGGGGCAATGTTTGGGAGTGAGTAGGATCCCGCCATCAAAAACTACGCCCGCGCAGCTGCCGACAAGAACGACCTCTGGATAAGCCGACGTCAGCCCTCCGTAGCTAATGTGGGTGATCCAAATCTGAATCACGGCGGCCAATGCCAAGACCAGGACGAGCAAGCCTGCTGCTTTCTGTTTCATGGTTGACATCGCTGGCAGTGACGGTTTACTTCCTGTACCAGACGGACCAACACTGGTCGCCGGTGTGGTCCGCTCCCGTCAGCTCTTCCTTCAGCTTGGGGCTCGTCAGGTTCCATGGCAACAGCCCGTACAATGTGAAGTGATCGTACGAGGGGTCGGATCGCCTCTTGTCGTCAAGGTTTAGCAACCATACGCGACCGGCGTCGGCGTTGAGTCTGATGATTGAACGCTTGTCCCCTCGATCGATGACGATGGAAGCTGGCTTAATCGAGGTTCGATAAGAGATCCCGTCCGAGTAGATGCGGCGATCGGTATCGCTCTCGTGACCGTAAGAAAACAGTTTCAGTCCAACCCCCGGCTGTAGGGGCGAGGCAGAAGCAATCTCTCCACTCCCCAGCAGAAACGTGGCCCCGATGTGAGGGGAGTTTCGCCACCCGCTATCGAGACGCAGTGCCGGCAATAGCTTGATCATGCGGGGGATCCACCCCACAGGTGACCAGTCGACCGGCGTCTTCACCACATCGAGCTTGGCGTCTTCATCATGAAACTTCAGACCATCGGCTTTGTCATCCAGGATCCACAGGGTTGAGCCGATCAACGACCACGCAACGTATTTCCGAAAGTCCGTGCCGCCTTCCAGCCCTTCAATGTCGATTGCTCCCTCTAGCGGGAACTGTTCGTCAGGGCCATCGACTCCCGCAAGCTGGTCGCGCCTGACGATCAGCAGTGGGTTGTGTTTCCCGGCCGTCGCCATCACATCCGAGGTGGTCTTCGTCTTGTCTGGCACGATAAACGCAACCTCGCCTTCCGCATAGCCATCGCCCGCGCCAGCCCTGGTCTCGGGAAAATCCTCCGTATAGAGCAGTGCAAGCCCAGCGATCACGAATTCAAGGTCTGCCATCTGTATCCTGCCTCTCAGTGAAGTGTTACCAACACAAACGCTGCCCACCAGGTGTCTTCAGGAAACTGTCTGCTCATCAACCGCTGTGCCGATGAGAATGCGGAATTAGGCTCGAGTCCGTTCGTCAAGCCGCCATGAAATGACGTCATGAACTTGTGAGTCAGTTGATCGGGAATGTCCGTCATTGTGGCGACGACGGTACGGCTGCCCGCAATCATGAACGGTCGCGCCAAGCTCATCAGGATTTCACCGCGAACAAGCGGGCCCCGCGCGGTGCGGCACGCTGCGAGAACCACCACCTGTGGCCCGTTGCCACCGGCAAACGATGTGTCGGCGGTCATCGGCGCACCAGTAGATTGGTCGATGATGTCCAACGTGAATCGGTCCAGATAGCGGCCGTCCGCTCGGGCGTGCATAGCAAGATGGAGCACATCAGCCCGATGCATCGCCGACTGCAGTGCGCCGAGTGTCGCGGTCGCTCCCCGCAGTCGGATAGAAGCCGGGTATAACGCGGCAATCTCGTCCGCTTCCCGCTCTGCGCCTGGTAGCGCCACGCCGTAGCCAACCGCGTCACGTTCGGCGCCCGACACCACAACAACGCTTCGTAACGCTGTGCTCGCACGGGGCCGTTTCGCCGTCGCGAGCGCCACCGACACGCTTGGTGAATAGTCAATGTCCAGTTGCTCCACCAGGGGTTGTGCCGAAGACGAGTCACGAAGGGCCGCAAACGGAATGGTCTGCGTGTTCCAGTCCGGCACCACTGTTAACCTGCGAATCGGTTGCAACTCAGGCGAGAACCGGCGAATCAAGAGGTCGAAGGTCGCAGCCAGTACTCGCGCCGAGGGATCGAGCCGCGGATCAGCGAACGCGTCAATTTCCGAGGCGTCGGCCGCATGCCGAAAGGTAACGCCGGTCGACGTCAGAAGCCAGACGAACACGCCGCGGTTAGTCCTCGAGACTGCCAAGATGCCGCGGTCAGCCGGCAGTCCGCTCTCTGGTGCGACCAATTGCACGAGGCGGCCATCCTTCAGCCCGGTTGAGCGATTTCGTCCTCTCTCCATCCAGTTGAGGGCCGCCATCGGGTCGCCCAGGTCGAGCGCGGTGAGCGACACCAAGTCGCCATAAAGGTCCCAGACTCGGTCGGTGTAGGCAACGCGTTGATCGGCTTGGTCCAGCAGGGCGCGCTTCGATTCAATCAGTCCGACACCAGTCTCGAATGATTGCCTCGCGTCCTCGAACCTGCCCGATCGATGCCAGATTCTGCCCTTCTGCAGATGGAAGGCCGCCACGCGATACTCGGACGAAACCGACCCCGCGGCCTCAAGTGCCGAATCACTCCATTTCAAGCTCTCGCTCCAATTGGCGCGGGCGGCTTCCACTTCGGCCAGGCCGGCATAGATTTCAGCGGTGTGCCGAGCCTTCATGCTGGGATTCTGCACGCGCTCCCGCAGGAGCAGGGCATCGCGAAGCACGCGCTCAGCCGCGGCGTATTGGTGGCGAGCCACCAATGAACGTCCCATTCCCGCTTCTGCATCGAACTGGAAGTTGAGTTCATGCGCGGCAATTGCCCGTAACCTTCCTTCCCGGAAGAAGTCGTAGGCCGCTCCGTGCAGCTCTGCGATGTCAGCCGTAAACCCCGGAGAGGCGACGGCAGCGTGAACTCTGCGATAGTCGCGCAAGAACCGCACACCCGCGATGGCCAACAGATGATGTTCCCAGGCTTCTCGCTCGATCCCAATGCGGCCGTAACTCTCTGCCAAAGACTGGTGCATCGCGACGATGTTCTCTCGCTCGGCCGCGCGCTCGAACACCTCGAGGGCTGAGCGATAGCCAGCCAGCGAGCATGAGAAGTCCGCTCGCTGAAAACACAAGGAGGCCTTGTTCCATTGCAGCCGTCCCCAGAGAACGCTGCCCTTCACGAGCTGCGGATCCTCTTCGAGCTCGTCGGTGAGGCGCAAGGCCTCATCGAGGTTTCCCTCAAAGAACTTGACGCCGATCGCGTACTGACGGGTCCAGAGATGCAGTGGGCTGCCGTTTCGCCGGAAGGCTATTTCCGCCGTCGCGAACGCCGGACCAAACTTCGTCGGGTCACTGGTCGCATAGCCCTGGCGACCAACTCGCCAGAGTTGATGGGCTGAAGCCAATTCAGATTTCGACTCCGGAGTCGAGCGCAAGATCGCGTTCACGGCGCCCAGGGTCAGCGCGCCGGCACTCTTATCATCCAGGCACTCCGCAAGGTTGCTAGCAGCCATCAAGAGGGTGTTCGTCGCGGCTTTGTCATTCAGCCGATAGGCGTCCGCCCATTTCGGCAGCAACGAGTCCTCGACGACCTCTCTCATCAAGAGCCCGTCGCGATCCACCAGCTCGCACGGAGGGGTGGAGTTGGCGAGCACAAGTTTCGTCGCGTCCTCCAGACTCATTGCGGAGGGCCGATTGGAAAGGACTTCCAGCCGCTCTCCCGCCTCGTACGACCAGGCGGAGCCATTATCGACGCGAATGAATGCCCGCCAAGCTTCGACGGCGACGCGTGTCAGACCAAGCTTCTCTAGGATCAGAGCCCGATTGAACAGCGCTTCAGGAAGATTCGGCGATATGGCAAGCGCCTTCTCGACGGTATCGAGCGCCAGCGCCAAGTCCGCGGCTCGGCGCTCGACTTCTGACCTTGCCAGGTAGGCTGCAGCCAAATTCGAGAGCGCGTCGCTATCCTGCGGCGTGGTCTTTGCGGTTTCAAGTTTTTCAATGCCGGCGGCCAGATCTCCAAGTTGAATCAGCGCCACGGCGAGCGCAGCACTCGCCTCGGGAGTGCTGCCTTCGCTAGCCCGCCGTTGCAACTCCCCCGCCGCCGCCAACAGCGCCAGATTCTGCTGCGACAGATCCCCCGGCCCACGCGTCACCGATCGCAACGGCCCATACTTGAATCCGCCCGTCAGCCGCGCCTCGATGTAGCGCTCCTCACCGACCGCGTCGACCAGCTTCGCCATCAGCGGGTCAACCGCGTCTCCACCGCGCAACCGCTGCAGCAGATCCGGCTGCAACCGCACCACCAGCACCAGCGCAGCGGCCACCGCCAGCACACCACCGGCGATCGCCCAGCCGCGCGTGCGCGGCGCCTTCGGCACGAGCGGAACCACCGCGGCCTGCGGCTCGGGGCGATCGCCCGTGGCCGGCGCTTCGTCCTCTTGAGGCTGCTCGCCCTTCAGCGCCTCATTCGCGTGGATCAATTCCACCAGCAGCTCATAGCTATCGGGATCAGTCGCGAGCTTCGCCTCGACAACGGCGCGTTCGTCCGGGGGGAGACGCTTGTCGATGTATGCCGCCAGCATCTCTGGATCGAGGCTTCCGCCCGCCTTGGGTTCGTTCGTCATGCCACACCCCCGGCGTTCTCATGGGTAGACGGACCGACTTTCGGTTTCCGCAGCTCCTGGTCGAGAATTTCGCCGAGGTCGACGTCCGGGTGGCGGAAGGCGTCGAGCGTCTCGTCCTTGGTGAGCCCAGAGGCCCGCAGCAACTGGCCCAACTTCCCCTGGATCTGCTCGATCCGGCGATACAGCGGCTTGGACTCGAGGCCGAGCGCCGCGCCAATCTGCTTGGCCGTAAATTCGTTGACGTAACTCAACCTGAGAATCACCTGCTCCTGATCGGCAAGACGGCGCAGCGCCGCACGCAAGGCCTGGCTAATCCGCTCCACCCGCGCCTGCACATCGTTGAAGTCCACCCGGGCGTGAGCCTCATCCCGCGCCGGCACCTCGACCAACACCTCGACACTGGTCATCTTGCGCGTGGGCTGCCGCTTTAACTTGGCCCAGACTTCGTCGCACTCGACGCGCGACGCCGCCAGACGCGTGGCGACCAGCGTTTCCACCGCCTCGCCGTAGTCACGCTGGTCACGCAGCACGAAGCGCTCGAGCTCGATCGCCAACGGCCCGACCCGGCGCGCCTGGGCCGATGGGCGCCAACGGCCCCATTGGGCATTACGCCAATCGAGGAACAAGTGAAGCAGGACCGTCGTTAGATAGGTGCGGATCGTGCTCTGCTCCCTGAACTTGCGCAGCACGGCGCAGTCATCTTCGAGAAGCCGAAGCCGCGCCCACGACGAAAACTCTTCGGCCGCATCGGGCGTCAGCAAGTGCCGCCGACGGACATGGCCGAGAACCGCCTCGATGGTCTCCGAGTGTTCGGAGTACGAATCTGTGTATGACGGCACGAAATTAGGGAGTTCGGCCGGATTATGGTGATAAATCCTGCCACCAACAAGCAAATTTGACCGGGCAGGTGAGTTGCACGCTGATTTAGTGGGGCCGTCGCGTTCGCGCTACATCGTTCGTTAAAGTCGTATAATGCGCCGCTAAGAACCCATGATTCGACGATTCCTGAAGTTCGTCAGGACGTTTCGAAAGGCCCGGCGTCTCGGGTTTGCCCTGGTCGACGCCTTCCGCGCCGCGAAGGTCAACTCGCGCGGGTCGGGTTAGCGCAGGGCGGTCGTCCGACCGCCCCACACCTCATCCCTGCTTGATGGCGGCGATGATGCGCTTGGCGAACTCGCCCTCGTTGCCGGCGTGCCAGCGCCACACCACCACCAGGTCGTGATCCGGCGAAATCAGGATGGTGTTGCTGCCCGCGCCGCGCGCGCCGTAGACGTTGGCCGGCAAGCCGGGATAGTTCCTGCCCGCCGTGTTCAACCACCACAGGTAACCGTAGTCGGGGCTGCTCTCGATCTTGCTGGCGGTGAGCGCCTCCTTGACGAACGCGGGCGGGACGATCTGCTTGTCGCTCCACTTGCCGCCCCGCAGCCACAGGTAGCCGAACCGCGCCATGTCCCACGAGTTGATCCACATGCCGCCGCCCCACCGCGTGCCGCCACTGACCGATGGCATCTTCTTGCCGTCGATGGCAACGTAGCTGTTGTGATACGGCACCCACTTCCACGAGTTCGAGGCGCCAATCACGTCCATCACCTCGTCGCGAAACACTTCAGGCACCGGCTTGCGGAAGGTCTGCAGCAACGACATGCCGAACCGATTGATGCGCACGTCGTTGTATTCGTAGAAGCTGCCAGGACGCTTCAGCTCGCGCGGCTTGCGTTCGCCATCGCCAAACGCCTCGGCGCCGACAAAGTCGTCCTTCTTGCCGAACATGGTGCCCTCCCACTCGGTCTCCTGCTGCAGATGCATCTTCCAGGTGACCTGCGCGTTGCGCGGCGAGTCGTAACCACCATCCTTGACCGTGGTGCCAACCGGCGCGTCGAGGTTGGTGATCTTGCCGTCGCGCACGGCCAGAGCCGCGACCGTCGCCAACATGCTCTTCGCCACCGAATAGGTCGGGTCGACCCAGGTCGTGTCGCCAAACTCGGCGACGACATAGCCCTTGTAGATGACGACGCCGTTGGTCCTGGCGCGCTTGGTGGGAACAGAACCGAGCAGCGAGCCGAAGATCTTCTCCTGGTCAGAGAAGTCCATCGCGCGATTCGATTCGCGAGTCTGCGCCCAGGTGACGGCCTCCGCCAGCTTCGCGGCATCGAGCCCGAGCTCCGCTGGCGCCTTCTTCGCCCACGTGCCGGCAGGCGGATAGTAGGGCGCCTGCTGCGCGCCGACGCCGCCGGACGCAGCCACGGCGACACAGAGGCACAGAGCCGCAAATACTTTCAAGGCTGCGTGGCGGTTGGTGAATTGGCTTCTCATCGTGACTCCCCTAAAGAACTGCTCCGTGTCTCCGTGTCTCCGTGGCCCGTACGTGATCAGTACCCAGGCCCCAACAACACCGCATTGATAAACAGCAACATCGTCGATTCAGTGAAGGCGCGATAATTCGGGTCCTCGGCAAACGCGATCACGTGGCCCTGTCCGAAGGGCTGGTGCATCAGGAACGACTTCTGCACGAGGATGTCCTGCGCCTCGGGCCAGATCAGGCCTGATGCGATCAGCTTGTCCTTCGTGGCATAGATGCCAACGTTGCGGCCGTTGTTCAACTTCAGCGGCGCGAAGACGCGATTGCCTTCGATCATCACCTGCGTCTCACCATCGCTGCCCGCGGTGAGCCAATGGTTGGTGTCGAGCGTGACGCGCAGAATGGCGCCCGGCTGCGATGCCGGACGCTCGCGATCCGGCTGAATCGCCTTGTCGTAATCAAACGCCTCGCCCGGCTTCGGCGCGGCCGCGGCCGCCCCCGCCCCCCCAGCCCCGCCCGCCCCCCCAGC
>ENA-ORBV01003815-ORBV01003815.1-microbial-mat-metagenome-genome-assembly--contig:-NODE-3815-length-29703-cov-9.898805_pt1 | contig 29703 bp, 26 predicted proteins | sample MGYA00237777_ERZ505514 | MGnify/ENA primary metagenome ERZ505514 (study PRJEB26160, sample SAMN06269048) | microbial mat metagenome | isolation source: Oligotrophic lake microbial mat | place... | reverse complement strand
GGGCTCGGAGATGTGTATAAGAGACAGCCCCTCGCCCCTTTTACTTGAGCCCCATGCAGTTCGCGTAGTACGTCACGGTCGCCGGCCAGTCGGAAAAGATCCCGATGATCTCGACTTTGCGCGCCAGCACGTCCAGGGCTTTGTACATGTCACTGTCCTTCCTGATCGCCTTGCCTTCCGGATCGAAGCCGTAGTAGAAGCCGCCGAAGGTCGCGCCGCGGCGCAGGTCGGCACGCTCGAAGCTCCAGGTGATGACGTCGAGGCCGACGCTACGGATGTCGAGCGCGTATTGCGAGGGCACGATTTCACCGGCGGCGGTGACCGAAAGCAGTGCCGGGATCGGGGGCGCTATGATTTTCACGCTCTTTTTCTTCAGTTGCTTCAGTTCTTCCATCGTCTGCTTCGGGATCGGCGGGGTCGCGGTGGGATCGATGCTGTCCAGGTAGACCGCCTGCTTGCCGAAGCGTGGCTCATTCTGTATCCAGTACAGTACGTCGTTCTTGTTGAAGGACTGCGGCCACGCATTCTGGGGGTTGACCCCATTTTCCTTGAGCTCGTCGATCAGCTTCTGCGCATAGTTTTCCTGGCTGCCGAAGACCGCCTTGATGCGCGCCGGATTGCCCTCCTTCAGTTCCGGCGTGTGCTTGACGCCGAGCTTCTGGTTGAGGCGGATGCTTTCCCTCAGGGTGAGCAGGGTCCCGCGGCCGGTGTAAAGGTCGGTGCGCCAGCTCGCGGTTCCACCCAGGTATCCCTGGGCTGTGGTCGCCGCGGGGTTGCTGGCGTCCATCTTGCCCTTCAGGGTCCTGAACTCCGACAGGGTCAGGTCGCTGGCGCAGCACTGCGGCGTGGAACCCGCACCGCTCCAGGGCACCGAGCACTTCGCGTTCAGGGGGGTGGCGACGATGTTGGTGGTGGTGTGCAGGTCGCATTCGGCGTGGCGGCAGACAAGTTCCCCGTCCTTGGTGAACGTCACGTCACACTCCACGATGCCGGCGCCCATGCGGGCACCGGCTTCATAGGATTCCCTGGTGTGCTCGGGAAACTGCAGCGGCGCGCCGCGATGGGCGATGGAAAAATCGGTACGGTAAAAAGGTCCGTCCCCGCAGCGCTGCAGGCGCTCCTTGAGCCGGCCTTCATCCATGCCTTCCACGAGATAGGACGGCCGCACACCAACCTGCACCGACTCGTCCTGCTGTTTCTGGCCTTGATCGCCGTAGAAGCCCCGGCCATCGTAGGAGTCATTGTGCTTGCCGCCGTAGTAACGGTTATCGTCATCCGCAGACACTGCGGATGCAAACGCCGAAACCGCGATGGCGAGCGCCGCCATTGCCGCCCTGTCCGAAAGCTTGCGCATCAATCTCTCCTCTGAAGTCGGGTTGGATTGCGGCGCAGGTACGCGCCTGCCGACAAGCTATTCAAGCTCTGTTTAGACGGCGTGGCAGAACTGTGAACGTTTCATGGACGTGTGGACTGGCAAAGGCGTCGCGGCGAGGCCTATCGTCATTCCGGGCGCATGATCGCGCGCAGCGCGTCCCTGCATTTCTTCGGCGTGGTTCCGGTAAGCCGCCTGAAGGTTGCGCATGTGGCCCTGATCGGCGAATCCCGCTTCCGTCGCGATGTCCGCAAGCGTCCTGTCATGTTGCCGCAACAGTTCCCGGACTTTTTCGACCCGGCGTTTCAGGAGGTAGCGATACGGCGAAAGGCCGGTCGTTTCACGGAATGCGCGCGAGAAATGGTAGACGCTCAGCCCATGATCCCTCCGTGTTGCGGTCGCGGCGGGCGCGTGTGCGGTACGCTAGCCGCCGATCATCTTGCGGTAGGCGACCTCGATATTGGCGCTGATGCGGTCGCGATACTGGCCCAGCGGGTACTTGGACATACCGGTTTCGTACTTTCCGGCAAGTTGATCCGGCAGCGTTTTTTTCATCTCCTCCAGGCTGCCGCCGGCCGCATGCGCCTGCTTGACGGCATCCACCAGGTCCGCCAGATAGCCCCGGAAGAACGCGAGGTTGCCGCGTCCCGCCACCCCGCCGTGCCCGGGGATGATGTGGTCAAAATCGTACTTGCCGAGATTGTCCAGGGTGCGCACCCAGTCTTCCGGAAAGCCGTCATTCATGTACGGCATCCAGTCGATCAGCGCGTCGCCGGTGATCACGACTTTCTCCTGCGGCAGGCGGATGAACACGTCGCCGTCGGTGTGGCCGCGTCCGAGCAGCAGCAGCTCAACCTGCCGCCCGCCGAAGTCGAGGGAGACGGTGCTGTCGAACGTGCGCGTCGGCAGGGCAGGATAGAACGTCTTCAGCTCTTCCAGGTAGTCCTCGGTCTGAAGCAGGTTGGATTCCAGCCGGGCTTTTTGCGCGGCATCCGCCGTGCGTGCGATCTCTGCCTTCAGCTTGGCGATTTCATCCGGCAGCGCCTTGATCTGCTTGTCGATGAAAGGCACGCCGCCGTTCCCGGCATCGCCCTCCAGGTTTTCCCGGGTACGTTTCGACGAGATGATCTCCAGCCCCGGGAACGCCTCCCTGTAGATCTGGTTTCCCTGCCAGTGGTCCCAGTGGAAATGGGTATTGATGACACGCTTGACCGGTTGCCGTGCAATCGACTGGATTTCCTTGTACAGCGCAACCGCGGCAGAGGGCTTGGAATGCGAATCCACCACGACCACGCCGTCGTTCGTCATGATCACCGCGGCGTTGCAGTTGACCTTGTAGCGCGGAGCCGCAATGGCGGCATAGACGCCATCGGCCACGGGCCGCAGCTCGAACAGTTCCTCGCTCGAGGTTTCGGCGTCCGCCGCATTCGCGCAGCAGGGATCGAGGTGGTCCATCGCGTGCATCGCCGCCAGCGCAGCGCCGGTACGCGCCAGGAACTGGCGTCTGTTCAGGGGGGGAGCCATGTCGTTACTCCTTTGTCTTTTCGGTTTGATCTTCCCGACAATTTCCGGGAATCTGCCATATTGCGTTGCACCGAATTCATGCGGAACCGGGACGACGGTGTGAACCGAAAGCTAGGCCGTCGGCCTTTGTGTTTCCTTCGTCGTAACCCGGTACAGCGTGCGCGGGTGGGACGGACTGGTCAGGGTCGCGGAATGCAGCACGGAGGCGTTGTCCCACACGACCACGTCGCCGACGCCATACTTCACGCTGTGCCGGTACTTTGGCTGGGTCGAATGCGCGGCCAGTTCCCGCAACAACGCCAGGCCCTCGTCGTCGGGCAGGCCTTCGATCGCGAACGAGGTGCCCGATACCGAATAAAGCGCCTTGCGGCCGCTATAGGGATGGCGGCGGACGAGCGGATGACGGATCAGGGTTGCGCCGCGGCGTGCCTTCTGCTCGGCGGTCGGCGGCGGCGCCGAGGTGCGCGATGCCAGGTCGAGGTCGTCCCGGTTGCCGTATACGTTCAGCGTGACCATGCCGTCGATGCGCTTTTTCATGCTGGCCGGCAGGTCTTCGTAGGCCTGCTCCTGGTCCGCAAACAGGGTGTCGCCGCCGACTTCCGGCACTTCGATGGAATACAGTACCGTGGCACGGGCGGGAATCGTCAGATAGGAATAGTCGCTGTGCCAGTAGGTGCCGCCGTCGGCCAGTCCGACCGGCTTGCCGTCCTTGATCACGTTCGAAAGGATCAGGATCTCCGGCATCTCAGGATGATGGTACTGGTCCAGGACATGCGGTTCCGGCGGTCCGAAGCGGCTGGCGAAAGCGAGGAAGTGTTGCGCAGCGAGTTTCTGGCTGCGGAACGTGAGCACGTGGTGCTTGTGCAGGGCTTCGCGGATATCCGCGAATGCCGCATCGGGCAACGGCCACGACAGATCCACGCTTCGGACTTCGGCGCCCATGCAGTTGTCGGACCGCGTGACGGAAATCATGGTTGCATAGCTCCTACTTGACAAGATTCGGCATCAGCCATCGCGGCAATGCCAGGACTGCATCCGGAAAAAGGATAACAAATACCAGCACGCCAAGCATCGGCACGAGCAGGATCAGGACGTCCTTGAGCGCCTCGCGAATGGTGATCTTGCCGAGCGAGCAGGCGATCATCAGGCACAGGCCATAAGGCGGCGTCACCAGTCCGAAAGCAATCGAGATTACGCCGACGATCGCAAAATGGATCGGATGCATGCCCACACTGGCCGCCAGCGGTGCCAGGATGGTGCCGAGTATGATGATCGCGGGAATCGCATCTATGAAGCAACCGATGATCAGGAAGGCGCCGGCGATGATGAACGCGACGCTCACCGGCCCGCCTCCCCAGCCCGACACCCAGTCGACGAAAATCTGCGGAATGTGGAAATAGGCAAGCAACCAGCCGAACGCCGACGCCGTGCCGATGCAGAACAGCGAGATCGCGGCGAAGCGCGCCGATTCGTAGAGGACCCTTGGAATCTCAGGCAAGCCTAAGGTGCGATAGACCACGGCGCCGAGGAACAGCGCGTACAGCACCGCCACAACAGACGCCTCCGTGGGCGTAAACAGGCCGCCCACGATGCCGCCGACGATGATGGCCGGGGTGGCAAGCGGCAGAAGCGACTGCGCGAGCGCGGCGAGAATCTGTGCCGCGGTCGCCCTCGGATGGACCGGATAGTGACGCAGCTTCGCGTAGACGACGACTGTCGCCATGAGCGAAAGGCCGATCAGCACGCCAGGCAGCACGCCGGCGAGAAATAGACCGCCGATCGAAACCGAAATCACCCCGCCCCAGACCACCATGAGGATACTGGGGGGAATGATCACGCCCATCACGGAAGCGCAGGCCGTCAGCGCCACCGTGAAGCGAACGTCGAAACCCTGCTTTTTCATGGCCGGAATCAGCACGCCCCCGACCCCGGCGGTTTCCGCCGTGCTCGAACCCGAGATGCCCGCGAACAGCATGCTGACGACGACGTTAACATGGCCCAGCCCGCCAGGCAGGTGACCCACCAGGTTGCGCGCCAGCGTGATGAGCTTCTCGGTAATGCCTGCCGAGTTCATCAGGTTTGCTGCAAGCAGGAAGAAAGGAATGGCCAGTAGCAGGAAAGAGTTATAGGACTTCAGCATCTCGTTGAGCAGCAGGAAGGGGGTCAGGCGCTCGTCGATGAAGAATACCGGCACGCAGGCAAGGCCGAGGGCAAAAGCCACCGGCACACGCATAAGCAGGAGCGAAAAGAAAGCACCGAACAGGATCAGCGCTACCTGAAGGCTACTCATGCCCGTGGCGCCAAAGCAGCACGTCCTGCCAGAGTTTCTCTGCCAGGAAAATGGCGTACGCCGCGCCCGCCAGGGGCCATGCAGCATGGATCCACAGCATGTTTATGCCGGTCAGCTCCGATTCCTGGTTGAAGCCGAACAACCCAAACTCGTATCCGAACCAGACGAATGTCATCGCCACCAGAAGCATGAGGACATGCCGGATCAGCCGCGCGATGGCCTGGCCGCGAGGTGATTTCGGCTTGGGCATGATCTCGAGATCGAAATGGGTATCATCGCGCACCGCAATCATGGAGCCGATCATGATGATCCAGATAAAGCAGAAACGCGCTGCTTCCTCGGTCCAGATGTAGCGTGGAACCATCTCGGTAAAACGCGACAGGATCTGCAGGCAAACCGGGATCACGAGCAAGCCCATGAGCAGCGTGATGAGTACCTGCAGGCTCCGGTAAAGCCAATCGATGGCGCTCTTCATGGCATCCAGGTCATTTGATCGCGTTAATTCGCGCCAGGATTTCCTCCGCCCCGACTTCCTTCGCGTACATTTGCTTGACGGGTTCGGCCAGCTTCAGCAACTGGTCGCGGTCCGCAAACACATACGTCTTCAGCTTGCCTTCCTTCTCCAGGCGCTGCAGGCGTGCCTGATCCTCACTTGATTCCAGCTTGCGGCCGTAAGCGCCCGCTTCCCGGCCCGCCCTGACCATCGCATCCTGCAATTCCTTTGGCAGGCGGCGGAACGTCTTTCCCGAGAAACACAGGGGCCGCACCGTGATGGCGTGGCGCGTAAGGGAGATGTGCGGACCAACCTCATAGAATTTCATCTGCTCGAGACCAGCCGCTTCGTTCTCGGCGGCCTGGATGACTCCGGTCTGGATCGCATTGTAGATTTCCGTATAGGCGATGACGGTGGGTGCCGTCGTGATCGCCTGGAACATCTTCGTCTGCACCGGCGCACCCATCACGCGCACGCTCAGCCCCTTGAGTTCCTGCATGTTGCGAACCGGCTTGTTGACGATAAGGTTGCGCGTGCCGCCGCCGGCATAGCCGAGGATCAGCACATCGGCGCGCTTCGACACCTCTGCGGCGATCGGGTCGAACGCATTGCTCTCCAGCACCTTGTTCCACTGATCGAGGTCGCGAAACAGGAACGGCATGTCCATCAGCGGCGCAGACTTCGCGAAAGTCGACATGTGCGACGGCGATACCACCGCGTAATCCACCGAGATGCCATGGCTCAGGTAAGCGAAGTAATCCTTCTCGGTGCCTAGTTCGCTGTTGCGATGAAGTACGAATTTGACCGGCTTGCCGTAGTACTTCTGAGTCAGCTCCTCGAACTTGAGCATCGTCTTGTTGAAAGCATGGTCGTCGTTGAACTGCACGGCGCCATGCAGCGTGATGGTCTGCGCCGAGGCAGCAGTACAGAAGCCGAGGAAGGCAAAGGCGCAGAGGGTGGCGAGGGTTTCTTGCAGTTTCATGATCGGTCTCCGGTAGGGACTACCTGTGGAAGTACGGCACCCTGCCCAGCACTTCCTGGTTCACCACATACTTCGGCACCCTCGACTTCGCAAGGTCGCGGCATGCTCCAAAAACGCTCGCGGCCACCGTGTTGATGCATTCGTCGGTCAGGCAGATGTGGTGCGGTGTCACGATGATGTTGTCGAGCTTGAGCAGCGGATTGCCGGGCGAGACCGGTTCCTGCTCAAAAACGTCGATGCCGGCGCCGGCGATACGATTGTTTCTGAGGGTGTCGTAAAGGGCGGTTTCGTCGACGATCGGACCGCGCGCGGTGTTGATGAAATACGCGGTCGGCTTCATCAGCGAGAACTGGCGAGGTCCGACCAGTTTGCGCGTCTCATCGCTGAGCGGACAGTTCACGCACAGGAAATCGGAGTCGCGGAACAGGGTGTCCAGGTCCACCAGCTTCACGCCCAGGGGCGCCACCGATTCCGGGGTGATGTAGGGATCGCAGGCCAGGTGCTTCATGCCGAACGGCATGGCCAGCCGGAACAGTTCCGAACCGATGTTGCCCACGCCGATCGAGCCCAGCACCCGTCCCGAGAGGCCCGTGCCGAAATGGTTCATGCGCTCGCTCCAGCGGCCTTCGCGGGTGATGCGGTCCTTGGTCATCACCTTCTGCGCCAGCATCAGCACGAACGTCAGCGCCGCCATTGCCACCGGCCTGCGCACGCCGTCGGGCGTGATGGCGAGAATCACCCCGTTTTCCGTGCATGCGGGAACGTCCACGGTGTCATAGCCCACGCCGAAGCGGGCGATCAGTTTGAGCCTGCGGTCGGGACCGGATACCGTCTTGCGGGTGACTTTTGCCAGCATGACCGCCAGCGCATCGTATTTCGCCGCCGTCTCGGGAGTCAGTTCAGGTTCGAATTCGGGGAGGAATTCGTATTCGATGCCGGCGTCGTCGAGAATGCGGAACGCCGATTCGGAGAAAATCGGCTTGCCATCCGGTTTCAGGTTGTCGCGGGTGATGCCGACACGGAACTTGCCCTGCGCCATCTCGAACCTCCTCCCTGGTATCGCCGGTCCTGTCTCCTCGCGGGCGGACCGGTCGCCTAGCCTACTTCTTTTTCTTCGCGGATGCGGGGCCCTTCAAGCCGTTGAGCGCGGCCATGCCCTGCCGCAGAGCACCTTGCAGCAGCATCGAATCGATGCCCACGGCGAACAGGCGGAAGCCCTTGTTCCAGTAGTCGCGGCTCCACTGCTCGTCGCCGGTGGCACAGGCCAGCACCTTGCCATGCTTCTTCGCCGCGGCTACCAGTTTGTCGATAGCTTTGACGTACTTCGGATGGTCGAACTGGGCAGGAATGCCGAGGAAATTGGTGAGGTCGAAATGGCCGAGCCAGAGCACGTCGACCCCGGGAACCGCCGCGATCTTGTCCACATTCTCGATGCCTTCGGCGGTTTCGATCAGGCACATGACCAGCGTGCGCTCGTTGGCGAGCTTGATTTTGTCCGCGACGCTGCCGCCTTCGTAGTCATCGGAAGCGAACCCGAATGCGGCACCGCGCCTTCCGGCCGGCGGGTAACGCGTGCAGGAGACGATGTGCCGGGCCTCCTCGGCTGAACCCACCATCGGCACCATGATGCCCATTACGCCGAGATCAAGCGCCCTTGAAATATGGTGATACTGGTTGGACGGCACCCGCGCCATGGGCACCAGATCAAGCCCGCGGCAGAGCGCCGCCTGATCCTTGAGGGTCTCATACCCGGTGCCCGCATGCTCCATGTCGATCAGCAGGAATTCCGCGCCACAGGACTTCACGATCTGCGGCAGGCCGGGCACCAGGAATTCCCAGCCGAAACTGCCGAAGACGGGCTGGCCCTTAAGGAGTTTTTGTTTGACGGGGTTGGTTCGCATCAATGGTTCCTTTAGCGGGCACCAGGCACGAGGCACCAGGCACCAGGTAGAAAAAGCCTTCTCATTAACTGAAGTCTAGCGCCCAGTGCCTCGCGCCTGAAATTTCATGCTACGCATGAAATTTCCCCACCCACTCCAGCCGCTGCAGCACTTCCGTATTGACGATCAGATGCGGTTTACGTCCGTGCGCCAGTTCCACCGCCGCCTTGAAAGCGCTCTGCCCCAGCAGGCTCATGCATTCGTCGGTATGGCAGATGGCATGGGGCGCCACGATCACATTGTCCATTTTCAGCAGCGGATTGTCGGGAGAGACCGGCTCCTGCTCGAACACGTCGATGGCGGCGCCGGCAATGCGGTTGTCCTTCAATGAATCGATCAGCGCGGCTTCCACTACCACCGGCCCGCGGGCGGTATTGATGAAATACGCGGACGGCTTCATCAGCCCAAACTCGCGTGCGCCGATCAGGCCGCGGGTCTGCTCGTCGAGCAGCGTGTTGACCGAAATGTAGTCGGACTGTTTCAGCAGCTTGTCCAGGTCGACCATGCTCACACCCAGCGAGGAAACGGCCGACTGCGGCACGTTCGGATCGCAACCCAGCAGCTTCATGCCGAAAGGCTGGGCCAGGCGGAAAATCTCCTTGCCAATGTTGCCGACGCCGATCACGCCGAGCGTGCGCCCCATCAGTCCGCTGCCGAGGTAATTGCCCTTCTCCGCCCAGCGTCCTTCCCGGGTCAGCCGGTCCTTCAGGAACATGCGGTGCGCCAGCGCCAGGATGAAGCCGATGACGCTCGCCGCCACCGGCCGGCGCACGCCGTCGGGCGTGATGGTCAGCATCACGCCGCTCTCCGTGCACGCGGATACGTCCACCGTGTCGTAACCGACGCCGAAGCGCGCAACTAGCTTGAGCTTGCGATCGGGCGCAGACAGGGTCTTGCGCGTGACTTTCGCGGTCATCAGGCAGATCGCATCATAGGTATTCGCGTACTCCGCCGGTACCTCCGCGATCTTCTCCGGCAGGAACTCCCATTCCACCGCCGGATCTTCCAGCACCTTGAAGGCCTCCTCGCCGAAAATCGTGCCTTTCTCCGTGATGGCGTCGCGGGAGATTCCGATTTTGAATTTTCTGGTCATTTGCCCCTCGTGGTTACTCAACGGCCGATTGTTGTTGTGGTTTAGGCGTTCGTGATTGTCGTGAATACGTGAATATCGTAAGCCCTTACGGGCGGATGCCTCGTCTTTCCGACATTCACGTATTCACGACATTCACGGCCCTTCTTACATCGCCGCGCTGAACGCTCCATCCGTGACGAGCACATGCCCGTTTACGTACGAGGCCTCGTCCGACGCCAGGAACACGGCAACCGGACCGATCTCCTTCAGTTCGCCCCAGCGTCCCGCCGGCGTGCGCTTGCAGACCCAGTCGTTGAATTCCTTGTTCTGGATCAGCGCCGTGTTCATTTCCGTCGCGAAGTAACCGGGAGCGATGGCGTTGACGGTAATGCTGTGCTGGGCAAGCTCGACGGCAAGTTCCCGCGTAAGGGCATGGACCGCGCCCTTGCTGGCGATGTAAGCGGAAATGGTGGGGCGTGCGAGTATGGCGCTGACCGAGCCGGTCATGATGATGCGGCCGCGTTTGGCCGGAATCATCACCCTCGCCGCTTCCCTCGCGAGCGCCCAGACCGCCGTGAGATTGGTCGAAATCACGCGCTCGAAATCCGCGGTCTCGAACTCGGTGATGGGCTTGCGGTGCTGGATCCCGGCATTGGCGATCAGGATGTCGAAACGGCCGTGCTTCTTTACGGCGGCCTGGATGCAAGCGCCACCCGCCGCGTGATCCGTGACATCGAATGCGGCCGCTTCGCCTTTCAGTCCTTTTGCGGAGAGCTCCTTGACGCGCTCCTTGAGGACGGACTCATCGCGGGCATTCAGGATCACGTGCGCGCCGGCGGATGCCAGCGATTGGGACATCGCCCAGCCCAGTCCGCGCGAAGCGCCGCTGACCAGGGCGACCTTGCCTGACAGATTGAACATGTTCCCTCCTCCGGTATTTGTTCTTCTTTTTTCGTGAATGCCGTGAATGCCCAACGCTGCGCGTCAGGGCATGTACTGCCCGCCATTGACTTCCAGGATCTGTCCGGTCATGTAGCCGCTCATCTGCTCCGATGCCAGGAACAGGAAGGCGCCGGCGCACTCGTCGGCGGTGCCGAGACGGTTCATCGGGATTGATGCCTTGAAGCCTTCGAGCATCTGCGGCGTGGAATAGCGCTCGTGGAATGGGGTCGTGATCACGCCCGGCGCGACGGCGTTGACGCGGATCCTGTCCTTTACCAGTTCCTTGGCCAGGCCGTGGGTCATGGTGCTCACGAAACCCTTGGAGCCGGCATAAAGCGAGGCTCCGGGACCGCCGCCGTGACGCGCAGCGACCGACGTCACGTTGATGATCGCTCCCCCGGTACCCTGCTTGCGCATGTGTTGCGCGGCGGCGCCGGTGCACATCATGGCGGAACGCACATTCAGGTAAACGACTTTGTCGAACAATTCGTCGGTAATGGTTTCGACCGGGGCGCGCTCGACGAGACCGCCGGCGTTATTGATCAGGATGTCGATGCGGCCCAGGCCGGCAACAGTCTTTTCGACCAACTGCCTGCAAACTGCCGAATCGGTGACGTCACCGCCTATCAGGAGTGCCTTGCCGCCCGCTTTCTCGACCTGCGCCGCGACTTTCTCGGCCTCGGCTTTGCTCTTGTTGTAGTGGACCGCGACCTTTGCGCCGTTCTGCGCAAATGCGACCGCCGCGGCGGCTCCGATGCCCGTACTGGCGCCGGTGATCAGCACGACTTTGTTCTTCAGATCATCAATCACTTTCCTCTCCCGGTAAAAATGGAACCACGGAGGGCACGGAGAACACGCAGGAAAGACAAGAGAAAAGGAGCCGGGAAATGGTCTTTCGTTGGTTGACGTTATGTCGCGATCAATCCGCCAGCAGAATTTCGCGAACCATCACCTCATTACCTGACCCCGACCTGCCTTTATCTCTTCATTGTTTTACTCCGTGTTCTCCGTACCCTCCGTGGTTCATGTTGGTTTTATTGTTTAAGGCAACAATACAGTCGAGCCGGTGGTTTTGCGAGCTTCGAGGTCGCGATGCGCCTGCGCGGCATCCGCCAGCGGGTAGGTCTGGTTGATCTCGATCTTCACCTTGCCGGACTTGACCACGTCGAACAGTTCCTTCGACATCCACTCCAGGTCCTCGCGCAGCGCGGTGTAGGTCATCAGCGTCGGGCGGGTGACGTAATACGACCCCCTGGCCAGCGTGTTGATGTCGACACCGGTCACGGGCCCGGAACCATTGCCGAACACCGCCAGCAGGCCGCGCGGCTGCAGGCAGTCGAGCGAGCCCGTGAAAGTGTCCTTGCCGACGGAGTCGAACACCACCGGCACTTTGCGGCCACCGGTGATTTCCTTCACGCGCTCGGCGAAATTCTCCCGCGTGTAAACGATAGTGTGGTCGCAGCCATGTTCCCTGGCAACGTTCGCCTTCGCGTCGGACCCGACAGTGCCGATCACGGTGGCGCCCAGTGCCTTCAACCACTGGCACGCGATCAGGCCAACGCCGCCGGCGGCGGCATGGAATAGCACCGTCTCGCCCTTTTGCACGCGATACACGCGGCGGATCAGGTATTGCGCGGTGAGGCCCTTGAGCATCATGGCTGCCGCCTGCTGGTCCGAAATGCCCTTCGGCACCTTGAGCAGCTTTTCTGCGGGAATCAACCGCACTTCCGAATAGGCGCCGGGCGGGCCGCCAGCGTAGGCAACCCTGTCGCCGGCCTTGACCTGAGTCACCCCTTTGCCGACCGCCTCCACAACGCCGGCGCCTTCCAGGCCAAGTCCGCTGGGCAGCGGCAGTGGATAGAGGCCGGAACGATGATAGGTGTCGATGAAATTCAGGCCGATCGCCGTGTGCCTGATCTTCGCCTGGCCTTCTCCCGGCGCGCCGACCTCGATGTCGTCAAGCTGCAGCACATCGGGCCCGCCTGTCTTGTGAAAACGTATCGCCTTAGTCATGGTTCACTCCCTGGTTTTTCCAACACTCGCTTCGTTCGACCAGCCGACACTCCCATTCATCGGCCGACGCATCGGATTCTTCCTGTCGCCCCATTGTATCAGCGGCCTTTGCGATGGGCAGCCGCTTGCCCCTGTGGATCAGGATCTGGGCCTGTTTCGCCATAACTCAACGAGCAAAGGCGACACCCAGACCAGGATCGTGAGCACGCCCAGCGTACCCGCTATCGGGCGCGAGAAGAACGCGGCCCACTCGCCTTCCGAATTGAGCATCGAGGTGGTGAAGTTTTCCTCGAGCATGCGGCCCAGCACCGCGCCGAGAATGACAGGCGCGATCGGAAAACGGTTTACTTCGAGGAAGAAGGCCAGAACGCCGAAAGCCAGCATGACGCCGATGTCGAACTGGGTGTTGTTGATGGCGAATGCCCCAACCATGCAGAACACAAGGATGACCGGCATCAGCACGGCGCGGGGCACTTTAAGGACCTGCTTGTAGCTCCTGATCGCCAGCACGCCGAGCGGGAGCATCAGCAGGTTTGCAAGGAAGAAGACGATGAACACCGCGTAGATGTTCTCCGGATTGTTGAGGAAAATGGTCGGGCCCGGATTCATGTTCTTCATGTACAGGACGCCGATTGCGATGGCCGTGATCGAATCTCCGGGTATGCCGAACACCAGTGCCGGGATCCAGGCGCCCGAGAGCGCGCTGTTGTTGGCAGCGCCGCTTTCGACCACGCCTTCCACATGACCGCTGCCGAACTTCTGCGGCTCCTTTGAGAACTTCTTCGACACCGCATAGGACATCCAGGCGGCGATGTCGGCACCGGCGCCGGGTAGCGCGCCGATCAGCGTGCCGAGGCTGCTGCCGCGCAGCGCCTGCAGCGGGTACTTCTTCACCAGTGCCCATTGGCCCCTGAAGATGCTGCCGAACTTCTCCTGCGCAAGTTGCAGGGGACGTTCCACCGAGGTCGCATAGCGGAGCACCTCGGACACGGCGAACAGGCCCACCATCATCGGGATCAGCGTGAGGCCGCTCATCAGGTCGGGAACGTCGAACGTGAATCGCGGGAATGCCGCTGGATTCTCCATACCCACCGTCGCGATCAGAAGGCCGATGAGCAGGGATGCGAGCCCCTTCAGCACATTGTCGGAGGCGATGAAAATCGCGCAAGTCAGTCCGAGCAGAACCAGCCAGAAGTATTCGAAGGAACTGAAATTGAGCGCAACGTCGGCCAGCAAAGGCGCGGCGGTCACCAGCACGATGGTGCCGAAAATGCCGCCGATCACCGAGAACACCAGCCCGGCTCCAAGCACCATTTCGGCCTGTCCCTTGCGCGTCATTGCGTAAGCCTCGTCGCAATAGGCGGCTGAAGCGGGCGTGCCGGGAATGCGCAACAGGGCCCCGGGAATGTCTCCCGCAAAGATCGCCATAGCGGTGGCGGTGACGATAGCCGCAACTGCGGGCACCGGCGGCATGAAGAAGGTGACCGGCACCAGCAGCGCAGTGGCCATGGTCGCGGTCAGGCCGGGGATGGCGCCGACGAACAGGCCGTAAAGCGCCGACGCGCCGATCACCGCCAGCACGTAGGGATCGAGAATCAGCGAAAAAGCCTGGGCGACATGTTCCATGCTTATTCGCTACCAGGCCCAGGACTCGAGCAGGCCCCACGGCAGGGGCACGCCGAGGCCCTTGTAGAAAATCGTGTGGATCAGCAACGAAACGCCGATGGCAAGCAGCGGAATCGTCCAGGGCCGAACACGCAGCACCCACATCAGCGCCGCCAGCATCAGCGGCGCGCAGACCAGGAAGCCGAGTTGCGCCAGGAAGAAATTCGAAATCAGGAGTCCCGCGACAACGATGGCAAAGCCCGCGACCAGGCGCGGCGAACGCACCCAGTCGGGGACTTCCACCCAGAATTCCGTCGCCCTGCGCCGGATGCCGCCCATGAACAGGCCAATCCCGCAAATCCCGAGTCCGACGGCAATGATGCGCGGAAACAACGCGGGGCCAATCTGGTCGCCCGGCATGACGGGGAAATCCCGCGTATGCCAGTACACCACCAGCGCAAACAGGAGCAGCAGCGCGCCGTTGAGGGAATCGTGGATCTTCATCGACTGGGGGACGAGGTTCACCCTTGCGGGTATTCCGGACTGTCGTCCATCACGCAGGGGCTGCGGGGCGAGTAAAAGCCCTCCGGTGTCAACATCGTTTCAATAGGGGTACTCAAATCTCTAACAACGACCGGAAACGACGCCACAAGGATTCGCCTTTCGGGTATGTATTCAAGATGGGATTAATTCGCCCCTCACCCCTCGCCCCTCGTCCCTGCCCTACTTTGCCAGCCCCACCGACTTCATCAGCGCGCCGGTTTCGGCGTCTGTCTTCGCCATGAACGCGGCGAACTCCTGCGGCGGCAGGTACTTCACACCGAAGCCGCGGGCGTGCATGAAATCCTTGTACTCCTTGCTGTCGTAGGCTTTGCGGACTGCGGCCGCCAGCTTGTCCTCGACAGGCTTGGGCAGGTTCTTCGGCGCGCCTACACCACGCCAGACATTGCTTATCCACTTGCTGCCGGTGGCGGCCTGCAGCGTCGGCACATCAGGGAAAAGCTCCGAGGGCCGGGTATCCATGATCGCCAGGCTGCGGACCTTTCCCGCTTCAATCAGCGCGCGCGCCTCCGGGTGCGAACCGCAGACGATGTGCAGGCCGCCCGCGGCGAGTTCCTGCAGGCCCGCGGCATTGCTCGCGCTCGGCACCCAGGGCACGGTGTTCGGATCGATTTTCAGGTCGGCCAGCATGCCGTACAGCGAGAGGTGCCAGGAACCACCCCGCGCCGTGCCGGACGCGCGCAGCTTTCCGGGATTCCTGCGGATGGCATCCACGAGGTCCGCCATGTTCCTGTAAGGCGAGTCGGCTTTGACCTGGATGGCGGCGGAGTCGATGTTGATCAGGCCCAGCGGCGTGAAGCTGGTGCCGTCGAGCCTGGTCAACCCCTGGTAATGCATCATCGAGATTTCCGCGGTGATCAGGCCGATCGTGTAGCCATCCGGCGTTGCGGCCGCAAATGCCTGATGGCCCACTACGCCACTGCCGCCGGTGCGGTTCACCACATTGACTGGCTGGCCCAGTTCTTTTTCCAGCAAGGCGGCCAGCATGCGCGCCACCGCATCGGTGCCGCCGCCCGCGCCCCAGGGTACGACCATCGTAAGCGGACGGGAGGGATAATTCTGCGCCTGGGCTGCCGGCGGCAAAGCCGCGGCAAGGCAAAGGACCAGCGTGGCAAGCCAGATTCTCTTCATCGGGTGATCCGTTCCGGTTGCGCGCCGCAGCATGGCGCAGGGACGCGCTGATGGGATCAGCGTCGTTCAGAATTGAACGGATTCTATTGCAAAAGCGCTGCCGCGAATCAAGGAAAATTCGCCGCGTCCTGCAACAGTTCTACCAGGGACGGGCTGCTACTTGACGCGCACCAGCTTGAGGTCGGCCTCGCGCTGCGAGACGAGGTGGATGAAGCTGCGGATTTGCGGATAGATCATTTCGCGGAACTTGCGTCCGCTGAAAATGCCGTAGTGGCCGACATCCTTCGCCAGCAGATGGCGGCGCTTGTCCGAGGGAATGCTGCGGCAAAGCGTTTGCGCAGCTTCGGTCTGGCCGTTGCCGGAGATGTCGTCCAGCTCGCCTTCGATGGTAAACAACGCGGTCTTGCGGATGGCTTCCGGTCGCACGGGCTTACCCCGCACCACCCATTTTCCCGTGGGCAACAGGAACTCCTGAAACACCACCTTGATGGTATCGAGGTAGTATTCCGCCGGCATGTCGAGCACGGCGTTGTATTCGTCGTAGAACTTGCGGTGGCCCTCGGCGCTTTCACCGTCGCCGCGGATCAGGTGATTGTAGAACTGCTGGTGCGACTCCGAGTGGCGCTCCGGGTTCATTGCCAGGAAACTGGCGTGCTGCAGGAAGCCGGGGTAAACCTTGCGCATGAAGCCGGGATGGTTCGCCGGCACGCGCATGATGACCTGGTCCGAAAACCAGGAATGCGGCCGTCCCGACGCAAAGTCGTTCACCACGGTCGGATTGCGCCGGGTGTCAATCGGCCCCCCCATCATGATCATTGCCTTCGGCACCGCGGGCTCGTCATCGGCCGCCATCAGGGAGACCGCCGCGAGAACCGGCACGGTCGGCTGGCACACCGACATCACGTTCAGTTCCGGTGACAGCAGGCGGATGAAGTCGCGGATGTAGTCGACGTAGTCGTCAAGGTGGAACGGCCCCTTTGACAGCGGCACCAGTTTCGCATCGACCCAATCGGTGACCCAGACATCGTGATCCGACAGGGCGGTGCGCACGGTATCGCGCAACAGCGTTGCGTAGTGCCCCGACAGCGGCGCGACGATCAGCAGCTTCGGCTGCTCGACAGGCACGTCCTTGCGGAAATGCAGCAACTGGCAAAAAGCCTTGTCGACCACCACTTCCTGCGTAACGGCGACTCGCTCGCCGTTCACGACCGCGGAATCGATGCCCCACTCCGGCTTCGGGTACCGGCGCATCAGGCGCACGAACAGCTCGCTGTTCGCGGCGATGGTGCGCGAGATGGGGGTATAGGCGAAAGGACTGAAGGGGTTGGTGAAAAGATGCTTCGCCATATCGGCCACCGCGACCGCCGGAGCCATCACCGTCTTCTGGAATTCATGCAGCTGATAGATCATTTCACCTCGTTGGCCGGTATGCCGCCGCCATTTCCATATGTGAAATAGCCCTTTTTGCTGCGACGCGGCGACTGTAAAGACTCCGTCATGGAGCGTCAAGCTAAAGCCTCATGCCGGCCAAACGGAACAGGACACCTTCATACCGATAGACAGCCATGGAATCCGTTTGTTACAGCGTACCTGACGCATTTCTGCCTTGCCTCTAGATCGGGCCCAGGGCCGGTTCCTGCATCGCCGCAACCTGTTCTCTGAGCTGCAATATCTGGTCCTGCCAGTATTTCGTCGTATGGAACCACGGAAACGCGGCGGGAAATGCAGGGTCTTCCCAGCGCCTCGCAAGCCATGCCGAGTAGTGCACCAGGCGCAGGCTGCGCAAGGCCTCGATCAGCCCGAGCTCGCGACGATCGAACTCATGGAAATCCTCGTAACCTGCGACGACGTCCGACAACTGCCTTGTCATCGCCGCACGGTCTCCGGACAGCAGCATCCACAGATCCTGGATCGCCGGCCCGCTGCGGGCGTCGTCAAAGTCGACGAAATGCGGACCGTCGTCGGTCCACAGGACATTTCCGGGATGACAGTCGCCGTGCAGCCGGATCGGGCGCGCGGCGCCGCAACGGTCGAAGGTCTCGTGCACGCCGTCCAGGACCTGGTCCAGCACACTTTCGTAGGCCGCATGCAGATCATCGGGGATCAGATTCTGTGTCAGCAGGTATTCGGCCGGCTCTTCCCCCAACGTCTCGATATCGAGGGCGGGCCTGTGCACAAACGGAGTCAGCGCGCCAACCGCATGAATGCGGCCGATGAAACGTCCCAGCCACTCCAGCGTCTCCGGATCGTCGAGCTCCGGGGCTCGCCCGCCGCGGCGGGGATAGACCGCGAACCGGAATCCCTCGAACTCATGAAGGGTGCGGCCCGCCATCACCAGCGGCGGCACGGCGGGGATCTCCCGTGCGGCGAGCTCGAGCGTGAATGCATGCTCTTCGAGAATCTGCTCGCTGGTCCAGCGCCCCGGCCGGTAAAATTTCGCCACCACGGGCTTTTCGTCCTCGATGCCGATCTGGTAGACGCGGTTTTCATAGCTGTTGAGTGCGAGCAGGCGTCCGTCAGTGCGATAGCCGACCGAATCGACCGCATTGAGCATCACGTCCGGCGTCAGGCCAGCGTACGGCGTTGTCGTTTGCGTCATGCCCCGACAATACCCGAATCAAGGAGACTAAACGCAAATCCATGAACCACGGATCTGCCTGGTTTGGCAGGAGGATGACGCACGCGGGAGCTTTCGCTAAAGTGGCGCCACAGGAAAACCGGAGGAACCCAGTGAAATCAGCCATCCGCAACTATTTGCCCGCCGCGGCCCTCGCGCTGCTCGCCTTCTGCATCACAGGCGCCTTCGCGGACGACGACGCCATCAGGGAAAAGATTTCGAACCTGGCATCGGAAGACCTGCGCATTTCATCCGACACGCCCGGGATCGAGCTGTTCCTGCGCAACAAGCACCTGAAGGACGGGACTGCTTCCGCCGACCGCGTGCTTCTCTATGTCCACGGCGCGACCTATCCGTCGGAAACCGCTTTCGATCTCAGGCTCGATGGCATGTCGTGGATGGACTATCTCGCCGCCCAGGGCTGGGATGTGTGGCTGGTCGACCTGCGGGGCTACGGCCATTCGACGCGCCCGCCCGAGATGGACAAGGCGGCGAAGGACAGCGCGCCGCTGGTGACTACCGATGTTGCCGTGCGCGATGTGGGCACCGCGGTCGACTACATCTTGAAGCGCCGCGGCGTATCGAAGTTGAGCCTGCTCGGCTGGTCGTGGGGCACCTCGATCATGGGCACGTATACCTCGTCCAACAACGACAAGGTCAACAAGCTGGTGCTGTATGCGCCGCTGTGGCTGCGCAATACACCCCTTTTGATCGGCGGCGACGGTCCGCTTGGCGCCTATCGCACGGTGGCGAAAGAGGGTGCGAAGAAACGCTGGCTCACAGGCGTGCCGGAGGACAAACTGGCCGGCCTGATTCCCGCCGGCTGGTTCGAGGCGTGGGCCGATGCCACCTGGGCCACCGATCCGAATTCGAAAGACGCGGGTCTTCTGCGCGCACCCAATGGCGTCATCCAGGACGTGCGCGACTATTGGGCCTCGGGCAAGACTTACTACGATGCGGCGAACATCCGCGTGCCGACCCTGCTGATCAAGGCGGAATGGGACCAGGACACCCCGACCTACATGGCGCAAGCGCTGTTTGCACTGCTTAAGAGCACACCAGTGAAACGCTACGTCGAGATCGGCGAAGGCACCCATACGGTGATCATGGAAAAGAACCGCATGCAGCTTTTCCGCGAAGTGCAGATGTTCCTCGAAGAGCGAAATTAATATTCACCGCAAAGGCGCAAAGGACGCAAAGGAAAGCACGGTACGAGGGAAATTTCTCGAATCAGTGGGGCTGTCTACTGCGAGCTCCATTCGGAGAATATACGACCGAAACGCACGGATTTGGCTTCTGCCTTCCTTTGCGTCCTTTGCGTCCTTTGCGGTGAAAAATCTGCTCTAGTGCGAAGCTGAAACCGGCTGGATGGTGTCCGCGACATCGACAAAATCCAGCCTGCATTCCGTGAGCAACCCGAAGATGCTCCCGCTCACGGCAGCCAGGTCGTCATCCGGGCCGAGTGGCCAGACAAATTCCGCCTCCAGCGTTGCGTCGAGGCGTGAATCGAGCCGCACGCGCACGCTGGCGTCTGCAAGCGCGGCAACCGCAACATCCGGTTCGCCGATGCGCGAACGGAACTTGCGCAAAGCGCTGCTCAGGAACAGCTGGAAGCCCACCTCGCGCCAGGCAAAGCGCCCGGCCTGCAGCGCACGCTGGAAGCTCATGGGCGGGCGCGGAATCGGCAGCAGCGACAGGCCCGCCTGCCCGAGCTGTTCCGCCAATGCACGCGTGATCGGCATGCCCCATGCGCCGATGTTGCCGGCGGTTTCGGTGAACCCGGGCGCGTTTCGCGGCGTCACTACGGCGCCTGCCAGAAACCGCAGGTGCGCCTGTTCTTCGGCGGAACTCAACTCGATGTCCGCCGGCAGCAGATCGAGCTGACGGAAGTCCGGCTGTTCACCGCCCCGGCTCATCCGGTAAAGCAAGGAAGGGCTGACCCCGCAGACAAAGTCCGCCGTGACCAGTGCGTTGCCCAGGCCGAAGTTTTTCGCCGGGCCGAGTGCGCCATGGGCCTCGAACAGCTTCCGCAGTGCCTGCGTATCCGGAACCACACCGGGAATTTTTCCCCCTTCCCTGCCGCCGGCGACAATCACCAGCGGCACCGCAAATAAGCGCACGGCGAGGGACGCCTCCGCTGGAGGCTCGAGGGCAAGCTCGATGGCGCGTTGGAGAACCGCGTAGGCCGAAGCTGAAGTTGCCTCGTGCAGCGCGCGCCGGATTGCCTCGTCATCGCCCGCTACCAGGGCGGTTTCGACAGCAGCGAGCAATAATTTTTCCGCATCGCCGTGCTGCAGCGCGGAACCTGCAATTCCGGCATGTTCGGCCAGCGTAACCAGCCGATTGTCGCCTGCCGCCGCGTAAGTCCTGGGATCGGGGAGGGAATTCATTGGGATATGACAAAAGGACTGCATTGTAACAACCGTTACTGCCGCGGCCGTGCCGTGGCGCAGCGACGACTCAGCTTGACTCTGTCTGATTTGGGACTAAAACGAAAGAGGCGGCAGACCGGTGTAAATAAGTGGAAAGACTCCGCTCGCCGCCAGGCCGAACGTTCAGACAACCAACCAATAGTAGGGGGAGTCCTCATGTGGTTAACCGAAGAAGAACGTAAACGCACTGCGCCCGCCGAGACGTCGGCGTTCGTCTCGCCAGTGCCAACTCAAATAGTGTCAAACGGCGAATACAATCCGATGCCGCAGACCGCGCAGCAGAAACAGGTCGAGGGCCGCATCAAGGAAATGGCCGACCAGTATGCTCACCGGCTGAACATGGACCGGCGCACCTTCCTGAAGACGACTTCCGGCATGGCCGTCGCCTTCCTCGCCATGAACGAGGTCTTCGGACCGGTGTGGAACGTCTCCGAGGCCGAAGCCGCGGATCCCGAAATCTCCGACGCCCGCGCCAAGGCCCTCAAGAAGCAGTTCATCTTTGACGACCAGACGCACTTCGTGCGCGACGATTTCGACAAGGAAGGCCTGCTCGGACTCGGCAAATACGCGGCGGAGCACTGGAATCCGGACATGCTGAAGGACATCCCGCTGGTCCTGCAGCGCTACAAATTCCAGAACTACCTGAAGGAAATCTATCTCGACAGCGACACCAAGGTCGCCGTGCTGACTGGCGCACCCTTTGACGATCCTGAATGGTGGCTGCTCTCCAACGACCAGATCAAGCAGGCAAGGGACGCCATCAACAAGGTCGCCGGATCGCGCCGCCTGATGAGCCACACCGTGATCACGCCGGGACAGGCGGGATGGATGGACGAGGTGGATCGCGGCATTTCCGACCTCAAGCCGGACGCCTGGAAGTGCTACACGATCGGCGATCCGCTGTCGCCGTCCACCAAGGGCACCGCCTGGCGCCTGGATGACGAAAAGCTCGTCTACCCCTGGTACGAGAAGGCGGTGAAGGCGGGCATGCGGAACATCTGTATCCACAAGGGCCTGCTGCCGCTCGACTACGAGACGTCCTGGCCCGACGTCTGGAAGCACGCTACGCCGGACGACGTGCTGAAGGCCGCGAAAGACTGGCCGCAACTCAATTTCATCATCTACCACGGCGCAATGCGCAACTTCCTGGAGGATCCGCAGCACTCGCTCGACAAGTTCGAAAAGACGGGGCGCATCGACTGGACGACGGATGTATGCGAGCTTGCCAGCAAGCACGGCCTCAAGAACGTCTATGCCGAACTCGGCACCACGTTCGCTACCGTAGCCGTGGCCAGCCCGCGCCTCGCGGCAGCGATGATCGGCCAGATGGTGAACCACATGGGCGCGGACCACGTCGTCTGGGGCACGGACTCGGTGTGGTACGGCAGCCCGCAGTGGCAGATCGAAGCCTTCCGCCGCCTGGAAGTCCCCGAAGACATCATGAAGAAGATGGGCTGGAAGACGAAGCTGGGCGCCGCCGACGGCAAGGTTAAGAACATGATCTTAGGCGAGAACTCGGCCAAGCTGTACAAGTACAAGATCCAGACCGAGTACGAGGATCTCAGCCGCGACCAGTTGACACTGATGAAGGAGCATTACGAAGCCGAAGGCGTGGAACGCAACAACGTCGCCTACGGATTCGTCGGCGCCAAGACAGCTTAACGACCCGGCGCAATCGCGACCTCCATCCGTATCGGGGTGGCGGCCAAACAAAACGGGGAGCGCAAGCTCCCCGTTTTTCATTCACACCCGCGCTTCGCCGTGAGGGGTGAGGGGTGAGGGGTGAGGGGTGAGGGGTGAGGGGTGAGGGAAAATGCTATGCTTCCTCAATCAAATAACCGCCAGAGAACGTCCATGAAACACATCAAATGGGACGAGATTCCCGAGGAACGCCTCAACGACAAGTTCGTCCGCAAGCTCGCCTGGGACGGCGACATCATGATCGGCATGACGCTGGTGGAAAAAGGCTGCGTCGTGCCGCTGCATTCGCACGACAACCAGCAGATGACACTCGTGACCAGCGGCCTCTGGCGCTTCAAGCTGGACGGCAGGACCGTGGATGTGGGCCCGGACCAGATAATTTTCATTCCGGCCAACGTCGCGCACACAGCCGAAGCCGTGGAAACACTGGTCGCTTACGACATATTCACGCCGCCGCGCCAGGATTGGATCGAAGGCAAGGATGCCTATCTTCGCAAATAGCACCATGCGTTTTGACATGATTTTGGAGATGGCCCACTGACGCTCCCCGGCATCAGGGATAAAACAACGCTCACCGCGAAAGCAACTCTGACCGCAGAGGACGCGGAGGAAGGACAAAAGCAAAACAAGACTCGGGAGGAAGTAACCGGTAGCGAGGGTCACTTCAATGGCGAGCCGGCCATTGATCCCCGGAATTTACTGCTCGTTTCTGGTTTTCCTTTGCGTCCTCTGCGGTGAGCGCGTATTTTCGCAGGTCAGCTACCGGCTGACACGGTTCCTTCCTGCTTCCTTGGCACGATACAGCGCCTGGTCGGCGGATTGAATGACCTCCTCGGCCTTCAGAAGGCGATCGGTCCTTTCCGCGACCCCGGCGCTCACGGTGACGAAAATCCACTCGTTCACCTGTCCGTCCGCTGGCGATTTTGCGCCGTTACCGTTGGCGTTGGCGTCGCGCGGCCGCTTGCTGGAACGAATGTGAAGCTTGTAACCCTCGATGTTCTTGCGCAACGCGTCGAGCCTCGACAGCACTTCGAGCAGGCGCTTTCCCGGAAAAACCACGATGAACTCTTCGCCGCCGTAGCGATACGCCTTGCCACCGCCGCCCACCCGCTGTATGCGCGAGGCGACCAGCCTGAGCACCTGGTCGCCCACGTCGTGACCCCACCTGTCGTTGAACGCCTTGAAATGATCCACATCCAGCATGGCGATCGTGTAGCTGCGATTCAGCGACATCAGGCTCTCGTTCAACGCACGGCGGCCGGGCAGCCCCGTGAGCTCATCGCGAAACGCCATCCGGTGCGAGTCCTGCAGAACCGCCACGGTTACGATCAGTCCCGCGGTCGTGAACCACATGAACATGTCGGCGGTCGCGACAGAATTGCAGGCTGCCGCAAATGCGGCGATTGACACTGCCAGTGCCGCATCGATTACCCCGCCTCTGGCAACCGCAATGCCCACCGCGGCGATCAGGGACGCCACCATGGCGAGGATGGCGGACTGCGGTATCGGCGAGCCGGACATCGCGAAGTCCGCCAGCAATGGCCGGTACAGCAGTTCGGTGACCTTCGAGAAGCCCCCATAAATAACTGCCGCGGTGATTCCCGCCGCGATGAGCAGCGCGGCAAGCCTGCCTGCCCCGTAGGCGTTCAGCGCACCGCGCTCATGGACCGAGGCCAGGAAAGCCAGGTTGAGCGGCACCAGCAGGCACACCGCCGCATAGATGGTCTTCGAAACAAATTCCTCCGGCAGGCTGTTCGCGAAAAACATCCTGAAACAAGTGTAGGCAATGAGCAGTGAGAGCACGGCAAACAGCGCACGGCCGCGCTTGAAAGCAAGCGCGATGAGCAAGCCGAGGCCCAGCGTGACGTACGGTGCGTAGATTTTCAGCACCCCGAAGAAATCGGGAAGATCCGGCGCGTAGCTGGCCAGCAGAAACGACCCGCATACGATCAAAAGCGGCAGCACGAAATTGCCTGCAGCCTTCGCGGCCGCCTCGGCAAATGACGGTTCGTCCAGTACGAATGCGGGCTGGCTGGTGGCGGGCATCGGTTCCTCGCCAGGATCGTGCCCGGCATTCTTTTGTTGTCTGGGAGGCGTCATGTGCAAGAGACATGCCAACGGACTTTTCGTTCAGGATCGCCCACTTCTGTAGCCCTCGGACGACCGCTGCGCAACCGCTTTCGACAGGCAGGTCATTACACAGCGTTTTTGCTGTCGTCCGCGGACGACGCGGCGTGACAAAAAACAAAAGCCTGGCATGCCGGCTCTTGTGTGCGTCCAATATGCATGTTCTGGCGCGCGGTTCAGTTCTGGGGTTTCCAGCCCTTGGCCATGTCCCTGGCCTGCGCGATCTGCTCGGGCTTCATCTTCTGTTCGAGCTTGCTGACCGCCTCCTTGGTGTGCAGCGAATCCCTGAATGTGGCGCCCGGATTGGTCGCCGCGAGGCTCAGCCACATGTGCGCCACCGCGAGATCGTGCTTCATGCCGACGCCCTTCTCGTAGATCACCCCGAGGTAATACTGGGATTGCCACTCGCCCTGCTCCGCCCCCATGCGGAACCATTTAGCGGCCTCGACTTCATCCCGCTTCATGCCGTACCCGTGGTGGTAGAGGAAGCCCATGTAGTACTGGGCTTTCGCGTCGCCCTGTTCCGCAAGCGGCTTGAACTCGGCCAGTGCCTTGTCGTACTCGCCGGAGATGTAGTACTGCTGGCCCTCGTCCATTCCCGCGTTTGCGTTGAACGCCACGCCAAGAGCCAGAGCCAGGATTGCTGCCATTCGTTTCATTTCTGCTTCCTCATATTGAACGTCAGACCGGATTCTACCGCGTTGGTGCCGCCCTCCCCTTTCCGGCAACAAGCCCAGGCGGGAAATTCCGGCCTTTCGCGGCCGCCGCATTGCAGCATGAACTCCGCAGGTTCGGTGGAGACCGAAGCCCAGTCCGCCCTTCTGGGCCAGAACGCCTGCGACGAGATACCGGGCTTCGTATTCAGCCGCCCGTTGCCTTCGGAGGAAGTTCCGGCGCTGATCGCAAGGCTGACGTAGCCGCCCGCTCCGCGAAGATATCCACGCCGCCGGGTGGCGCAATCGAACGGATCGGAAGGTTCTCGCCCGTACTCCAACGGCGCACCGCGTCCTGCTTGGATTCACCGGTCACCAGTACGACGACCGAGCGCGTGAACGAAAGGCGCCACGCACTGAGGCTGACACGATCCGGCGGCGGCTTGGGCGCGTTGCGCACGGCAAGCACGGCGGGGTCTTGCGGAAGGGTTCCCCAACCCCGGCCGGGAAACAGGCTGGCCGTGTGGCCGTCCTCACCCAGTCCCAGCAAAACGAGATCGAATTCGCCGGCTGGCTCCAGCTCGCGCGAATACGCGGCGGCTGCGGCATCCGGGCCGAGCTCGGCGGGAATCGGGTGGACCTGTGATCGCGGTATCGCAGAACTGGCAAGCCAGGCGCGCTCCGCCATCACGCTGTTGCGCTGAGCATCCTGCGCCGGGACACAACGTTCGTCGCCGAAATAGATGTGCCAGTGCGCCCAGTCGCTGTCCGTCGATGCAATCCGTTCATAGAGCCGGCGCGGCGTTTCGCCCCCTGCCAGCACCATCCTGAATGCATTCCGCTGCGCGATGGCATTGCGTGCAGCGGTTGCGATGTAGACCTCCGCCGCGGCAATCGCCTCGACCGCATCCGCTTTGACATGCCAGCGGACGACCTGCGGGTTCTGTTCCGGTTTCACACTTCGTCGCGCCAGGCCTGGTCCTGCTTCTCGAACAGGGCCCGGGCTTGCTCCGGGCCCCAGCTTCCGGCCACATAGGTTCGCATGGAATCCCTCCCTGCAGACCAGACCTGGAGGATGGGATCCACCACGCGCCACGCCCATTCGACCTCGTCGAAGCGGATGAAGTTGGTCGGGTCGCCGCGAATGATGTCCGCGAGCAGCGCCTCGTAGGCATCGGGCATCGGTTCATCGTCCTGCCGGTAGCCGGCATCCATCTGGATCACGTGGGTCTGCATACCCAGCCCCGGCCGCTTGGCGTGAATCTCCACGCGCATGTTCTCGTCCGGCTGCAGGCCGAGCAGTATCCAGTTGGGCGCCATGTTCTCCAGAGGCGTCTCGCGGAACAACTGCTGCGGCGGATGGCGCATGCGGATCGCGATGAAGGACTGCTGCTTCGCCAGGCGCTTGCCGGTGCGCAGATAGAACGGCACGCCGCGCCAGCGCCAGTTGTCGATGTAGAAGCGGGCGGCGACGAAGGTCTCGGTGGCGGAGTCTTTCGCCACGCCGGGTTCGTCGAGGTATCCGGCCATCGCCTTGCCGCCGGCCGTGCCCGAGGCGTACTGCGCGCGGACGACGCTCGCATTCACCGCATCGTGCGGAATCGGCCGGATCGAACGCAGCACCTTCACTTTCTCGTCGCGCAGCGCCTCGGCCTCCAGCGCCGCCGGCGGCTCCATCGCCACCAGCGTGAGCAGTTGCATGATGTGATTCTGCAGCATGTCGCGCAGCGCGCCGGACTTATCGTAGTAATCCGCCCGGGTCTCGATGCCGGCCTGTTCCCCGACGGTGATCTCCACATGGTCGATGTAGTGGCGGTGCCAGACCGGCTCGATCAGCGTATTGGCGAAGCGGAACACCAGCAGGTTCTGCACCATTTCCTTGGCGAGATAATGGTCGATGCGATAGATCTGCTGTTCGTCGAAATGGCGATGCAGCAGTTCGTTGAGTGCCTGCGCGCTCTTCAGGTCGCTGCCGAAAGGTTTTTCCACGACGATGCGGTGCAGGCCGCGCGGGCGGTTCAGCCCGAGGGCGGCGAGGTTGTCGACGGCCGCCCCGAAATCCTCGGGCTTGAGCGCGAGGTAGAAGACGATGTTCGAGCACACGCCGGTCTTGGGTTTGCCGAGTTCCTCCAGAAGGCGCCGGTAAGCCTGCACGTCGTTGAGGTCGCCGCGGACATAGCTGAAGCGCGCGGCAAACCGGGCGAAGCATTCGGGCGTGAACTGCGCTCCCAGCTTCGGGCGCAGCGCCTGTTCCATGTGCGCCTTCCAGGCCGCATCGTCCCACTCGCGTCGCGCAAAGGCGATGAAATTGGTGATGTCCGGCAGGCGCTTCTCGAGTTCGAGGCGGTACAGCGCCGGCAGCAGCTTGGTGGCGGCCAGATGCCCCGTCGCGCCGAAGATCACGCAGCTGCAGGGATAAAAGATCTCTTCCGAATTCATCCAGGCCATTTTCACCGCAAAGGCGCAAAGGCGCGAAAGAAAGCGATAAGCGAAGTGGATGCGGATACCACCCTGCCCGAACTCGGTGCGAATATCGCTCCGAAGGGAGGCCAAGCCCTGGGCGTCGGCGTATGCTGATTCGATTCCAAAGCCGACCAGGGCAGCGGAAGTTATGATGGGGCGACGCTAAGGACTGGGTTTAAGGGCTGGGTACCTGTACAGGTTTAGATAAAAACCCGCGCCCTCTCCCACCGGGGGAGAGGGCGCTCCAAGGCAACAGACAATGCTGCAAAATTGTGCTTGTATATCTTCGAGCAAAATTCCGATCAATACATCCCGCCCTTGGATTTACTCCCTCTCCCCCGGTGGGAGAGAGCCGGGGAGAGGGGGAGAAGGAGTCTACTGTGTCCCACCGTTTCATTCGCATCTCTGCCCCGCTGTTCGCCCTGCTCGCCTCCGGTGCCTTCGCCGCCGACCTGCGCTCCGACCTCGACCGTATCGCCGACCAGATCGAGCCCAAGGTCATCGAATGGCGCCACGACATCCACCAGAATCCCGAACTGGGCAACCGTGAGTTCCGTACGGCTGAAAAAGTCGCGACGCACCTCAAGGCGCTCGGACTTGAAGTGCAGACCGGCGTCGCTCACACCGGTGTGGTGGCGTTGCTCAAAGGCGGCAAGCCCGGACCCGTCGTGGCATTGCGCGCCGACATGGATGCCCTGCCGGTGACCGAGGAGGTGGACCTGCCGTTCGCGTCGAAAGTCAAAACCACCTGGGCCGGCAAGGAATCCGGCGTCATGCACGCCTGCGGGCACGATACGCACGTCGCCATCCTCATGGGTGTTGCCGAAGCGCTGGTGCAGGTGAAAGACCGCTTGCCGGGCACGGTGAAGTTCCTGTTCCAGCCCGCCGAGGAAAGCCCGCCGCCCGGCGAGGAAGGCGGCGCCGCCCTGATGGTCAAGCAGGGCGCGATGGAGAATCCGAAGCCCGAAGCCGTATTCGGACTGCACATCACCTCGACATTGGAGACCGGCACGCTGGGTTATCGCGCGGGCCCTTTCATGGCGGCGGCGGACATCGTACGCATCACCGTGCAGGGTCGGCAGACCCACGGTTCGGCGCCGTGGAGCGGCGTCGATCCCATCGTCGTCGCCTCGCAGATCGTGCTCGGCCTGCAGACCATCATCAGCCGCCAGATCAACATCACCCAGGAACCCGCGGTCGTAACCATCGGCGGCATCGACGGCGGCAACCGCTTCAACATCATTCCGGACAAAGTGGAACTGGTCGGCACCGTGCGCACGTTCGACGAAGCGATGCGCGACGACATCCATAGCCGGATCCGGAACACCGCGGAGCACATCGCCGCCGCCTCGGGGGCGCAGGTCGTCGTCAGCATCGAGAAACCCTACGCCGTCACCATCAACGATCCGGCGCTCACCGAGCGCATGCTGCCGACCCTGCGTCGCGTCGCGGGCGACGCCAGCGTGATGCTGCGGCCGAAGACCACCGGCGCGGAGGACTTCTCCTTCTTCGCGCAACAGGCGCCGGGACTGTTCATTTTCCTCGGTGGCTCGCCCAAGGGCACCGACCTCACCAAGGTCGCCTATAACCACTCGCCACGTTTCTTCGTCGAGGACTCGGCGATGAAACTGGGCGTGCGGGCGCTGTTGAATTTGACGGTGGACTACATGGAGTCGCCGCAGAAGCGGTGACTCCCAGGGGCTAGGGGCTAGGGGCTGTCTCTTATACACATCTGACGCTGCCGACGAATAGAGAGGTGTAGATCTCGGTGGTCGCCGTATCATT
>ENA-ORBV01003813-ORBV01003813.1-microbial-mat-metagenome-genome-assembly--contig:-NODE-3813-length-29710-cov-5.078156_pt1 | contig 29710 bp, 26 predicted proteins | sample MGYA00237777_ERZ505514 | MGnify/ENA primary metagenome ERZ505514 (study PRJEB26160, sample SAMN06269048) | microbial mat metagenome | isolation source: Oligotrophic lake microbial mat | place... | reverse complement strand
AGCGAGAGCGTGAGAGGCAGTCGCTTGAGCCCACGCAAGACCCCGCAAGCAGATCCAGGCGCTTCGAGCCACGGCCAGTGGCGGGGTCTTGCCCCGCGGGCCGGGGCGCCCAATCGATGGCCTCTCACGCTCTGACGCGTGAGCGCCGACAATGGTGGCCATGAAAGCTCCCCCGCGCCTGCAGTCTCTGATCGAAGAAGGCCTGATCGACACCGTCGTGCGCCAGCTCATGAGCGGCAAGGAGGCGATGGTATATGTGGTGCGCAGCGGCGACGAGACCCTGTGCGCCAAGATCTACAAGGAGGCCACGCAGCGCAGCTTTCGTCAGGCGGTCGATTACACCGAGAACCGCAAGGTGAAGAATTCGCGCCAGGCGCGCGCCATGGCAAAGGGCACGCGGTTTGGCCGCCAGGCCCAGGAGGCCGCCTGGCAAAGTGCCGAGGTCGACGCGTTGTACCGACTCGCCGATGCCGGGGTGCGCGTGCCCAAACCGCACAACTTCCACGACGGCGTGTTGCTGATGGAACTGGTGAGCGACGCACATGGTGATGCTGCGCCGCGCCTCAACGACGTGGCCCTGACGCCGGAGCAAGCGCGGGGGCACCACGCTACGCTGCTGCAGGAGGTGGTGCGCATGTTGTGCGCCGGCGTCGTGCATGGCGACTTGTCGGAGTTCAATATCCTGCTGGCAGTTGACGGCCCGGTCATCATCGACCTGCCGCAGGCGGTCGACGCAGCCGGCAACAACCACGCGCAGCGCATGTTGCTGCGCGATGTAGACAATCTGCGCACCTTCTTCGGCGGCTTTGCGCCGGAGCTGCTGCAGACCGATTTCGGAGCCGAGATGTGGGACCTGTACCAGCGCGGCCTGTTGCATCCACGGGAGACACTGACCGGGCGGTTCGCCCGCAAGACCGGCGCAGTAGATGTGGCCCATGTCATGCGCGAGATCGACGACGCGCGGGCCCAGGAGGCGGCGCGGCAACTGCGCATGCAGGTTGCCCGGTGAGCCGCCAGGCCGTTCCAAGGGCGAACCCCGCGGCGCGTGATTGGCAACCAACCGACCGACTGGCCAAGTCTGCCCACGCACCCTCTTATTACGCGCACAGCGCCCATGCGGCGCCGCGGCGGCCGCCCTTGACCGGGCCGGTGCAGGCCGACGTCTGCATCGTTGGTGCCGGGTATACCGGCTTGTCGGCGGGGATCGCCCTGGCCGAGGCGGGCAAGCGTGTCGTGATCCTCGAGCAGTCGTCGGTGGGCTGGGGTGCTTCCGGGCGCAACGGTGGCCAGATCGTGCACAGTTATTCGCGCGACCTGGATGTGATCGAGGCCAAGCATGGCCGTGCCGTCGCCGAGCCGTTGGGGCGCATGATGTTCGAAGGCGCGCAGGTCATCCGGGAGCGGGTCGCCAGCTATGCGATCGATTGCGACCTCAAGGACGGTGGCCTCTTCGCCGCCGTCAACGATTCCAAGGCCAGGGGCCTGGTCGAGCAGAAGGTGTTGTGGGAGCGCTGGGGCCATCCGGGCCTGACGCTGGTCGACCGTGCAAGCGAGGTACGCAAGCTGGTTGGCACCGATCGTTACAGCGCCGTGCTGGTGGACCCGACCGGCGGCCACTTCCATCCGCTGAACCTGGCGCTGGGCGAGGCCGCGGCGTTCGAAAGCCTGGGCGGCACCATCCACGAAGGTTCGGGCGTGCTGAAGATCGAACGCGGCACGCCGGCCGTGGTGCACACGGCGCAGGGGCAGGTGCGCGCGCGGCAGGTGATCGTCGCCTGCAATGCCTACGGCGGAGATCTGGAGCCGAAGCTGGCCAGCCGCTCGATGCCCTGCGGCACGCAGGTCATCGCCACCGCGCCGCTGGGTGCACTGGCCGATGAGCTGATTCCGTCCGACTACTGCGTGGAGGACAACAACTTCCTGCTCGACTATTTCCGGCTGTCGGCCGACAAACGCATGATCTATGGCGGCGGTGTGGTCTACGGCGCGCGCGATCCGAAAGAGGTGAAGTCGTTGATCCGGCCGCAGATGGTCAAGACCTTTGCGCAGCTGCAGGATGTGGAGATCGAGTTCGGCTGGACCGGCAACTTCCTGTTGACCTTGTCACGCCTGCCGCAGGTGGGTACCTTGGCGCCCAACATCTATTTCTCGCAGGGATGCTCCGGCCACGGTGTGACGTTCACGCACCTGATCGGCCGGGTGCTGGGCGAGGCGCTGCAGGGCGACACCACCCGTTTCGATGCCTTTGCGCGCCTGCCGCACCACCCTTTTCCGGGCGGGCGACTGTTGCGCGTGCCATTCACGGCGATGGGCGCTTTGTGGTACCAGTTGCGCGACCGGCTGGGTATCTGACACATACGAGGAGAACACGACATGAACCACGAGAGCAACAACAAGGAATTCGACCTCGTCGTGCACGGTGCGACCGGCTTCACGGGCCGCCTGGTCGTCGAATATCTCCTGCAGACCTATCCGGCCGGCAGCGGCCTGCGCTGGGCCATGGGTGGGCGTAGCGCCGACAAGCTGGCGCAGGTACGCGACGAGGTGAAGGCCCCGGCCGATACGCCGCTGGTGGTCACCGACAGCGCCGACGCTGCCAGCCTGCAGGCCCTGATGGCGCGCACCCCGCTGGTGTTGACGACGGTCGGACCGTACCAGCTATACGGCAACGCATTGGTGGCCGCCTGTGCGCAGACCGGCGTCGATTACGTCGATCTGTGCGGCGAACCGGCCTGGATGCGCCAGATGATCGACGCGCATGAAGCCCAGGCCAGGGCCAGCGGTGCGCGTATCGTGTTCTCCTGCGGTTTCGACTCGATTCCGTTCGACCTCGGCGTGGCGATGTTGCAGGATGAAATGCGCTCGCGTTTCGGCACGCCGGCAAATCGGGTGCGGGGCCGGGTGCGCAAGATGAATGGCACGTTCTCGGGTGGCACGGCTGCCAGCCTGAAGGCGACGATGGCTGCCGCGGCCCGGGACCCGGGGGTGCTCGACCTGCTGCGCAACCCGTTCTCGCTGACGCCGGGTTTCGAAGGCCCGCGCCAGCCCTCGGGCAACAAGCCAATGGTCGACGCGGTGCTGGGCCTGTGGGTCGCGCCGTTCATCATGGCGGCGATCAACACCCGCAACGTGCACCGTTCCAATTTCCTGCTCGGCCATGCCTGGGGCCAGGACTTCGTCTACGACGAGATGCTGGTCACCGGGGCGGGCGACAAGGGTGAGGCGATCGCCAACGCAGTGGCCGCCGACAAGTCGCTCGGCGGCGAGGGCGGTCCGAAACCCGGTGAAGGCCCGTCGCGCGAGGAGCGCGAGGCTGGTTTCTATGACGTGTTGTTCATCGGGAGCAATAACGAGGGCGACAGCTTGCGTGTCGGCGTCAAGGGTGACCGCGACCCGGGTTATGGCTCGACATCCAGGATGATCACCGAGGCAGCCGTGTGCCTGTTGCGCGATGCACGGGATACGGCGGGCGGCATCTGGACACCGGCGTCGGCGATGGGCGCGCGGTTGACCGCGCGATTGCAAAATAACGCCGGCCTGACGTTTGCCCTCGAGGCTGGCGCCTGAGGCCGCTGGGTCGTTCCCAAGGTGTTGGCCGGATCGGTTGCCGTCAGACATGCACGGGTTCCCGCTGCCGCCCGCATGGCATTCCGGTGGCTCTGGCGCCCCCGCACAGCTGGTCGCCCAACCTCAGGGCTTGCGCGCCACCAGGCCCACCAGCGCGGAGTGCCCCAGGTGGTGAAGGCCTTCGGCCAGATCGTCTTCGTACATCCGTAGCTCCAGCAGTTCCATACCGGCGAATGCTTCGCGCAGCAGTTCCTCGGTGTACAGGTTGGCCAGCAGGGGCGGGCCGCCGGTCTTGTATTCGAGCTGCCTGGGCGTGTAGCCCTGCAGGATCAGCAAGCCGCCGGGCTTGAGCGTGTGCACCAGATTGGCAAACAGGCGCGTACGCATCGCCGGGTCGGCGAACTGGATGAAGATCGCCGCCACCAGGTCGTAGTGGTCCTGCGGCCAATGCAACTGATCGCAGTCGGCGACAGCGTAGTCCACCTGCACACCCGCTTCGTGCGCCAGTTTGCGTGCCTTGGCCACGCCGACTTCGGAGATGTCGAAGGCATCCACCTGCAATCCCCGGCGCGCCAGCCAGACGCTGTTGCGCCCCTCGCCGTCGGCCACGCACAACGCGCTGCCACGCGCCGGGTACCGGTCGGTCTGCGCTTGCAGGTAGACATTGGGCGTGGTGCCGAACAGGTAGTCGGCGTGTTCGAAACGTTTGTTCCAGGTGGCGGCGGCGTCGGTGAAGCGGGTATCGGTCATGGTGTCGTTGGGGTGATTGCAACGCCCGATTCTGCGGCCAGGCGTGCACAATGGTTTGTCAAGGAGGTTCTTTTGATGGCAAAACATGATCTGACGATTCTCACCGGCGCCTCGCGCGGCATGGGCCTGGCGATGGCGCGCCAGTTGTGTGTGCAGGGCGCCGCGGTGTTGTGTATTTCGCGCAATCGCTCCGATGCGTTGCAGAACTGGGCCGATACGCAGGGCGCGCAGCTGATGCAGTGGACGGCCGACCTGACCGATCCGGCGCCCGTGGCCGGGCGTTTGCGCGGCTGGTTGCAGGCGCAGGATCCGACCGGGCTGGGCAGCGCGACGCTGATCAACAACGCCGGTGTGATCGGCCATCTCGGCCCGCTGGAAACCGGCGACGCGCAGGCCATTGCCGCTGCGCTGCGCATCGACCTCGAAGCGCCGATGCAATTGACGGCAGCCTTCCTGGCTGCGACCCACGGCTGGAGCCTGCCACGCCGGATCCTGAACATCTCGTCCGGCCTTGGCCGCCGTGCCATGGCGGGCGCGGCGCTGTACTGCGCCGCCAAGGCCGGCATGGACCACTACAGCCGCTGCGTCGCGCTCGACGAGGCACGCAAGCCGCATGGCGCGCGTATCGTCGCGCTGGCGCCAGGCGTCATCGATACCGATATGCAGGGCGAGTTGCGCGGCGCCCACCCGCAGCAGTTCCCGGACCGTGACAACTTCCAGCGGCTCAAGGACAGCGCCGCCATGACATCACCGGAGCAGGCGGCGCGCCAGGTGCTGGCCTACCTGGCGCGCGCCGATTTCGGCGAGCCGGTGGTTGCCGACGTGCGGGACGCCTGAGTGGCGCCTGAGTGGCGCCGATTGTTCCCGCGACTGTTCCGTGACCATGGGCGTAAACTGTTCGCATCCCAAACTGAACGCGCCGCCATGCCAGACACCGCCTGCATCCATGCAGATGCAGTCGGTGCGTTGCTTTTCCGGGACACGCGCAGCGGCAGCGCCATGACGCCATGCAACATCTCTCTCGTTGGTTGATCGCTGCCGTGCTGGTCGCCGGCCTGGCTGGTATTGGTTACCTGTGGTGGCAAAAGCAGCAGGGGCCGGCCCTGGTGCCGATCGCTGGAGCACCGCCGGTCGCGGCAACGGATTCGCTGGCGCAGTCGCCGCAACAGCCTGCATCGGCGCCGGCCAACTACCCGATCGAAGCCATCGCACCGGCAGCTGGCGCGTCGGCCATCTTGCCGCCGCTGGCGGCCGACGACAGCAACGCGGTGCGCGATGCGGTCATCGACCTGCTCGGCCGCGAGCAGGTGTTGTCGTTCCTGGACCTGAACGACTTCCCGCGCCGGATCGTCGCCACGGTGGACAACCTGGCGCGTGGCCATGCGGCCTCGCGGCTGTGGCCGGTGTCGCCGGCGCCGGCGCGGTTCCTGCTGGTGGAGCAGGATGGCAGGACGACCATCGCCGGCGGCAACGCAGACCGTTACAACGCCTTCGTGCGGTTCGTGACCGGCATCGACAGCGATGGCGCGGTGGCCCTGTACGTGCGCATGTACCCACTGCTGCAAAAGGCGTATGAAGAGCTGGGCTACCCCGGCAAGTATTTCAACAACCGGCTGGTCGAGGTGATCGACCAGTTGCTGCAGACGCCGGAGCCGGAGGCGCCGATCGAGATCACGTTGACGCGGGTCAAAGGGCCGATCGCCGAGAAACGACCCTGGCTGCGCTACGAATATGCCGACCCAGGCATGGAGGCCCGGCCCGCGGGCCAGAAGATCCTGCTGCGCATGGGATTGCGCAACACCAGCCTGCTCAAGGCCAAGCTGCGCGACCTGCGCCAGCGCATCGCCGGGCGCACGATCAGCTGATCGTCAGCCCCATCGGCGGGCAGCGCCGGGTGCCAAGCGCTGGCCCCCCAGGCTCGCTGACCAACCACGGATGCGGCGGCTCGGTTCCTGTTCGTCGACCGCTTGATTTGCGCTGGCAACGCAGATGAACACGGACAATCGCGGCCACGACGAGACGCACCCATGGGGTGAGTGCGCTATGCACCCGATCGCAGACCCGCTGGATTCGCCATGCGGCGTTGTTCGCCCTTGCGCACAGAAGTGCGCGGCGTCTTCTGGCCTCGCCTGGCGCGCCCGTCGGGGCACGCTCGGGCGCATGCAACCGCCGTTTGCAGGCTGAGCGAGAGGTGACGACCGTCGGGCGCATGCGAGCGGAGTTTGATCCCGGTCAATGACGGCGTAGCCAGACGCATGACAATCGGCATGATACCCAACAGGGTATATACTCCATGGGGTATAGGAGTTCATGTCATGGTTGTCTTGCGTCCCTTGTTTTTCGCTCTGGTGTTGCTGGCCACGCAGGCCGGTGCGGCCATGCCCGATCCGGCTGGAATCCGGGTTGCCACCGTGCCCGTGGGCCAATCGGGAACCGGTTTCGTGCGCGACATCGACGCAGTGCTCGAGCCGCAGCGCCAGGCCACTGTCACCGCCCAGGTGGGTGGCAGCGTGCTGGCGTTGCATGTGAAGACCGGTGACACGGTGCGCCGCGGGCAGGCGCTGGTGCGACTCGACGATCGGGAAATGCGCGCCAACACCGCCCGCAGCGACGCCGCGGTGGTGCAGGCGCAGGCCGCCTTGCGTGATACGCAGCAGGTGCTCGAACGTAATCGCGAACTGCGCAAGAGCGGCTTCCTGAGCGCGGCCGCGCTCGACGGCGCCGAGAACCAGGTGAAGTCGGCCCAGGCTGCGGTCGGCCAGGCCCAGGCCGCGCGCACCCAGGCCACCGTGGCGCAGGGTTTTGCCGACCTGGCGGCGCCGTTCGATGCCGTCGTGCTCGCAACCCATGTGCAGACCGGTGATTTGGCCTTGCCGGGACGCGCGCTGGTCACCTTGTACCAACCGGGCCTGCTGCGGGCCGTGGCTTATGTGCCGGCATCGCGGGTAATGGAAATGGCGGCAAGCACCGAGGTGCGGGTGGTGCTGCCGGACGGCCGCACGGTGGTTCCGACCGCGCGCGACATGCAACCCACGGCCGATCCGGTGTCGCAGACCGTGGAATGGCGGCTGCCATTGCCGGCCACTGCCACCGGGCTGCGGCCGGGACAGATGGTGCGGGTGCGAGCCACGGGCGTCTCTGCTGCTGCGACGGATACCAGTGCGCGTCTGACGGTGCCCCGGGAGGCGGTCTTGCGCCGCGGCGAACTGACCGCGGTCTACGTCGCGTCCGACAAGGGATTCATCCTGCGCGCGGTGCGGGTCGGGCCGGTGCTGGCGGACACGGTCGAGGTGCTGGCGGGCCTGCGCGCCGGTGAACGGATCGCGCGCGATCCGGTGCGTGCCGGCATGCCGGGCGCGCTCGCGGACTGATGGCGGCCATGGAATCGAAAGACAAGCCCCGCACCCTGCCCGCGGCGACGCCGCCGCTGGGTGTTGCCGGGCGCCTCGCCGCGGCGTTCCAGAACAATGCGATCACGCCATTGCTGGCGCTGGTGGCGCTGTTGCTGGGCCTTTTCGCGGTGCTGGTGACGCCGCGCGAGGAGGAGCCGCAGATCAACGTGACGATGGCCAACGTGCTGATCGCCTTTCCCGGCGCCAGCAGTACCGATGTGCAGAACATGGTGGCGCGCCCGGCCGAGCAGGTGCTGGGCCAGATCGCCGACATCGAGCACACCTACTCCGTCTCTCGCCCCGGCATGGCGGTGTTGACGGTGCAGTTCAAGGTCGGCGTGCCACGCACCGAGGCGCTGGTGCGCCTGTACGATGTGCTCAACGCCAACCAGGACTGGTTGCCACGCAACCTGGGCGCATTGCCGCCGGTGGTGCGGCCCAAGGGCATCGACGATGTGCCGGTGCTGGGCGTGACCTTGTGGAGCGCCGATGCGATGCCCGCGGTCGAACTCGAACGCATCGCGCACACGCTGGAGGCCGAACTCAAGCAGGTGCCGGGCGCGCGCGAAGTGACGACCATTGGCGGCCCGGGCCGGGCGGTCAACGTCTGGCTCGACCCGGGCCGCATGCGCGAACGCGGCGTCGACCTGCTGCGGCTGCAGCAGACATTGAGCGCGGCCAACATGGGTCTGCCGGCGGGCGCCGTGATCGAGCAGGGCAGTGGCACCACCCGCATGCTCACGGTGGAGACGGGCAACCTGATCACCTCCGTCGACGAGGTCGCCGACCTGGTCGTCGGGGTCAGCAACGGCCGTCCGGTCTACCTGCGCGAAGTCGCACGCGTCGAATATGGCGCGCGTTCGCCGAACCAGTATGTGTGGTTCACGCCGGGTGCGGCAGCCGCACCACCGCCCGTCACCGATACGACAGCTCCACTGCCGTCCGGGTCCTCGCCGCAAGAACGATTGCAACCGCTCGGGCGGCCAGGTGAAGCCAGGGCCGGGGGCGTTTTCCCGGCGCTGACGCTGACGGTGACCAAGAAGCCGGGCCAGAACGCAGTCGACGTTGCGCGTGCGGCGCGCGCGCGGCTGGATGCACTGCGCAACACGGTGATACCGGCCGGCGTGCAGACCACGATCACCCGCGACTACGGCGAAACTGCCGCCGAGAAGGCGAACAAGCTGATCCAGAAACTTGCGTTCGCCACGGCCTCGGTGATCCTGTTGGTCGGACTGGCGCTGGGCCGGCGCGAGGCGGTCATCGTCGGCGCGGCCGTGATCCTGACGCTGACGGCCACGTTGTTCGCGTCCTGGGCCTGGGGCTTCACGCTGAACCGGGTGTCGCTGTTCGCGCTGATCTTCTCGATCGGCATCCTGGTCGACGATGCCATCGTGGTGGTCGAGAACATCCATCGCCACCAGCAACTCGATCCCGGCAAGCCGCTGCTGGACATCATTCCCGCCGCGGTCGATGAGGTCGGTGGCCCCACCATCCTGGCCACGCTGACCGTGATCGCGGCCTTGTTGCCGATGGCCTTCGTGACCGGCCTGATGGGCCCGTACATGAGCCCGATTCCGATCAACTCCAGCCTGGGCATGGCGTTGTCGCTGGCGGTCGCGTTCACGGTGACACCGTGGTTGGCGCTGCGGCTGATGAAGACGGGCGATCACCATGGCGCGGCCCATGCCCATGAAGCCGATACCCCGGCCAAGCCTGGACGGGTTCAGCGCCTGTTCAACTGGCTGCTGCTGCCGCTGCTGCAAAGCGCGCGCAAACGCTGGTTGCTGGCGCTGGGCATCCTGGCCGCACTGGTGTTGTCGGTCGGCCTGGCTGCCGTGCAGTGGGTGGTGCTCAAGATGCTGCCGTTCGACAACAAGAGCGAATTCCAGGTGGTGCTCGACATGCCGGCCGGCACGCCGCTGGAGAACACCGCTGCGGCACTGCAGGAGATGGGCCTGCACCTGTCGGCGCAGCCCGAGGTGCGCGACCTGCAGGCGTACGCCGGTACTGCTTCGCCGATCACGTTCAACGGCCTGGTGCGCCAGTACTACCTGCGCGCCGATGCCGAGCAGGGCGACCTGCAGGTGAACCTGGTCGACAAGGCACACCGCGATGAGCAAAGTCATGCGATCGCGCAGCGCATGCGCCCGGCGCTGGAGGCCATCGCGCAGCGCTACGGCGCCCGGGTCAAGGTGGTCGAAGTGCCGCCTGGCCCACCAGTGATGTCGCCACTGGTGGCCGAGGTCTATGGGCCGGACGAGGCTGGCCGGCAGGCGCTGGCTGCGCGCCTGGTCAAGGCGTTCGGCGATACCGCCCATGTGGTCGGCATCGACAGCAGCCTGCAGGCCGACGCGCCACGCAGTTTCCTGCGCGTGCAACGCCAGCGTGCCGAGACACTGGGCATTCCGGTGGCGGCCGTGGCGCAGACGGTGCAGGCGGCGCTGTCGGGCTCGAACACCACCTACCTGCACGACGGCCAGTCCAAGTACCCGGTGCCAGTACGCATCGGCCTGCCGCTGGAGCGCCAGGTCGGCCTGGACGCGGTGCTGGCGCTGCCGATGCGCGCCGCCAACGGCGCGCTGGTGCCCTTGTCCGAACTGGTGCAGGTCGAGCGCGGCGTCATCGACAAGACCTTGTACACCAAGGACCTGCGGCCGCTGACGTATGTGATGGGTGACGTCGGGGTGCGGCCGCTGAATGGTGGTGCGCCGGTGGCCGGCTTCATCGACTCGCCGCTGTACGGCTTGTTCGGCATCCGCAGTCACCTGCAGCAGGCCGCCTTGCCCAACACCGGCGTGCTGGACGAATACTGGATCCGCCAGCCGGACGACCCGTACCGCGGCTACGCGATCAAGTGGGACGGCGAGTGGCAGATCACCTTCGAGACCTTCCGCGACATGGGTACGGCCTACGGCGTGGGCCTGATCCTGATCTACCTGCTGGTGGTGGCGCAGTTTCGCAGCTACGTGACGCCGCTGATCATCATGGCGCCGATTCCGCTGACCATCATCGGCGTGATGCCGGGCCATGCATTGATGAACGCGCAATACACCGCGACCTCGATGATCGGCATGATCGCGCTGGCCGGCATCATCGTGCGCAATTCCATCCTGCTGGTGGACTTCATCGAGCTGGAAGTGACGCGCGGTGTGGCGTTCCAGCAGGCGGTCGTGCAATCGGCCGCGGTGCGGGCGCAACCCATCGTGCTGACCGGCGTGGCGGCGATGATCGGCGCCTTCTTCATTTTGGACGACCCGATCTTCAACGGTCTGGCGGTGTCGCTGATCTTCGGCATCTTCGTGTCGACGCTGCTGACATTGGTCGTGATACCGGTCTTGTATTACGCCGTGTTCCGGCGTCGCATGGCAGCGCGCGCAGCCGCTGCGCCCACGGATTGATCAACCCCAAGGAGACACCACCATGGCCCACATCGTCATCATCGGAGCCGGAATCGGCGGCATGCCCGCCGCCTATGAAATGCGGGCCTTGCTGGCCAAGGAACACCGCATCACCGTCGTCAACCCGGTCGACTTTTTCCAGTTCACGCCGTCCAACCCCTGGGTGGCCGTGGGCTGGCGCGAGCGTTCGGTGGTGACGATGCCGATCGCACCCGCGCTCGAGAAAAAAGGTATTGGTTTCATCGCGAAGGCGGTGACCGGCATCGATGCGCCGGGCAATACGGTGACGCTCGACGGCGGCGAGACACTGGCCTACGACTACCTGGTCATCACCACCGGCCCCAAGCTGGCCTTCGACGAGGTGCCCGGCGCCGGACCGCATGGTGGCCACACCCATTCGGTGTGCACCGTGCCGCATGCCGAGCAATTCTGGACGCAATACCAGGAGTTCCTCAAGAATCCCGGCCCGATCGCCGTGGGCGCGATGCCGGGGGCGAGTTGCTTCGGGCCGGCCTATGAGTTCGCCTTCATCCTGGATGCCGACCTGCGCAAGCGCAAGCTGCGCCACAAGGTGCCGATCACCTTCGTGACCAGCGAGCCGTATATCGGCCACCTGGGGCTGGGCGGAGTTGGCGACAGCAAGTCGATGCTGGAGTCCGAGATGCGGGGCCACGACATCAAGTGGATCACCAACGCCAAGACCACCCAGGTCGATGCCGACAAGCTGCATGTGTCCGAACTCGACGACAAGGGCCAACTGCACAAGGAGCACACGGTGCCGTTCAAGCTGGCGATGATGCTGCCGGCGTTCAAGGGCGTGGACCCGGTGGCCGCGGTACCCGGCCTGTGCAACCCGCGCGGCTTCGTGCTGATCGACGAGCACCAGCGCAGCAAGGCGTTCAAGAACATCTTCTCGGCTGGTGTCTGCGTGGCGATCCCGCCGGTCGAGGTCACACCCGTTCCCACCGGCGCGCCCAAGACGGGTTACATGATCGAGACCATGGTCACCGCGATTGCGCACAACATCGCCGACGAAATGGCCGGCAAGCAGCCGACGTCGAAAGCGACCTGGAATGCGATTTGCCTGGCCGACATGGGCGACACCGGCGCCGCGTTCGTGGCCTTGCCGCAGATGCCGCCGCGCAACGTGAACTGGTTCAAGAAGGGCAAGTGGGTGCACCTGGCCAAGATCGGTTTCGAGAAATACTTCATGCGCAAGATGAAGACCGGCAATGTCGAGCCGGTGTACGAGAAGTATGTGCTCAAGGCACTGGGCATCGTGCGCCTGGTCGAGAAGTGAAACCCGTCCAACCGTTTTTTTCAACTGAAGGAGTCAAACCATGACCGTGGAACGTTACATCCGCATCTTTGCCGGACTATTCATCCTGATCTCGCTCGCGCTGGGCGTGCAGGGCAGCCCGGTGTTCGTCAGCCCGTGGTGGCTGGCCTTCACCGCCTTTGTCGGCGCCAACCTGTTCCAGTTCGGGTTCAGCAATGTCTGTCCGCTCGGTTTCATCCTGAAGAAGCTCGGCGTGCCGGAAAAAGCACCTGGCCGGGCCTGAGCGATGGCCGACGGCAACGAGACGGTACGCCTGGTCCAGCGCCAGGACTACCAGTTCACGATGCAGTTCGGCGGCGCTGCACCCGACTGGCTGGCGGACGAACCGCCGCCGCTGGGGCAGGGCGCAGGACCCTCGCCGGTGCAGTTGCTGTCGGCCGCCGTCGGCAACTGCCTGAGCGACTCGCTGTTGTTTGCGCTGCGCAAGTTCAAGCAGTCGCCCGAGCCGATTCGCTGCGAGGTGGTGGCCGAGGTCGGCCGCAACCCGGAGAACCGGTTGCGCGTGCTGACGATGCAGGTGAACTTGCGCCTGGGTGTCGCAGCAGCCCAGCTGCAGCATCTGGACCGGGCGCTGGAGCAGTTCGAGGCTTTTTGCACCGTGACCCAGAGCGTGGGTGCCGGCATCCCGATCACGGTCATGGTGCTGGACGTCGACGGTGTCGTCGTGAAGTGACAAGATAATGGCGCGTTCGACCTCTTCCGAGCGCCGCGTTGCGGCGAGCTGCGTCATGACGATCCTCACCGACCAGAAGACCCGTACCGACCTGCTGCACCGCCTCAAGCGGGCGGAGGGTCAGTTGCGGGGTGTGCAGCGCATGATCGAGGAGGGTGACAACTGCCTGGCGATCGCCGGTCAGATGTCCGCGGTGCGCAAGGCGCTGGACAGCGCCTACGTACGCATGACCGTGTGTTTCATCGAGCAGGAGCTGGGCGAGCGCCTGGGCGACAAGGCCGGAGCCTCCGGCGATCTGGCCCACATGATGCAGCACATGGAGGCGATGCTGGGCAAGATCCGCTGAAGACGCTTGCACTATGATGGCGCCTTCCTTGATGGGGAAGGCCGGTCCACATGCCCCGCGATTGCGCCGCCCTCGAACCGGCCGATCTGCGCACGCCGCAGAAGCCACTCTGCCAACGCGCCATGGAGACACACGCATGACGATCGACTGGATCCATTTCACCCCCTGGGCTTCCCTGGCTGGCGGTGTCCTGCTCGGGTTGGCTTCTGCCGTATTCATCCTGGCCAGAGGCCGTGTGCTGGGTATCAGCGGCATTCTTGGCGGCCTGCTGGGACGCAGGCCGGGCGATGTCGGCTGGCGCCTGTCGTTCCTGCTCGGGCTGCTGGCCGCGCCGCTGGCCTACGGGCTGTTAGCGCAGCCAGTGGTGCCGCGCATCGACGCGGGCTGGCTGACGCTGATCGTCGCCGGCCTGCTGGTGGGCGCCGGCACCCGTTATGGCTCCGGCTGTACCAGCGGGCATGGCGTGTGCGGCATGTCGCTGCTGTCGCCCCGCTCGCTGGTGGCCACGCTGGTGTTCATGGGCGCGGGTTTCGCCACCGTCTATCTGGCGCGCCATGCGTTGGCGTGACGCGGCCGCCACGATCAACAGGAACGCACCGTGAACCGTCTTGTCGAATTCCTCGTTGGCCTGCTGTTCGGCATCGGCCTCATCCTGTCGGGCATGACCGATCCCGGCAAGGTCATCGGTTTCCTGGATCTGTCTGGCAACTGGGACCCGTCCTTGGCATTGGTCATGGGCGGCGCGATTGCCGTGGGCTTGTCTGCATTCTCGCTGGCACGCCGGCGCACGACGAACTTCCTGGGTGGGGCGATGTACCTGCCCCGGCCCGGTCAGATCGATCGGCCGCTGGTGGTTGGGTCCCTGGTGTTCGGCATTGGATGGGGACTTGCCGGCTTCTGTCCCGGGCCAGCGCTGGTATCGCTGGGGGCCGGCCAGCCCAAGGCGGCGGTGTTCGTGCTGGCGATGCTGGTGGGCATGATGGCCTTCGACTGGGCCACCCGGGGTTCGCCGCGGCTGCAGGCCGAAGGCGCGCGTTGACGTGAAGCTCGTGCCGGCCTGGTTGCGGCAGTACCAGGCAGGTTGGTTGACCGGCGACCTGACCGCCGGCCTGATCGTCACCGTGATGCTGATTCCGCAAAGCCTGGCCTACGCCATGTTGGCGGGCTTGCCGCCACAGGTCGGCCTGTACGCGAGCATCCTGCCGCTGGTAGCCTATGCCGCGCTGGGTTCGAGCATGACGCTGGCCGTCGGCCCGGTGGCCGTGGCCTCGCTGATGACGGCCAGTGCCCTGCAACCGCTGGCGCTGGTGGGCAGTCCCGAATACACGGCGCTGGCGGTGCAGCTGGCGTTGATCTCGGGCGTGATGCTGCTCGTGTTCGGCGTCTTGCGGCTGGGTTTCCTGGCCTATTTCCTGAGCCATCCGGTCATCAGCGGCTTCATCACCGGCTCGGCAGTCCTGATCGCGATCGGGCAGTTGCCGTCCATCCTGGGCGTGCGTATCGCTGGCGCTGGCGTGCTGGAAAAACTCACCGGTCTGGTGACCTCGCTGCCGCATGCCAACCTGCCCACCGTGATCACGGGTGTGGCCACGCTGGTGTTCCTGCTGCTGGCGCGCCGCGCGCTGGCGCCGCTGCTGGTGCGTTGGGGACTGTCCGCGTCGATGGCCGGCCTGCTGGCCAAGCTGGCCCCGATGGTGGCCGTGGTGGTGTCCACGGCGGCCGTCGCCGCCTGGCGGCTGGACCAGACGGCCGGCGTGGCGGTCGTGGGTGCAGTTCCGCCAGGTCTGCCACAGTTGTCGCTGGTGTTACCAGACGTCGACACGCTGGGCTTGTTGTGGTTGCCGGCCCTGTTGATCGCGCTGGTCGGATTCGTCGAGAGCGTGTCGGTGGCGCAGTCGCTGGCCTTGCAGCGTCGCCAGCGCATCGTGCCCAACCGCGAACTGCTGGGCCTGGGCGCTGCCAACCTCGCCAGTGCCGTATCGGGCGGGTATCCGGTCACCGGCGGATTTGCGCGTTCGGTCGTCAATTTCGCTGCCGGGGCGCACACGCCGCTGGCGGGCGTGGTGTCCGCCGCCTTGATGGCGCTGGTGATTGCCGCGTTGGCCGGCCTGTTCTTCTATCTGCCGCACGCGGTGCTGGCGGCCACCATCATCGTGGCGGTCACCAGCCTGGTGGACCTGGACACCCTGCGCCGGGCCTGGCGTTATGACCGGGCAGACGCCTTGTCACTGGTCGGAACGGCGCTGGGCGTCGTGTTGCTGGGCGTGGAGGCCGGCATCCTGGCCGGCGTGGCCTTGTCGCTGGGGGCATTGGTGTGGCGCAGCAGCCGTCCGCACATGGCAGTGGTCGGGCGCGTTGCGGGCACTGAACATTTCCGCAACGTGTTGCGCCACCAGGTTGAAACCGTGCCCGGCCTGCTCGCCCTGCGCGTCGATGAAAGCCTGTTCTTTGCCAATGCCATCGTGGTCGAGGACCGCATCGCCGCGCAGTTGCAGCTCGATCCGGAGCTGCGCCAGGTACTGTTGATCTGTAGCGCAGTGAACCAGATCGACACCACCGCCCTGGAGGTGCTGACCGAACTCGAACGCAGCCTGGCCGCGCGCGGCATCACATTCATGCTGGCCGAGGTCAAGGGGCCGGTGATGGACCGGCTGCACGATACCGCGCTGGGCCAGCGCATCGAGGGCAAGGTGTTTCTGAGCGTGCACGAGGCGTTCGAGTTTGCGCAGCGCGCGCGGCAGGAGTCCGCCTGACGGAGTCTGGTTGCGGAGCCGGCGCTGTCGCCGGGCGCCGCGATCCGCAACAGGTGCATTTGTCAGCGAGTTGCAGCAAAATCCGGATGACGACCGAGGAGGATCTGCCATGCCGCAACGATTTCAATGCGCCGCTTTTCCTGCGTCATCCTTGCTGCGAAACCTGTTTACCCTTGTGCTGCCGTGGTGCGCCAGTACCAGTGCCGGCGCGTCGGCCGAGTGGCTGGCGATCTGCAGCAAATGCGTCAACCCGACCATTTTTTCCCTCACCGGCCACGACACCGCGAACGCGGTGGCGCAGGCCCGCATCACCCGCGCCGAGATCGAAGGTTGGTGCACCAACTGGCAGCCGGGCGACGCCGGCTGCGTCAAGCAGGGCCTGCTGGACCATGACCTGAAGAAGGTCTATAGCGCCAGCGCCGATTGCAGTGCCGGACGCATCACGCCGGTCGATGGCAACACCTACCGGCTTGCCGGGGCCTGGGACAACAGCGACATCGGCGGCGGACGCAGCCGGTGGCGCGATGCCCAGGGCAAGATCGTCGGTCGCGACAACGCCAGTGGTGGCCTGGGTATCGCGCAGCAATGGGAGGTGTTGTGCCCGTCGGCCGGCAAACGCGTCGGCCAGGTTCGACCTCCGGCCACGGGCGCAGCGGCAGCGGCTGGCCGCAGCGCGCCGCCGACCCCGGCTGCGCCACGCAAGGCAGACTATGCGGTGGGCCAGGTGGTCATGGCCCGTTATGGCAGCCAGTGGATACGCGGCAAGATCAACGCCGTGCGCCAGGTCAAGGGCCGCGACGGCTCGGAACTGGCGTACGACGTGAGTCTGGACAACGGCAAGCGCGGCCTGGTGCCGGGGCGGATGTTGCGCTCGCCGTGAACCTCAGACCCGTATCACCTCGGGTTTGAGCGACCACAGGATGGCCAGTACCTCACCCCGGACCGCGGCGGCGACTTCGCAGGTCTCCATCGCCGCCATCGCGTCGTCGATCACGGCGACGAACTCCTGCTCGTTGATGTTCATGCCGCGGTGGGTGCTGAGCATGTCCCGTCCGGTATAACTTTCCGGCCCGCCGGCGCCGGCACAGAAGAAGTCGATCACGTTGTGCTCGACCCGGTCCATGTCCTCGATCTGGCTGTAGCGGTTGCTGACCAGTGGATTGGCCAGGTGGTTCTTGATCAGCGCGCGGGTGATGCGGCTGATGCCGTCGCGACGGCCGAGACGGTCGTACAAGGTGGTGGTATCGCTCATGGTTTTTCTCCAGACAGGTTTGAAGGTGAGGGAAATTGGAGTGCCGGGCGGCTCGACTCAGTGCGGGGTAGCGGCGCCGGAGCGCAGCCAGGATGCGTATTCGATCTGGCCCGGGTCGGTCGCGTCGTTGCGTACTTCATGCCGCAACGCGTCCAGGGTGTTGGAAAGTGCGTTTGCGAGTTGCTGCAGCGTCTCTGGCGACATGACCTGGGGCATCATCAGTACGGCGGGTTCGACGCCGGGTAGCGGAAAGTACAGTTGGCGGCTGTTCATGGTCATCTCCTGGGTTTGCCGCGGGCCGGAATAGACCCGCTGTGGTCATCATGGCCAGCTGCCGTTCCTGATCCGTTCCTGGTTCCGCGGCCACTTGCAGATGGGGAGCAAGAGGTTCAGACTTGTGGGTATGAAGGGCTCATCGCTTCGATCCGACGCCGCTGGCGATTCGCCGTCACGGCTGGATGTGGAACTCCTGGGGCGATTCGAGGTGGCCGTGGACGGTGTCTCGATCGGCGCCGATCGTTGGCCGAGCCTGCGCGCAACCCATTTGTTGCAATTGCTGAGCCTGCAGCCCCGCCGCCGGATCGCGCGGGATCTGGCCATCGACGCCTTGTGGCCGCAACTCGATCCCGAGGCCGGCGCCGCGAACCTGCGAAAGGCCCTGCATCATGCGCGGCAGGCGCTGGGTCGGCACGACAGCATCACCCTGCATGCGGGAGAACTGCTGTTATGGCCCGAGCGGCCAGTTCGGGTGGATGCCGACGACTTCGAGGCGCAGGCGCGGGCCGCGCTTGAACAGCGCGACCCGGCTGAATGCGCCGACGTGGCCAGCCGCTGCGGCGGCGACTTGTTGCCCGGCGCACGGTACGAGACGTGGACCGAGCCGTCGCGTGAGCGGCTGCGCGCGCTCTACCTGGACCTGTTGCGTACGGGCGCAGTGTGGGAACAACTGGCCCGGCACGAACCGACCGATGAACCGGCGCACCGGGCGCTGATGCAGCGCGAGCTGGCAGCGGGCAACCGCGCGGCGGCATTGCGCTGGTACGCCCACCTGAGGGAAGCCCTGCAGCAGGGGTTGGGCGTGTTGCCCGACGCGCGGACCGAGGCGGTGTACGAGCGGTGTGTAGCCGGTTTGCAGGCTATGGGACCGGCCTTTGTGGGCCGCTCGCAGTTGCTGGGCCAGGTCACTGCGTGGCTGGCTGCGCCAGTGGCCCAGCGGCCTGGCGCGATCGTGCTGCGCGGTCCGGCCGGCATTGGCAAGAGCGCCTTGTGCCGCGAGATCGCGGCCCAGGCGTCGCGCCGCGACTGGACGGTGCTGCGCCTGGATGCCGCAGAGGGCCGGCGGACCTACGGCGCCATCGCGGCGATCGTCGAACGGATACTGCTGGGCGATCGCAGCGTGCTCGACGGCATTGGCGCGGCGGCGCGCACCGTACTGGCGGTGCTGACCCCGGTTGCTGCGCCCGCTGGGGAATCGCTCGGGCCGCTGGGTCGGCACCAGGTGGTGGGCGCCGTGCGGCGCCTGTTGCTGGCGCGGGCCTGTGGCGGCAACTTGTTGCTGCAGGTCGATGACGCGCACCTGATCGACGATGCCGATGTCGACGTGCTGGTGCAACTGGCAGTGGCGGGCGCGCCGCTGTGCCTGCTCATCGCCACCCGGCCGGTTGCCGCCTCCTCGGCGCTGGCGCGCGGCTTGTCGCGGCTGCAGCGCGCCGGCGTGGCGTGGCCGCTCCAAATCGATCCACTCGATGGCGAGGAATGTCGCCGTCTGGTGCAGCTAGCCCTGCCGTCGCCGCAATCCGAAGCGGTGGTGGTGCGTATCGTGGTGGCGGCCGAAGGCAACCCGTTCGCAGCCGTCGAACTGGCGCGGTGTGCCGGTGGCGGCGACAACAAGCGGCTGCCCGACAGTGCTGCCGAGGCGATCACCGAACGGCTGTGCGACGTGCCCGAGGCGGCGCTCGACTTGTTGCGCTGGATGGCCCTGGGTGGCGACATGCTGGATGTGCACACGGTGGAGACACTCGCTGCTCTGGCCCACATGCAGCCCGATGCCGCGCTGGACCGGGCGTTGAATGCTGGCGTGCTGGTCCTGGTCGATGGACGTTATCGCTTCGGGCATGCCCTGGTGCGTCAGGCGCTGATCGGGCAGGTGCCTCCGCATCGCAAACTGAAGATGCACTGTGCCATTGCCGCGGCGTTGACCGATACGGATGCCGCACCGGCCCTGGTGGCATGGCACTGGCTACAGGGTGGCCGTGCGCGCGAGGCTCTGCCGTGGCAACTGGTCGCTGCGCGTGACGCCGTTCGCCTGGCCGCGTTCAGCGATGCGCTGCGCCATCTCGCTGCGCTGCTCGAATTCGATTCTGGTCATGGGGAGGCACTGCGCCTGCGGGCCGAGGCGCTCGATGCGATGGGTGATCCCGCCGCGATGACGGCTTACCGTCTGGCTGCCGACGTCGTCGGCGGTGCCGAGGCGGACAACCTGCGCGCGAAGGCCGCACTGGCCCAGGTCAAGCAGGGCGATCCCAAGGGGGCTCTAGTCGAGCTCGAAGGGCTGCAGCCGAGCTCGGTCGATGGGCGGCTCAGCGAGGCGCTGGCTTATGCGGGCGCGGCCGCTTTGGGCGCGGCCGATCCCGCGATGGGAACGGTCAAGGCCGCGGCGGCGCGCCGCCTGGCGCTCGAATCTGGCGACACTGCGGCGCTGGTGATCGCGTCCTGGGCGCAGGCCGCGGCCGCGCATGCCCGTGGTGAGTTGCACCGCAGCGTTTGGGCTGATCTGCAGGAGACCAGCCATGTGCCGCACTTGGCGTTGCGGGTGTTTGACGGCCACCTGTGCATCACGCAACGTTTCCTGTATGGTGCCCGACCGTATGCCGACGTGATCGAGTTTGCCGACGCGCTGGCCGTCGAGGCCCAGCGCCTGGGCGCAGCGCGCGGACACGCGTTCGGCGTCACGTTGCGCGGCGAGGCCGAATGGTTGTCCGGCGACCTGTCCTCGGCGCGCGCGCACCTGCGCGAGGGCGCACGCCTGCATCGTGCCATCGGCGGCCCGGTGGGCGAGGCCCTTGCGTTACAGCGGTTGGCCGAAGTGGCCTTGCACGAGGGGCGGCGCGACGAGGCGCGCACGTTGATCGACGATGCGCTGGACGTGGCGCGCCAGACGGACATCGGCTTTCATCTGCTCGATCGCATCTATGGCACCCGTATCAACCTGCACCATGACGATCCGGCCGCGGCGCTGCTTGTCATGGAAGACGCGAGTGCATCGGTGCGCGGACCGCTGGAGACCTGCCCCGGTTGCCGCATCACTTTTGCCGTTCCTGCGGCGATTGCAGCCGCGCGTGCGGGCGAGGTGGCACTGGCAGAGCAGCATGAAACCCAGTGCGCCTATCTCGCCAACGTGGTGATGCGCCTGCCGGCATGGTATGGGGCGCATGAGGAGGTGCGGGGCCATATCGCGGCTGCACGCACACCGGGTTGCGACGAGGCGGTAACCCGGTTCGCGGCGGCGGCCAGGCGCTTTCGCCAGGCCGGTCAACCGCTCGATGCCGAGCGCTGCGAGCGCCTCGCGGCTCGACAGGGCGCGCGCGCCTGAGGGCTGGGCCCTGATCGCCCCGCGATGTGGTCAAACTGGCGGTAGCGGCCAGCCTTCTGCGGTGGCTACCCGTTCGAGCGCCGTCTCCAGCTGCGTGCGGGCCAGGCCCGCGAGCTGTCCGACGTCGGCATGCAGCGCAGCGTCCGTAGCGTTGCGGCCTTCACATTCGGCGCTGTAGGCCTCGAAACGTGTCAATTGCAGCAACAACTCGGCAATGTGGCGCGGGCACTCGCAGGTGACGCCCGTCGACATTGCGGCGATGCCGGACAAGGTGGCGTCGTCCCAGCGGCGCTGCGGTGCCCAGGCGAGTGCCTGCGGCGCCGGCGCATGGGGCTGCAAATGGGCTGGTGCGTGGCTGGCCAGGCTGCGTAACCATTGCCCGAGCACGGTGTCGTTTTGCGGTTCGCGCAACACCGCGACTCCGCCGGCCGCCAGTTCGGCACACACCTGGTCCGCTGCAAACCCGTACAACACCGCCTTGCGCAGGGCGCGCAGCGCCGGCGCGGTGGCATCGAGTTCGGCCTGCCAGCCCGGATGCAAGGTTGGCGCATGGATCAGCAAGGCGTCTACCGGGGAGCGTTCGATGGCAGCGGCTGCCTGCGCCAGGCTGTCGAAGGGGCCGATCACCGTTACGCTGCGGGCGAGTTGTCGCAGCAACGGGGGGCGCAGCAGCCGTGCGGCCAGTTCGCGGCCGACCACCGCCACCCGCCACTGGCGGTCGGCAGGCCCGGGCGCCGCGCTGCCGTCGTTCGCCTCTGCCGTGTTGGACACGGCGCCGAAATGGGTCGTGGCCACCGCCCGCAACTGGGGCAGGTCCAGCGTTGCCAGCGCGCCGATGGCATGGCCCAACTCCGTCAATTGCCGTATCAGAGCCAGGCGGTGTACGTCGGCTGCCGTGTACAGCCGCTGGCCACTGGTGGTGGTCTGGGGCACCGTGACCCGGTAGCGGCGCTCCCACACGCGCAGCGTGGCCACCGGCATACGCGCCATCCGTGCCACGGCGCCACTGCGGTATCGAGGCGGGTCATCGGTCGCGGCGGTGGGCACTGCAGATACGTCGTGCATGTCTGGCGTTGTCAGGATGGAAGAGGATGAACAGGGTTTGACGCCGATTATCGAGAAATAATCGGGGTTAAGTCTGCGACTGACCCGTTATTGACGCATAAGTTTCTATACTCTCGGCTACTTTGTTTTCACAACCCAGGAGTTGCCATGTCCATCACCTCGAATCGCCGCGTCTTTCTGATCCACTCCGCGTCCGCAGGAGCCGCGCTCGTCATCGCCGGACAGGCGCACGCCCAGGCCCCGGCGCTGGTCGATGAAAAGAACCCACAGGCTGCAGCGCTCGGTTATGTGGCCGACGCAAAACGGGTGGACACCAAGAAGTTCCCCAAATATGCGGCCGGCCAGGTGTGCACGAATTGCTCGCTGTTCCAGGGCAAGCCGACCGACAAGGCCGGCGGTTGCCCGCTGTTCGCCGGCAAGCAGGTGGCTGGCCCGGGCTGGTGCAGCGCCTGGGTCAAAAAGGCCTGATCGGTCCTGGCTTGCCGTCCCGGGGTTCGGCGATGCGTGCACGTGCCAACGGATTCAAGGGCAACAAGGCGCAATTGCCGTCCAAGCCCTGCGCAGTCTGCGCCCGGCCCATGGTCTGGCGTCGGCACTGGTCCCGTAACTGGGACACGGTGAAGTTCTGCAGCGAGGCCTGCCGCCGCCTGCGCAAAACCGATGCCTGAGCAGCGCAGCCTCGACGGCGTGTCGGACGGGCGGACAGTGGTACTGGCGACGTGCCGGGACAAGGCATCGGCGCAGTCAAACGACAACGGCCCGGTCGCAGATGCCGCAACCATGACCGTGTTGTACGACGGCGCCTGCCCGCTGTGCCGGCGCGAGGTCGGCCTGTACCGCGGCCTCCTTGCGATCGAGCCGCTGTGTTTCGAAGACGTCAGCGACACGGCGGCCGTGCTGCCTGTGGGCGCCACCCGCCATCAGCTATTGGCACGGTTTCATGTGCGCCAGGCCGATGGCAGCCTGCTTGGCGGCGCGCAGGCCTTCCTCGCGATGTGGGCGGTTTTGCCGGGCTGGCGCTGGCTTGCCAGGATCGGGCGCGTGCCCGGCGTAGCCTGGGTTATGGAGCAGGCCTACCGTGGGTTCCTGCGCCTGCGGCCGACGCTGCAACGCTGGGCTGCGCGGCTGGATCGGGCCCCGACCGGCGGACCATAGCCGGACCATGGCCGGAGCATGGCCGCACCATGGCCGGAGCATGGCCGCACCATGGCCGGACCATAGCCGGACCATAGCCGGGTGTTAGCCGGTCAGTGGCCAGGCATCAAACCAGCAGCGCGTTGACGCGTTTCACGTACGCCGCTGGATCGTCGGGCATGCCGCCTTCGGCCAGCAGCGCCTGGTCGAACAGGATATGGGCCAGGTCGTTGAAATGCACCGAGCCTTCCAGCTTCTTGACCAGCGCGTGATCGGCGTTCACCTCGAGCACCGGCTTGACCTCTGGCGCCTGCTGTCCGGCCTGCTTGAGCATACGCGCGAGTTGCGTGCTCATGCCGTGGTCCTGCACCACCAGGCAGGCCGGGCTGTCGACCAGCCGGGTCGTCACGCGCACGTCCTCGGCCTTGTCCTTGAGTGCTTCCTTGAGCCTGGCCAGCAGTGGCTTGAAGGTTTCGGCGGCTTCCTCGGCCGCCTTTTTCTCGGCTTCGTCCTGCAGCTTGCCCAGGTCGACCGCGCCCTTGGCCACGCTTTGCAGCGGCGTGCCATCGAACTCGCTGAGGTAGTTCAGCGCCCACTCATCGACCCGGTCGGTCATCAGCAGCACCTCGATGCCTTTCTTGCGGAACACCTCGAGTTGCGGGCTGTTCTTGGCCGCGGCCAGCGAGTCGGCGGTGATGTAGTAGATCGCCTCCTGCCCGTCCTTCATGCGCGCCTTGTAGTCGACGAAACCGACGCCGACGCTGTCGGTCGTGCTCGACGCGAAACGCAGCAGCTTGGCCAGCCGGTCCTTGTTCGTGAAGTCCTCGCCCATGCCCTCCTTGAGCACGGCGCCGAACTCGTTGTAGAACGTCGTGTATTTGCCGGCGTTGGCCTGCGCTGCGGCCTTGTCTTCCTCGCTGACCACGTCGGTCACGCCGTCGGCAACCTCGGCCGGCTTGGCCTCGACGGGTTTGTCGTTGCGGGCCATGTCCTCGAGCATGCTGAGCACGCGCTTGGTACAACCTTCGCGGATCGCGCGCACGTCGCGGCTTTCCTGCAGCAGTTCGCGGCTGACGTTGAGCGGCAGGTCGGACGAGTCGATCACGCCCTTGACGAAGCGCAGGTAGGTCGGCAGCAGCGCCTCCGCGTCGTCCATGATGAACACGCGTTTCACATAGAGCTTGAGCCCGCCTTTCTTGTCGCGATTCCACAGGTCGAACGGCGCCTTGGCAGGGATGTAGAGCAGCTGCGTGTATTCGGTGTTGCCCTCGACCCGGTTGTGGGTGTAGGCCAGCGGCTCGTCGAAATCGTGGCTGATCTGCTTGTAGAACTCGGTGTATTGCTCGGCCGAGATATCCTTCTTCGGGCGCGACCAGATCGCATTGGCCTTGTTGACCGTCTCCCACTCGTCGGTGGTGACCATCTCGCCGCCCTTGGTGGCGCCGGACTCGTCGCCCTCGACCTTCTCGCCCTCCTTCCACTCTTCCTTCTGCATCAGGATCGGCAGGCTGATGTGGTCCGAATACTTGCTGATGATGCCCTTGACTTTCCAGGCGCCAGAGTACTCCTCGGCATCGTCGCGCAGGTGCAGCGTGACGCTGGTGCCGCGCTGGGCGCGCTCGATGGTCTCGACCTGGAAGTCACCGGCGCCGCCGCTGATCCAGCGCACACCGTGCTGCTTTTCCATGCCGGCGCGGCGCGATTCAACGGTGATCTTGTCGGCGACGATGAAGCCGGAATAGAAACCCACGCCGAACTGGCCGATCAACTGGGAGTCGGCCTTCTGATCGCCGGTCAGCCGGGACACGAAGTCCTTGGTGCCGCTCTTGGCGATCGTGCCCAGATTGTCGATCGCCTCCTGTTCGGTCATGCCGATGCCGTTGTCGGTGATGGTCAGCGTGCGGGCCTTCTTGTCCAGCGTGACGCGCACGTCCAGGGTTGGGGCGTCCTCGAACAGGGCCGGGTCGTTGATCGCCTCGAAACGCAGCTTGTCACAGGCGTCCGACGCGTTGGAGATCAGCTCGCGCAGGAAGATTTCCTTGTTGGAATACAGCGAATGGGTGACCAGGTGCAGCAGCTGGGAGACTTCGGCCTGGAAAGAAAGGGTTTGTTTGCTCATGGGGTTCGGGTGTCCGGGTCAAAAACAGTCGGGAACTGGCGCCACCCCCTGCAGGGAGGATGGCGCTGAAGGTAACCCGCAATTATGGGCGATCGACCGGCGTTCAAGACCCCGCGGCGTCGTTGCGGGCCAGCCAGTCGCCGACCAGACGCCCCACGGCCGGGTCGCTCAGCAGTTGCAAGTGACTGGTACGGTGCACGGTGGCCTGGTCGGGCAGGCCGAAAACCAGGCAGCGCGCCGGGTCATCGTGCTGGCCCAGCGCGCTGCGCAGCGGCACCAGGCCATCGCCGAACAGGCGTTCCGCCAGCAGGCTGCGCCGTGCGGCCAGGGTCGCCGCCACGGCCAGGCAGGCCACGCCGGCGGGCAGCGGCACCGGCTGGCGGCCGTCGGCATGGCGGTGGAAGCGGTCACGGCCAAACCAGTCGGCCTCGATCAGGTTGCCATGGCGCAGGTCGGTGATGCCGCTGCTGCGCAACTGCGCCAGCCGCGCAAACGGAGCCGACCAGGGCGTGCTGCCCAGCAGCCCGTCGACCCAATTGCCGGCGCGCTCGAGCGGCGCGCCGTGGTGTGGCGTTCCCAGGAACACGATGCGGGTGAGCCGGGCGATCCAGTCCTGCCCCTGCAACTGCGCCTGGTGCACGGCGCTGCGGGTCACCAGTCCACCCAGGCTGTGGGTGACGACCACAAGTTCATGCACCGGTACCGGCCAGGTGGCCAACAGACGTTGCAACAGCGCCGACAGGTCGCGCCCGTTATCGGACACATGGCGGCCGCTGTTGTAGCGCAGGTAAAGCGGCGTGAAACCCTGCGCCAGCGCCAGCGCCTGGCCGTGGTCCAGGCCCGGTTGCAGCGAACCGTCGGCGGCCTTGCGCCAGGTCTGCCACTGCAGGTCGTTCATGCACAGGCCGTGCACCAGCAGCAGGATTTTTCCGCCGACGGCGCTGGCTGGCGGCGGCGCGTCGGGATCGAGCGCATGCCCGTGCAGCTGCAACGTCATCGGCAGCGCCAGCGGATTGCCGTCGGCCAGCAGCCGGTCGCCGATGACGCCGTTGAGGGCGGCCACGACGGCCAGCCGTTGTGGGGACTGCGGCGGCGCGGCATCCATCGCACCCAGCAGCGGTTCGAGGCGGGTCAGCACGGCTTCGAGGCCCGTGCCAACGGCCTGCGTGATGCCGTTCACGCAGCGGTAGACCAGCCCGGTCAGGCCGCGTGTGCGATCTGGCTGCTGTGCGGCCGGCACACCCATGGTGCTCCACACCGACTGGTGCACGCCTTCGACGATACGGGTGGTGCCCAGCGTCGCGCCGGTCGCCAGCCGCGCGGCGGCGCGCAGGTCGGAGGCGCGCACGTGGCTGGCCATCAGAATCGTTCGTGCGGCGCCAGGTAACGCCATTGGCCCAGCGGCAGGTTGCCCAGCATCACCTGGCCGATACGCACCCGCTTGAGCCCGACCACCTTGAGGCCGACCAGTTCGCACATGCGCCGGATCTGGCGCTTCTTGCCTTCGGTCAGCACGACGCGTAGCTGTTCCGGGTTCTGCCAGCTGACGCGGGCCGGCTTGAGCGCCTGGCCGTCCAGCGCCAGGCCCTTGCGCAGTCGTTCAAGCTGCTGCGGTGGGAACACCGCCTGCACGTTGCTGGTGACGGGGTCGCGTTCGTGGATCTCGGCAAGTTGCCGGGTGCCGGAGTCCGATGGGGCCATGCCCTGGTAGGTCACCCGGACCAGATATTCCTTTTCCATCACCGAGTCTTCGCCGATCAGCTGGCGTGCAACCCGGCCGTCTTGCGTCAGCACCAGCAGGCCGATCGAGTCGATGTCCAGCCGCCCGGCCGGCACCAGGCTCTGCAACTGCTTCGGGTGAAAGAAGAAACGGGCGTTGTCGTCGGCCCAGCGGTTCTGCGGCTGGATCAGCGTGATCGCCGGCTGGTGGCCGTCCTCGGCCTGCCCGCTGACGATGCCCATCGGCTTGTTGAGCAGGATGGTCACCTGGTTGGCTTGCTCGCCCTGGGCCTGCTTGCTGATCTCGATCCGGTCGGATGCGCCGACCTGCATGCCCATTTGCGCCGGCATCCCGTTGACCCGGACCCAGCCACGGGCAATCCAGTCGTCGGCCTCGCGCCGCGAGGCCATACCCAGCTCGGCCATGCGTTTGTTCAGGCGACTGGTCGCGCCGGTAGGGGTGCCCGTTGCATCGGGCTGGGTGTGGGCCGCGCCGCGCGCGGGCACGCCTGCCGGTCGTGCCGCGCGCTGAAAGGGTGTTCGGGGGCCGGGCTGGGTCATGTCGATTCGGTGCGGGGGAACACACGCGAGCGCAGGTCTTCCAGGCTCAGAACGCGCAGGCCCCCATATTCGACCCGGATCATGCCTTGTTCCTGCAAGGCGCGCAGCGCCTCGTTGACGCGCTGGCGCGACAGGCCGACCAGGTAGGCCAGTTCCTGCTGCGTGATGCGCAGCACCTCGCCGACGCCGGGGTACAGCACCGGATGAAACAAGGCGGCCAGGCTGCGCGCCACGCGCAGATCCGGGTTGGCCATGCGGTCGATCTCGCGCGCGGCGATGAACTGGCCCAGCCGCTCGTTGATCTGGTTCATGACGAACTGGTTGAAGCCGATGGATTGGTCGAGCAACCAGTGGAAGGTATCGACCGGCAGGCCCGCGACGGTGCTCCTGCGCAGCGCCTGGATGTTGTACTTGTACGGCTCGCGCTTGAGCGCAGTTCCTTCGCCGAACCAGCCACCGGGCGGCACGCCGGTGAAGGTCATCGAGTGGCCTTCGAAGGTGTCGCTGCTCATCTTGAGCAAACCGTCCACGACGCCGAACCAGTAGGTGACCAGGCGCCCGGTACGACACACGTAGTCGCCCGGCAAGGCATCACCGACCTTGATCTCGGACAACACACGTTCGCGTTGCGAGTCGTTCAATACCGCCATCCAGGGGATGGCCGCCACCTCGACGTCGGTGGGCGGGCGCCGGCGATGGTGCAGTGAGAGTTCGTTTGACATGGATCAACCCAGACGCATGGAAGGCCCAAAACGTGCCCGAGTCCAGGGTAATCCCTAGACTCCATTACCCGCAATTGTCGTCCAACCGACAGGCAGACGTCAAATTAAATCCTACATTGCGACTGATCAACACATCCGTTGCGAGCCTGCCCGGCGCGGCGGCGACAAGGGTGTGCCGATAGTTTGGAAGGAGACACCGTGCAGACCACGTTCCCCCGATTGCTGCTGAAACATGCGGCTGAGCGCCCGGGCGCAGCCGCGATGCGCGAGAAGGAGTTCGGCATCTGGCAGACGCTCAGCTGGGGCGATCTGCGCGAACTGGTTGCCGACATCGCCGGCGGTCTGCACCAGGCCGGTCTGCGCCGTGGCCAGCACATGGTCGTGATCGGGTCCAACCGGCCACGGCTGTACGCGACGATGTTGGCAGCGCAGTCGCTCGGTGCAGTTCCGATTCCGCTATACCAGGACTCGGCGGCCGCCGAATGTGTATTCCCGATCAACAATGCCGAGGTGTGTTTCGCGTTTGCCGAAGACCAGGAGCAGGTCGACAAACTGCTGGAGATCCGGGAGCAATGCCCGCAACTGGCACACATCTATTTCGACGATCCGCGCGGCCTGCGCAACTACGACGAGCCGGGTCTGATGTCGATCGAGGAACTGGTGGCGGCGGGCAAGGTCTACGCCCGGCAGCACGAGAACTTTCTGCAGACTCACACCGAACAGGCTCAGCCTCACGACGTGGCGGCGATGTTCTTCACCTCGGGCACCACCGGCAATCCCAAGGGAGTCGTGCACACCCACAACAGCCTGCTCGACCGCGCCCGGGCCGGTGCCGACTTCGACAAGCTCACACACGAGGAAGAAGTGCTGGCCTACCTGCCGCCCGCCTGGATCGGTCAGAACATCTTCAGTTACGCGCAATGGCTGGCCTGCGGTTACGTCGTCAACTGCCCGGAGTCGTCCGAGACGGTGACGATCGACCTGAAGGAAGTCGGGCCCACCTACTACTTCGCGCCGCCGCGGGTGTTCGAGGGACTGCTGACCAGCGTGATGATCCGCATGGAGGACGCCAGCGCGCTCAAACGCAAGATGTTCCACGCCTTCATGGGCCTGGCCAAGCGGGTGGGCCCCGACCGCATGGATGGCAAGTCGCTCGGTCTGGTGGACCAACTGCTCTACACGCTGGGTGACTGGGTGGTCTACGGGCCGCTGCGCAACAACCTCGGCATGAGCCGGGTGCGCGTCGCGTACACGGCCGGCGAGGCGATCGGACCGGATCTGTTCCAGTTTTACCGTTCGATCGGCATCAACCTCAAGCAGCTGTACGG
>ENA-ORBV01003812-ORBV01003812.1-microbial-mat-metagenome-genome-assembly--contig:-NODE-3812-length-29716-cov-5.091265_pt1 | contig 29716 bp, 24 predicted proteins | sample MGYA00237777_ERZ505514 | MGnify/ENA primary metagenome ERZ505514 (study PRJEB26160, sample SAMN06269048) | microbial mat metagenome | isolation source: Oligotrophic lake microbial mat | place... | reverse complement strand
GCGTGGGGCTTGCTGACGATGCGACCGTCGAGTCGGCAGCGCGACTTTTCGATGTAGCGTGCCGCCAACGTCCGGGATTTGAAGAAACGTGCGTGCCAGAGCCATTTGTCGAGCCGCATTGCGGGCTAGGACCTCCCCCACTCACTCCGGGGGCGGCTACTTCTTTCCGCCAAGCTTCAGCTCGAGCAGCTTGGCAAACGGTGAGTCGGCTGCCGGCGCATCGCTCTTCGTTTCGGTGGTGGCGTAGAGCCGTAGTGCCGGGCCGCCACTGTCACGACGCGGCGGGCGGGCACCGCGCGGCGGGCCGCCTCGATCCTGGCGTGGCCCGTCCTTGCGGGGGCCATCGTTGCGCGGCCCGTCCTTGCGCGGCCCATCATGCCGTGGCGCGTCGCTCCGTGGCCCGCTGGTCCGCGGCCCATCCTTGCCGCGATCCGGCCGGGGCGCGTCGGAGAAGAACTGGCGCTCGTTGGGCGGCCGCTCCGGCCGCTCGCGGCGCTGCTGCTCGCGTTGCTGGCGCTGCTGGAGACGCTGGCGCTCGCGCTGCTCCTCGCGCTCGCGCACAAAGCGCGGCTTCATCGAGAAACTGTGCAGAGGCCCGGTGGCCTCCGTCGGCGGGTGTACGCGATAGCCGAGCGCCTGCATCACATTGGCCATCTCGGGCTCGGAGCAACCGACCAGCGACATCATCTGCGGCGTGGCGCGGAAATGGCCCGGCTGCAGCGGCCGCGGCCCTTCGGACTTCTTCTCTTCCTTCGGCGCCTCGACAGCTACAGCCTCGGCGGGCATAGCCTCGTCGCCCACGGGGGCGTCGCTTGTGGGCGTTTCGGCGACCCCTGTCTCGACGATAGGTGCCTCGACGATAGGTGCCTCGACGATAGGCGCCTCGACGATAGGCGCCTCGACAACAGGTGCTTCGGCGACCGGCGCTTCGACGGCGACAGCTTCCACGACGGGCGCTTCAGGCGCCGGCTCGCTTTCACCGAACGCCGCGGCCACGATCGCCCATTCGCTGATCTCGTCAGCCGACGGCGGGCCCGACGGGGCGGCCGTGGAAGGAGCGACGGGTGTTGTGTCGGGGGCGGGCTTCTTTTCCTGCTGCGTACGGCGCGCCGTCTCGCGGCTCTCGCGCACGGCCTGGCGTGCCATTGCGGCCAGACGCTCGACCATGTCGGCTCGGATCGCGTGGTCGCCTAAGGGCAGATAGCCGATGGTGGCGTAGAAATCGCGCTCCGCGTCCTTCGGCAGATCCATCGACGTGCGGCCTTCGGCCGGCAGCGGCGGGATGGTCTCGCGATTGCGGGCGATCATCCAGAGGCCGGCGCGGAGCCGGATCGGCACCGGCTTCAGCATGCTGGGGAAATAGATCGAATAGACGCCGACCCGGACACCAAGCCGCGCCAGTGCCTTACGGTCGTCGTCGCCGAGCTGGGCGAGCTGGTCTTCGATCGGGCGGCGCGACAGGACGCCGAGGCTTTCGGACAGCTGGAAGACGACACCTCGGGCGCCGGCCGGCAACTCGGCCGTCGCGCGGGCATCCATCAATTCCGAAAGACCGAGGCGAATGCGGGTTTCAACCCAGGCGGCGGCGCGCTTGCGCACATCCTCGCGGGCTGGTCCATCGAGCAGGTCGGTGGCCAGCGCCTCGACCTTCGGCGCCAGGATGTCGCCGCTCTGCAGCAGCCGGGCGATCGGCCCGCCGCCCCAACAGATCCGCAACTGCGAATCGAAGACGATCTCGCCGTCGGCCGAGCCGGCGAAGGCCTGCAGGCGCGCCGGCAGGTCCTGACGCAGCGCGCGCAGCGCGGCGCTCATCACGGCCTTCTGATCGGCATGGCTCTCGGCCGTGTCGGGAACGAAGCGAAAGCCCTCGATCCGTCCGAGATGCTCGCCCTCGACAGTAACTTCGCCTGCTGCGGCGACCGACGTCGTCATTTCACCCTCATCGCGCAATCTTCTTACAAGCAGGGCCGCCCGTCTATCGACAAACCTTTGCGTCAAACGCTGATGTAGGGCGTCGGAAAGTCTGTCCTCGATGGCGCGCGCACGCTCCTGCCAGTGGGTTGCGCGCTGAATCCAGTCGGGGCGGTGCGAAATATAGGTCCAGGTCCGGACATGGGCGATACGCGCCATCAAGGTATCGATGTCGCCGTCGAAATGTTCGAGCCGCTTCACGTGGCTGTCGATCCAGTCCTCGGGCAGGCGCTCGCCGCCCTGCGTGAGATGCTCGAACAGCTGGCCGAGCAGGCGCGTGTGCTCCTCGGTCATGGTCTTGCGGAAGTCCGGGACCTGGCAGACTTCCCAGAGAAGCCGCACGCGCTGCGGCGTGCGCATGCGGGGCAGGAAATCCGACTGCGCCGCCAGCGTCTGCAGCGCCAGCTGGTCGTCCTGCTCGCGGACCCGCTGGAGGGTGGCATGATCGGGCGCCACGTTGAGTGAGGCGATCAGCGCCGGCACCGTGCGGAAATCGAGGTCGCTGTTGCGCCACTGGACCTCGCGCAACGGATCGAAGCGGTGATTTTCGATCGCCTCGACGATCTCCGGTTCGAGGCCGCTCACGTCGGCCGTGGTGCCGAACGTGCCGTCGTTCATGTGGCGGCCGGCGCGGCCGGCGATCTGCGCCAGCTCAACGGCGCGCAACGGCCGCGAGCCACGGCCGTCAAATTTGCGCAGGCTCGCGAACCAGACATGGTTCACGTCCATGTTGAGGCCCATGCCGATCGCGTCGGTGGCGACCAGATAGTCGACCTCGCCCGACTGGAACATGTCGACCTGGGCGTTGCGCGTGCGCGGGCTCATGGCGCCCATCACGATCGCAGTGCCGCCGCGCTGACGGCGAATCAGCTCAGCGATCTCATAGACTTCGCCGGCCGAGAAGCCGACCACGGCCGAGCGGCGCGGCAGGCGCGTGGCCTTCTTGGCGCCGACATAGCTCAGTTTCGAAAAGCGCGGGCGCGCCACTATGTCGATGTCGGGCAACAGGCGGTTCAGCACCGGCCGGATCGTATCGGCGCCCAGCAGCATGGTTTCGTTCATGCCGCGCGCATGCAGCAGCCGGTCAGTGAAGAAATGGCCGCGCTCCGGATCGGCCGCCATCTGCACTTCGTCGACGGCCATGAACGACACCGGCCGCTCGACCGGCATGGATTCGACCGTGCAGACGAAATAGCGCGCACCGGGTGGGGAGATCTTCTCCTCGCCGGTGATCAGCGCCACCTGCTTGGCGCCCTTGATCGCGACGATCCGGTCGTAATTCTCGCGCGCCAGCAGACGCAGCGGAAAGCCGATCATGCCCGACTCGTGGCCAAGCATGCGCTCGATCGCGAGATAGGTCTTGCCGGTGTTGGTGGGACCGAGAACCGCGGTCAGGCGGCCGGAGGCGCTGGCTACGGGCGGCATCACGGCACCTTCGCCCGCACCCGTGGCGGAAGCAAGGCCGCCTAAATTGCCGCTCCGAGAATGGTCTTTAGCCGAAGTAGGCGGGTTCCAGCTTGTTGCAGCCGATCATCGGACCGTAGTCGGCGCGCTGGACCAGGACGGCCACGCCCTGGGCCGGCTGCATGCGGTCGGCGGCAATGGTCCAGCTGGCCGGCGAACCGTCCCAGCGGCTCACCAGCTCGAGCTGGCGTACGATGTTGAAGTTCTGCAGCGTGCGGCCCTGGTTTTCGCCGCTGGCCACCGGCGTGTTGCTGCGCCGGTCGTAGATGGCGAGCGTGACGTCGGCCGGGCCGCGCTCGAGCGCGAAGGCGGCGAGCTTGATGGTGAGGGGGCCGCCGATGGTGCGGGCAAGCTCCGGCGTGGCGCGCTTCGGCGATAGCCGCTGTGCCTTCGCCAGCAGCGCCTCGATCGGGCCGGGCTCGCGGCCGGTATCGTGGCCAATGCCGTCGACCACCATTTCGGGCGTGTAAACGTATCGCTGCTTCAGCGTCCGGGCATAGCCACGCTGGCGCTCGGTGGTCTCGCGCGACGCGAAGGGGTCCTTCCAGCCGATATAGTCCCAGTAATCGACGTGGAACGAGAGCGCCACGATGTCGGGACGCTTGGCCAGCCGGCCGAGGAAGGCATCGGCCGGCGGGCAGGAGTTGCAGCCTTGGGAAGTGAACAGCTCGACCGACCACGGCCCGTCGCCCGGCGGGCGCGCCGCAACCCCGTCAGGTCGGCCGACCACCATTGCCGAGCCACCGCCGATCAGCAGCGCACGTCGACCGGGGGTTGATCGCTTCACCATCGCCGCAAGATGCGCGCTTGGACTCGAGCCTGCCAATCAAGAAACGGTTAGCGAGTAGTAACGTTGGGGTCTCTGGACTCAATTGACGTAATATTATAACAATATGGATTCATGCATGAGCCCGTCTCCCCCGGCACCGCCCTGCTCGCCATGAGCGCGCCCGCCCGCATTGCGATGGCGCTGGGCGTGTCGGCCGTGCTGTGGCTCTCTGCCTGGTGGGCCCTCTCGTGAAGGCGATGGCATGAGCGCCGCCCTGCGCCTGATCGACCTGACGGTAAGCTACGACCGCCATCCCGCGGTGCATCACGTGTCGGCCGAGATTCCCGCTGCCGAGATGACCGCCATCGTCGGCCCCAACGGCGCCGGCAAGAGCACGCTGCTCAAGGCGCTGCTGGGCCTTGCCCCGCACATCGAAGGCCGCATCGAGTGTTCGGCCAAGCGCATCGCATATCTGCCGCAGCAGGCCGAGATCGACCGCAGCTTCCCGATCTCGGTGTTCGACACGGTGCTGCTCGGCCGCTGGTCGCGCTTCGGCGGCTTTGCCGCGGCCGGTCGCGTCGACATCCACGATGCCCAGCATGCCATCGAATCGGTCGGGCTTACCGGCTTCGAACGCCGGCCGATCGACACGCTCTCCGTTGGCCAGTTCCAGCGCGTGCTGTTCGCCCGCCTGCTGCTGCAGGACGCCGATCTCGTCCTGCTGGACGAGCCGTTTGCCGCCATCGATTCAAAGACCGTGGCCGACCTCATGCTGGTGATCCAGCGTTGGCGCGCCGAGAAGCGCACCGTCGTCGCCGTCCTGCACGATCTCGACCAGGTGCGGCGCGACTTTCCCAACGCGCTGCTGCTTGCCCGCGAGCTGGTCGATTCCGGCCCGACGCTGCGCGTTCTGTCGGCCGAGAACCTGTTGCGGGCCCGCGCCATGGCCGAAGCCTGGGACGAGCATGCCGACGCCTGCAAAATGCCGCTGCAGTTGAGCGCCTGATCTTCCGGCCGGCAGCATGCTCTACGAATATCTGTTCCAGCCGTTCGTCGAATTCGGCTTCATGCGCCGCGCACTGGTGGCGAGCCTGGCGCTGGCCGTCGGCGGCTCGGCGATCGGCGTGTTCCTGATCTTGCGTCGCATGAGCCTGATGGGTGACGCGCTGGCCCATGCGTTGCTGCCCGGCGCGGCGCTGGGCTTCCTGCTGGGCGGCCTGTCGCTGCCGGCCATGAGCCTGGGCGGCTTCCTCGCCGGCATCGCCACGGCGCTGGTGTCGGGTGTCATCGCGCGCTTTTCCAACATGCGCGAGGACGCGAGCTTTGCCGCGGCCTACCTCACCGCCATGGCGTTGGGCGTTCTGATCGTGTCGCTGCGTGGATCGGCGGTCGACCTGATGAACATCCTTTTCGGCGCCATCCTGGCGGTCGACGATATGGCGCTGTTCCTGGTCGTCTCGACGGCGACGCTGACGCTGGTCGGTCTCGCTGCCATCTACCGGCCACTGGTGGTGGAGTGTTTCAACCCGGGCTTTCTCGCCGCCATGGGCGTGCGCGGCTCGGTCTATCACTATCTCTTTCTCGCCCTTGCCGTGTTGAACATGGTGGCGGGCTTCCAGGCGCTGGGCACCTTGATGGCGCTCGGCATCGTGTTGCTGCCCGCGGTCGCGGCCTCCTTCTGGGCGCGCGAGGTCTGGTCGATGACTTTGATCGCGGCACCCATGGCGTTTGCTTCAGCCGCTGTCGGATTGCTGGTGTCGTTCCATGCCGGCCTGCCCTCGGGCCCGGTGATCGTGCTGTTCGCCAGCCTCTTCTTCCTGGGCTCGTTGCTGCTAGGCTCGCGCTTCTCGGTCCGCACGCGCCTGTCGCGGCCGGTTCATCTGCGCGGGTAATCTAAATGAACGCTTCGCCTGTTCCCGGCGTCACGCTCAAGACGACCAGGGCCAACAACATCCATATGCGCTACGCCGAGGCCGGCCCAAAGGAATCTGGGAGGCCGCTGGTGCTGTTCGCGCACGGCTGGCCGGAGAGCTGGTATTCGTGGCGACATCAATTGCAGGCCGTCAGCGCCGCGGGCTTCCGCTGCGTGGCGCCCGACATGCGCGGCTACGGCGGCACCGAAGCGCCCGAGCCGATCGACCAGTACACGCTCCATCATCTCGTGGGCGACATGGCCGAGCTGGTGAAGGCGATCAGCGAAAAGAATGGCGGCGAGACCAAGGTTGTGATCGTCGGTCACGACTGGGGCGCGCCGGTCGCGTGGCATGCGGCCCTCTGGCGGCCGGACCTCTTCACCGCGGTCTGCGCGATGAGCGTGCCCTATTCGCCGCCCGGCTACGTCGACATTCTGAACGCGCTGGAGAAGCTCGGGATCAACGACTTCTATCTGCAGTATTTCCAGAAGCCCGGCGTGGCCGAGGCCGAGCTGCAGCAGGACATCAGGGGCGCCCTGCGCCGGCTCTACTTCACGGCCTCCGGCGACATGACGGACAAGGGCAAGGGGTTCGGCCGTCTGCCCGGCGGCACGTTGCTCGGCAATACCGTCGATCCGGCGGCGCTGCCGGCGTGGCTCGGCGAGGCCGACCTCGACTACTACACCGGGGAATTCGCGCGCGCGGGCTTCCGCGGCGGCCTCAACTGGTATCGCAACCTCAGGCGTAACTGGGAGCTGGGCGGTCCCTGGCGTGGCCAACCAATCCACCAACCGTCGTTGTTCATCGCCGGCAGCCGCGACGGCGTGCTGCGCTTTCCCGCCGCCAAGAGCCAGCTCGAGGCCTACCCCAAGACCCTGCCGGGCCTCCGTGGCAGCCACATCCTGGAAGGCGCCGGCCACTGGGTGCAGCAGGAGCAGCCGGCCGAGGTCAACAAACTGTTGATCGACTTCCTGAAAGGCCTGTGATCCACTTAAGGCCTTGGAGGCGCCGATGATCCGACTTCTCAGTCTTCTCGCAGCCGTTCTCTTGTCGACCATGGCCGCCATCTCGCCGTCGCTGGCGCAGGGCTGCGACGATGGTCCGCCACCGCCCCCGGCCGAACAGCCCGTGACCTGACGACCGTGTCGTCGAGCCGCTGGCGCGCCGCCTTGGCGGTGCTGGTGCTCGTGTGCCTGGGCGCCTGCGCCCAGCCAGCGAGCTACTCAGCGATGATCGTCGATACGCAGGCCGTCGACACTGCGCGCGGACCCGCGCCCAGCTATCGCGACACCCTTGTCGTGGCACCGGTCGCCGGTGGCAAGGAAACCAGCCCTCTCTGGACCTCGCAGGTCGGCAACACCGAATTCCAGGAGGCACTTGTCCGCTCCCTGATCGCGACCAAACTCGCGAGCGCCAACATCCTGAGCAACCCCAGCGCTGCAAACGGACGCTATCGTCTCGAGGCCGTGTTGCAGAATCTTCAACAGCCGCTCATGGGCTTCGACCTGACGGTCACCGCGACAGTCGCGTACAAATTGACGGAGATCGCGACGGGCACGGTCGTCTACGAAAGCACGCTCGTGACGCCCGCCACGGCAACGATGGGCGACGCGTTCATCGCCGTCGAACGCCTGAAGCTCGCCAACGAAAAGGCGATACGTGCCAACCTGACGAATCTGGTCGGCGAACTCTATGCCCTGCCGGACCGGCCGGCGGCCGGCGGTGGGCGGCGTTCGTCCTAGCGGGCTACTTCTTCTCTTCGAATTTCAGCGCGGCGCCGTTCATGCAGTAGCGCTCGCCGGTCGGCTGCGGGCCGTCGGGGAAGACGTGGCCGAGATGGCCGCCGCACTTGGCGCAGGTCACCTCGGTGCGGATCATGGCGTGGCTCTTGTCGACAATCGTGTTGGTCGCGTCGGGCATCGGCGCATAGAACGACGGCCAGCCCGAACCGCTCTCGTACTTGGTCTTGGAGTCGAACAACGGCTCGCCGCAGCCAGCGCAACGGAAAACGCCGGTGCGCTTCTCGTCATTCAGCGGGCTGGTGAAGGGCCGCTCCGTGCCGTGTTCGCGCAGCACGTGGTGCTGCAGCGGATCGAGTTCCTGGCGCCATTCGGTGTCGCTCTTCTTGACGGTTGTGTCTTTGCTCATGGTGTCCTCCGCAGCCTATGTGGCCATGATCGCTACTCAGACAAGACGGCGCAACTCGGCCGTCGCGACCGCCAGCATGGCGAGATCAAGCGCGCCCGCCGCCGGCAGGTCTTCCTTCAAAATCCGGTCGACCCGGTCGAGCGCAAGCTTGCGCGGCGCGCTCCAGCGCTGAAGCATCGCGTCGGGATCGGCCGCGCCGTCAGGGTCCGCCGTGCGCAACGCCGACGCCAGCAGGTCGGCATGAAGGGCGGCGATCTCGTCCTGCAGGGCAAGGGCCGCCTGCGCCGGCCACTGGCCGTCGCGCGGCAGCTTTTGGGCACCCGCCGCCAGGGTGGCGAGCGAGAGCCGTTCACCCAGGCGGAAATAGAGCCGGGTCGCCTCGCCGATGCTGCAGCCGTTGGCGTGGGCCGCCTGCATCAGGTCGCCCGCCGCCGCCAGCGTCTCGAGGGCGGCAGCTCGCCGCGCGGTATCGGCCGGTGCGCCCATGGCTTCGAAGGTGGCCGTGCGTTCGGCAAGGGCGGCGCTTTCCAACGGGCCAACCAGTTCCGACGGAAGATCGCCCAGTGCGGCCACCGCCGCACCCAACTGTTCCGTCGCCGCCATCGTGTCGAGCGGCTGGGGCAGGTGGCGCAAGGTCCATTGCACGGCCCGCGTCACGAAGCGCTGCGAGGCCACCAGCATCCGGGTCTGCGCCTCGGCCTTGAGGGCCGCATCGAGCGCCTCGATGTCGGCCCACAGGTCGCGCAGCTTCCAGGCGTCGCGCACCACGGTGAAGGCGCGGGCGATCGAAGCGGCCGGCGCGCCGGTGCGGCCGGCGACATTGTGCACGAAGGTCGGGCCGCAGCGATTGACCAGCGAGTTCACGACCTGAAGCGTCGTGATCTCGCGCCGCAGCCGGTGCGCCTCGATCAGGGGCTCGTGCTGCTCGCTGAGCGCCGCCGGGAAGTAGCGCAGCAGCTCGGGCTCGAGCAGCGGATCGTCGGGCAGGTCCGACTCCAGGATCTCGTCGCTGAGGTCGAGCTTGGCATAGGCCAGCAGCACGCAGAGCTCGGGCCGCGTCAGATATTGTTTGGCAGCTGCGCGGGCGCGCATGGCGGCGGTGTCGGGCAGGAACTCGACGGCGCGGTCCAGCCTTCCCCCTCCTGTTCCCGTGCCACGCTCCAGGCTGCGCATCAGCCGCTCCAGCCGGTCGTGCTCTTCGCCCGCCATGGCCTCGCTGACGCTGACCGACTGGCTCTGCTGGTAATTGTTGCGCAGCACGAGCGCCGCGACCTCGTCGGTCATCGAGAACAGCAGCGCATCGCGGTCGGCCACCTGCGTGCCGGTCGCGACCTTGATGTTGACCTCGTGGTCCGAAGTGTCGACGCCGGCCGAATTGTCGAGCGCGTCGGTGTTGAGCCGCCGTCCCGCCAGCGCCGCCTCGATCCGGCCGCGCTGGGTGAAGCCCAGGTTCGCGCCCTCGCCGATCACCCGCGCACGGAGTTGGTCCGCGTTGACGCGGACCGGATCGCTGGCACGGTCGCCGGCGTCCGCATGGCTTTCGGTCGACGCCTTCACATAGGTGCCGATGCCGCCGAAATAGAGCAGGTCGACCGGCGCCGTCAGGATGGCGCGCATCAGGTCGACGGGAGTCATCGTCGGCGCCTCGATGCCCAGCACGTTGCGCGCTTCGGCCGAGAGCGGGATCGACTTGGCGGCGCGGTCGTAGATGCCGCCGCCGGCCGACAGCAGCGCCTTGTCGTAATCCACCCAGGACGACCGCGGCCGCTCGAACAGCCGCCGCCGCTCGGCCAGACTCGCGGCCGTGTCAGGCGACGGATCGATGAAGATATGGCGGTGGTCGAAGGCCGCCACTAGCCTGATCTGCGGCGACAGCAGCATGCCGTTGCCGAACACGTCGCCCGACATATCGCCCACGCCCGCCACCGTGAACGGCGTCGCCTGGATGTCCTGTCCGAGTTCGCGGAAGTGGCGCTTCACCGATTCCCAGGCGCCCCTGGCAGTGATGCCCATCTTCTTGTGGTCGTAGCCGGCCGAGCCGCCCGAGGCGAAGGCATCGTCCAGCCAGAAGCCATAGTCGCGCGCCAAGGCATTGGCGATGTCGGAGAAGCTGGCCGTGCCCTTGTCGGCGGCGACCACGAGATAGGGATCGTCACCGTCGTGGCGCACGACGTTGGACGGCGGTGCGATATCACGGCCCGCATAGTTGTCGGTGAGATCGAGCAGGCCGCGGATCAGCGTCTGGTAGCAGGCGATGCCTTCGGCCTGGATCTGCTCGCGCGTGCCATCGAGCGGCGGCCGCTTCACATAGAAGCCGCCCTTGGAGCCCACCGGCACGATGACGGCGTTCTTCACCATCTGCGTCTTCATCAGGCTGAGCACTTCGGTGCGGAAATCCTCGCGCCGGTCCGACCAGCGGATGCCGCCGCGCGCGACCTTGCCGCCGCGCAGATGAATGCCCTCCATGCGCGGGCTGTAGACGAAGATCTCGACCAATGGCCTGGGCGCCGGCAGCTCGTCGATGGCGCGGCTGTCGATCTTTATCGAAATCCAGTCCTTCGACGTCCCATCCGCGGCGGTCTGCCAGAAATTGGTCCGCAGGGTGCAGCCGACGGCATTGAGGAAGCGCCGCAGGATACGGTCCTCGTCGAGCGTGGTGACGGCCTCCAGCGCCGCCGCGATTCCGGCCGCAATCTCCTCGCCCCGCGCCTTGCGGGCATCGGATCCGGCTTCGCCCAATACAGGGTCGAAGCGGGCACGGAAGAGGTCGACGAGGCCGCGGGAGATCGCGGGATAGGCCGCGAGCGTCCGCTCCATGTAATCCTGGCTGAAGGGCACGCCGGCCTGCCGCAGGTACTTGGTATAGGTGCGCAGCACGGCGATCTCGCGCCAATCGAGGCCGGCGCCCAGCACCAGGCGATTGAGCCCGTCGTTTTCGAGCGCACCCGCCCACAGCTTCTTGATCGTCTCGATGAAGCGCGGGCCTGACGCCGCGAGATCGACGGCCGACTTGTTCGCCGTCTCGACACGCAGCACCTGCATCGCCACGCCTTCGCTCTCGTCCCCGTCGCTTGGCGCGTGCAGCACGAACGGCGCCTCGCTCAACACGCGGAGGCCAAGGTTTTCGGCCAGCGGCAGGATGTCGGACAACGCGATCGGCTTGCGGGGATGGAACAGGCGGATGGCGAAACGGTGCGCCGGCAATCCGGTCCGGCGGCCGACTTCCACGTCGAACCCGGCACCGGCCAGCATTTCCTGCAGCGGCTCGATGTCGGTGACGGCCTGCGTCGCATCGAAGGTCTCGCGATAGACCGGCGGGAACCATTCACGCCAGCGGCGGGCAGCGGCGCGGCCCGCGGCATCACCCAGCTCGGCCTGCAGCGCCGTGCGCAGCCGGTCGTTCCACGAGGTCGCGGCGTCCGCCAGTTTCTGCTCGAGGGCGGCGAGGTCGGGGGCCGGCGCATCCGGCTGGTTGAGTTTCACCGTGTAGAGCGCCTGGGCCAGCGCCGAATCGCTGCCGATCGAGGAAGAGACCGAGGTCGCCGTGCCGTCCCAGGCCCGTTCGAGGATCGCTGCGAAGCGCTCGCTCAGTGCTGCATCAAAGCGCTCGCGCGGGGCGAAGACCAGGTTGGCGGCGAAGCGGCCGACGACGTCGCGGCGCGCGAACAGCGCAACGCGGCGGCGCTCCTGCAACTGCAGGATGCCCAGCACCTGGTCGTAGAGCGTGTCCTCGTCGATCTGGAACAGCTCGTCGCGCGGGTAGGAATCGAGGATCGCCGTCAGCGTCTTGCCGTCGTGGCCATGGGCATCGACGCCGGAGCGGCGCAGCACGCCCGCCACCCGGCCTCGCAGCAGCGGCACATCGGCCACCATCGCGTGATAGGCGGCGGAGGTGAACAGGCCGGCGAGGCGCCGCTCGCCGGTGACGCGGCCGTCGGTGTCGTAGGTTTTCACGATCACGCAATCCATCGGCCCGCTGCGATGGACCAGCGATGGCCGGTCGGTCTTCACGATCAGTATGTTGTCGGCGCCGCGGGCAAAGCGGGCCATCGCCTCGCCACTACCCAGGCCCGCCTCGAACAGTCGCGTCTCGTCGCGGCGCAGGATGCCGAGCGCCGAGCCCTGTATCAGCTCGTAGCGCAGACCGCCCGGCTGCGTGGCGTCGTCGACGTAGCGATAGCGGCGGTGGCCCAGGAAGGTGAAGTGGCCGGCTTCCAGCCACTGCAGGAAATCCTCGTACTCCTCGAAGCTCTGCGAGCGACCGGGCGAAAGATCGGCGATGGCGTCGAGGCAGGCCTGGCGCATCGGCCGCCAGTCGTCGACCGCGAGGCGCACCTCGGCCAGCACGCGCGCGAGCGCCGAGGCGAGATCGTCGAGCTGGCCGGACCCGGCCTGGCGATCGATCTCGATGTGCATCATCGATTCCGGGCGGCCTGCCGCGGCACTGAAGTCGAGCAAATCGCCGTCGAGGTCACGGCGCACCGCCAGCACCGGATGGGCCAGCAGATGGACGGTGATCTCGCGGCGATTGAGTTCGTTGGCGATCGAATCGACCAGGAACGGCATGTCGTCGTTCACGACGTGAATCACGGTGTGCCGGCTCTCGAAACCGTGGCCGGCCTCGGTCGGGTCGAACACCCGGATCTTGGCGATGCCGGGCAGGCGGCGGCGCGCGAAGGCCAGCAGGGAAAGCGCCGAAGCGGCACGTTGCGCGGCCGGAGCGGCCGCCAGGTCCTTGTCGGCGACGCGCTCGAACAGCCGCCGCGCGAAGGCGCCGCCGGCGTCGCCGCCGCTCTGGAGGGCGGCAACGCCGATGGCATCCAGACCGTAAAGCCGCGGCGCCGGTGCGATGGCCATTTTTTAGCGTTTCCCCCTGCTACCTAAACAACCTCATGCTGAGGAGGCTGCGAAGCAGCCGTCTCGAAGCCGGGCGGAGTAACCTCCGCCCTGAGGCAACATACACCTAGGCTCATTGCCCATCCTTCGAGACGCGCGCTCCTCAGGATGAGGCCTGCCGCTTGTGGGAATCCGGGAGAGCATCAGGCGGATGTTAACGCGCACCATGACAATATGACGACGATCAGGTCGCGAGGCCGGAAGTGCTTATCGTGTCTCGCACTTTGCGCCGCGTGCCGGCGCGGGCGAGCCGAATCGCTGGCGTTTCTGTTTCCTGCCCACGGAATCCGTGGCAAAGCGCGTTTTGTTCTCATACTATGCTGCATCTGCGAAGGTTCGTGGACGGTCGGAAAAACAAAATTTCAAAGCCTATTTTCGCTATTATTTACAGATAGTTAACCAACCATTCTTGAGATTCACAGACGGAGAATAAATTTCGCGATGACAGCCGGCGCAGGTGCCGTATCATCTATCCATAGTGGGAGTGCCCGAACGGCTCCCCACATCTAGGTGTCTTCCACAGGGTGTTCTATCCACAGCTGTGGACAAAAAGAAAATGGGGGCCACAAGTGTTTGATGTTGTTCAAGTTCGCAGCGGTGCCCGGGTTGTTACCGATTCCTCACGGGACGCCCGCCTGACCGTCTTCGGCAAGGCCACTCTCACCGACCGTTATCTCCTGCCCGGCGAAAGCTATCAGGACATGTTTGCCCGCGTGGCGGCCGCCTATGCCGACGACGACGGCCATGCCCAGCGGATTTACGACTACATCAGCAATCTCTGGTTCATGCCGGCGACCCCCGTGCTCAGCAACGGCGGCACGAGCCGCGGCCTGCCGATCTCCTGCTTCCTGAACGAGGCCAACGATTCGCTCGAAGGCATCGTGGGCCTGTGGAACGAGAACGTGTGGCTGGCGGCCCGTGGCGGCGGCATCGGCTCCTACTGGGGCAACCTGCGCTCGATCGGCGAGAAGGTCGGCATGAACGGCAAGACCTCGGGCGTGGTGCCGTTCATCCGCGTGATGGACTCGCTCACGCTCGCCATCAGCCAGGGCTCGCTGCGCCGCGGTTCGGCCGCCTGCTACCTGCCGGTCAATCATCCCGAGATCGAGGAATTCATCGAGATCCGCCGCCCGACCGGTGGCGATCCCAACCGCAAGGCGCTCAATCTCCACCACGGGCTTCTCATCTCCGACGCCTTCATGCGCGCGGTCGAGAACGACGAGGAATGGGCGCTGGTCAGCCCCAAGGACGGCGCGGTGCAGCGCAAGATCTCGGCCCGCGCGCTCTGGATCCGCATCCTGACGGCGCGCGTCGAGACCGGCGAGCCCTATCTGGTCTTCGTCGATCACGTGAACAACGCCCGGCCCGAGCACCACAAACTGGCCGGCCTCGAGGTAAAAACCTCGAACCTGTGCAGCGAGATCACGCTGCCGACCGGCATCGACCATCACGGCAAGCAGCGCACCGCCGTCTGCTGCCTGAGTTCTCTGAACCTTGAAACTTATCTCGAGTGGCACGAGCATCCGACCTTCATCGAGGACGTGATGCGCTTCCTCGACAATGTGCTGCAGAGCTTCATCGACACCGCCGGCTCGGACTTCGCCCGCGCCACCTATGCCGCCATGCGCGAGCGCTCGGTCGGCCTCGGCGTCATGGGCTTCCACTCGTTCCTGCAGCTGAACGGCATCCCGCTCGAATCGGTGATGGCCAAGGTGTGGAACAAGAAGATGTTCAAGCACATCCGCGGCCAGTGCGACGACGCCTCCAGGACGCTCGGCAAGGAACGCGGTCCCTGCCCCGATGCCGCCGACTTCGGCTTCGAGGACCGGTTCTCCAACAAGCTCGCGATCGCGCCGACCGCGTCGATCTCGATCATCTGCGGCGGCGCCTCGCCCGGCATCGAGCCGTCGGCGGCCAACGTCTATAACCACAAGACCCTCTCGGGCTCCTTCGTGGTGCGCAATCCGTACCTGGAAAAGGTGCTGGAGCAGAAGGGCCACAACAACGAGGACACCTGGACCACCATCACCACCAGCCAGGGTTCGGTGAAGGATTTGGACTGCCTCGACGATCACGAGAAGGCCGTCTTCAAGACCGCCTTCGAGATCGACCAGCGCTGGCTGATCGAACATGCCGCCGATCGCACGCCCTACATCTGCCAGAGCCAGTCCCTCAACATCTTCCTGCCGGCCGACGTGCATAAGCGCGACCTGCACCAGATCCACATGATGGCCTGGAAGCGTGGCGTGAAGAGCCTCTACTACTGCCGCTCGCTCTCCATCCAGCGCGCCGAGGCCGTCTCGGGCCATGCCATGGCCGACCAGCTGGGCGATCACGCCATGGGCGTGCCGACCCGGGCGGAGGGCGCTGATGCGCCGCTGCCGTTCGTCGGCAACATGATCTCCCAGACCGGCATCTCGCAGACCAACGACTACGAAGAGTGCCTTAGCTGCCAGTAGCCAGGACGATCCCCCGCCGCGCCCGGCTCCTCCAGCCGGACGCGACGGGGGAACTTTCGCTTCACACTGTTTGATCGGTCCGACGCCATGTCCCTTCTCGACTCCAAGCCGATCTACAAGCCGTTCCACTATCCGTGGGCTTACGATGCGTGGCTGACCCAGCAGCGCATCCATTGGCTGCCGGAAGAAGTGCCGCTGGCCGACGACGTGAAGGACTGGCGCAACCGGCTGACGGACAGCGAGCGCAATCTGCTGACGCAGATCTTCCGCTTCTTCACCCAGGCCGATGTCGAGGTGAATAACTGCTACATGAAGCACTATTCCCGGGTCTTCAAACCCACGGAAGTGCAGATGATGCTGGCCGCCTTCTCCTCGATGGAGACGGTGCACATCGCCGCCTACAGCCATCTGCTCGACACCATCGGCATGCCGGAAACGGAGTACTCGGTCTTCCTCACCGTCAAGGAGATGAAGGACAAATACGACTACATGCAGAACTTCAACGTCGATTCGAAGGCCGACATCGCCAAGACGCTGGCCGTGTTCGGTGCCTTCACCGAGGGCCTGCAGCTCTTCGCCTCTTTCGCCATGCTGATGAACTTCCCGCGCTTCAACAAGATGAAGGGCATGGGCCAGATCGTGACGTGGTCGGTGCGCGATGAGACGCTGCACTGCAATTCGATCATTCGCCTGTTCCGCACCTTCATCCAGGAGAACCCGGAAGTCTGGACCGAGGAACTGCAGCGCGAGATCTACGTCGCCTGCTCGACCATCGTCGACCACGAGGACGCCTTCGTCGATCTCGCCTTCGAGATGGGCGGCATCGAGGGCATGACCGCGACCGACGTGAAGCGCTACATCCGCTTCATCGCCGACCGCCGCCTGCAGCAGCTCACCCTGCAGCCGATCTACCGCCAGGACGCCAAGAACCCGCTGCCGTGGATGGACCAGATGCTGGGCGCCATCGAGCACACCAACTTCTTCGAAAACCGCTCGACCGAATACTCGAAGGCTTCTACGCGCGGCACCTGGGAAGAGGCGTTCGGCTAAGTCGGACTCTCCTCCCCAGAGACCCTGGGGGAGGTGGCGGCGTCTTACGCCGACGGAGGGGTCATTAAGCGTCTGTCCAATTCTGACCGCCGTAATAGAGGCGAAGAATAATCACCTCCGTATTGGAGACGGTGAAGGCAATCGCCACTCGCCGTTCGAAGCCGACAATACGAAGGCCAGCGCGAATGTCGTCGCGTCGTTGGCCGCGCTCACCAGCGGTGTCGAAGCCGGCGCAATAGGCTTCAAGCCGTTCGATGTAGTTCAACGCCACGTCGACGCCGGCGCGTTCGGCGATCCAGTCGCCCAGATGAAGAAGATCGCTTCGCGCTTCAGGTGCGAAAGCAACGGTGCGATGTCTCAACGGCGCGCCTTGCGCTTAGCCGTGTAGCGGGCACGCGCTTCGGAGAAGACGGATTTTGCCGAAAGCTTGCGCTCGGGATTCGCCTTCATCGCGTCATAGACGGGTGCCACCTCGTCCTGCAGCCAGCGTTCGACCGCGGCATCCCGCTCCTGAAGGGCACGAAGGCCGGCCCTGATGACCTCGGAGCTCGAAACGTAGGCGCCCGATTCGACTTTCGCGTCGATGTAGGCCGCCTGCTCGACCGGCAGGCTGAAGGTGCGCTTGGAAACCTTGGTCATGACCGATCCTCTGGTATGACTATATCATACCAGAGTTTCTGTGCCAGAAAACTGGACCGCCGCCCGTTAGGCCGCGGTCGTCAGTCGCCAAATGTCCGCCGATAGCTCTTCGTCATCAGCTCATCGAAGCGACTGCCTGGCTCGAAGTCGGACATCTCGTCGGGGCGGGTGAGGCCGGGGAGCTGGCGCGGGCAGTCGGACGGCTCGCCGAGGACCTGCATGATCGGATAGAGCGCCGACCAGGCCGGCACACCCTCGTAATCTTCTTCCTCGTCCGCGACATGCGTGTTGCGGATCTTGCCCGACGCCGTCTCGATCTCCATGCCGATCATGGTGGTCGCCTTGAACTCCTGCTTGTTCGGCTGGCGGATGAGATTGGAGCGGCCGGGATAGATGCGGTCGATGAAGCGGTCCATCAGCTTCAGCTTCTCTTCAGGGTCGTCGATGACATGTGCCTTCCCGAAGGCCATGACGGCGCGATAGTTCACCGAGTGGTGGAAGCCGGAGCGCGCCATCACCAGCGAGTCGAGATGCGTGACGGTGAGGCAGACGTCGACGCCTTCCTTCTGGTTGCGGATCATCCGGCTGGCCGATGAGCCGTGCCAGTAGAGGTAGCTGCCCTCGCGCCAGAAGCCGGTCGGTGTGCAGTAAGGCCTGCCATCGATCACGTAGGCGATGTGGCACACCAGGGCGGCGTCCAGGATCGCGTGGATGGTGTCCTTGTCGTAGCGGCCGCGGTCGTGGACGCGCTTCACCTTGTTCACGCTCGTGACGGGATAGCTCACGGCGGGATCGACTGAATCGGGTGGAGACATTGGGCGCACCAGGGAAGGGGTTGCTTGCGGTCCGACCATCAGGGGAATACGGATCAGGTGAAAGGGCCGGTTTTGAGCAAAGTGACTAGACCAGTTCGTCCGCGCCGCGCCTCGCCCCTCGGCATCACGCTCGATCCCGCGAGCAGCCTGCCGCTGCATCGCCAGATCGGCGAGCAGGTGCGGCGCGCCATCCTCGAAGGCCGGCTGAAACCCGGCACGCGCCTGCCGTCGTCGCGGCTCCTGGCGCAGGATCTCGACTGCGCCCGCGGCACGGTGGTGCTGGCGCTCGATCAGCTCGTGGCCGAGGGCTACGTCGTGGGCCAGCCGGGCTCGGCAATGGCGGTGGCGGCCAACCTGCCCGACGAGATGTTATATGCGCCGCGCACGCCGGTGCCATTGGAAGTGCCGCAGATTGCCCGCCCCACCGTAGCGAGACGCGCCCGCGCGCTGCTGGCTGGCAGCCCGCCGGTCGCGACCGACGCCCTGCCGCTGGCGTTCCCGACCAGCCAGCCCGACCGCGAGGTGTTTCCCTTTGCGTTGTGGGCCAAGCTGCTGGAGCGCGAATGGCGCCGGCCATCGGCGGAAGCCGCCGCCGCGCACCCGTTCGGCCACGCCGGCCTGCGCGAGGCGGTCGCGACCTACCTCGGCGTGGCGCGCGGCTTCACCTGCGAGGCGCGCGAGATCGTCATCACTACCGGCATTCGCCATGGGCTCGCGCTCTTCGCCGAGGTGGCGCTCGACGCGGGGGACGCGGCCTGGATCGAGGAGCCGGGGTTTATCGGCGTGCGCGACGCGCTGGCCGCGGCGTCGGTGCGCGCGGTGCCGGTCCGCATCGACGAGGCGGGCTTCCTACTCGAGGCGGCGCAAGCCGCTGACCCCGAGGCGCGTCTCGCGGTCGTGGCGCCCGCTCATCATTTTCCGCTCGGCGCCGTGCTCGGCCTGCAGCGTCGCCTAAAGCTGCTGAGCTGGGCCGAACGCCATAAGGGCTGGATCGCCGAGGACGATTTCGACGGCGAGTATCGTTACAGTGGCCGGCCGCTGGCGCCGCTGCGCGCGCTCGACCGCTCCGGCCGCGTTGCCTATTTCAGCAGCTTCTCCAAGCTGCTGTTCCCGGCGCTGCGTCTCAGCTTCCTGGTCCTGCCCGCGTCGCTGGTCGAAGTGACGGAACGGCTGATGGACCGCATCTCGGTGCGCGCGCCCTTGATGGCCCAGGGCGCGCTGGCGCGCTTCATCTCTGAAGGCTATCTCGCCGCGCATCTCCGCCGCACGCGCCTTCTCTATGCTATCAGGCGCGAGGCGCTGCTCGCGGCGGCAGAGCGGCATCTCGGCGGTCTGCTGGCGATCGCGCCCGATCCCGGCGGCATGCACCTGATCGCCAAGCCGGTCGGTGCGTTGTCGAAATCGTTCGACGACGTCGCGGTGACGAAAGAAGCGGCGGCGGCCGGCCTCGTCGTTCAACCGCTCTCCGTCTGCTACGCCGGCCGGTCCAAGCGGCACGGCCTGATCCTGGGCTATGCCGGCACGCCCGAAGGGGAGATCGATCGTGCGGTAGCAACGCTGCGTGATGTCGTTCTCAGGGAAACGAATCGGGCGAGGTACGAAATCTCCTCCTCGGACGTGTGATAGAATTCTCCTGTGAGAATGTGGGAGGCAGACCGATATGTCGCGTGAGCGCGCCGGCGTTCTAGAAGCGAAAAAGGTCCTGGCCGAGGTCTGGCCCGGTCAGGTACCGGAGAATTCGGTCGCCCTCCTGAAGGCGCTGCATATTCTGACGCGCGACGGGGCGCTGAACCACGACGCCCGGCGTAAGCTCAAGCAGGTTCTCCATCTGGTGCAGCTTCTCCGCCCTTCGCTCGACGCTGTGCTCGCCGATCAACCTGATGCGGTCATTGCGGACCTCGGCACCGGCAAGTCCTATCTGGGGTTCATCCTCTACGACCTGGTGATCGGACCCTTGGGTCATGGCAACATCGTCGGCATCGACGTGCGCGCGGAACTCGTTGAACAGTCGCAAAAGCTCGCGGCGGAAAGTCACTTCACGCGGATGAAGTTCGCCGCCGGCGAGATCGCCACGACGACGCTGCCCGGCGGCCGTGCCGACATGGTGACCGCTCTTCACGCCTGCGATACGGCGACGGACGACGCCATCCGGTTCGCACTGCGTCACGAGGCGAAGGTCGTCGCCCTCGTCCCCTGTTGTCAGGCCGAAGTCGCGACCCTGCTGGGAACCAGCACCGGCGCCCTGGAGCAGCTCTGGCGTCACAACATTCATCGGAGGGAGTTTGGTGCCCACGTCACCAACGTCATGCGCGCCCTTGTCCTGGAACTGCACGGCTACAAGGTGCGTGTGACCGAGTTCACTGGCTTGGAGCATTCGCTCAAGAACGAACTGATCCTCGCCACGCGTCACCAAAAGAGCAATCCGCTCGCACGACGCAAGCTCGACCAACTCGTGGAGCAGCTCGGTGTACGGCCGGCACTACTCGATGTCGTGGGCGGTTGAGGTCGGGGCAAGAGAGTCAAAGCCGGGCTCGGGAGGAACCGCGATGAAGCATGCAGTTGGCGCGTTGGCCACGATCCTGACCCTTTCCAGCACGGCAGCCTTTGCGAATGCCGCCGCGGGAGACGCTTGCTCGATGAAGCTGACAGGCGACTCCTTCCTGATCTATGCCGCGTCCATGGCCGGCAAGCCGACCAAGGGAAACTGGCAATCCATCGTGGAGGCCCAGACGAAATCCCTGGTCTCGGCCAACAGAATTGCCGCCGGCAGCGCACGCGAGAGCGAGATCGCGGCGGGCAGTTGCGTGAAGGCGGCCGTCGAGTAGGCGGCTACTTCCGAAAAGCCAGCACGTCCCACCACACGCCGTCGGCATTGAAGACCGACGGACGTTCCTTCTCATAGACCGTCGAGAGGCCGTGGCGGGCGGCGAGCGCGCGGGTCTCGGCCGGGCCGACGTCGAACATGCGGCGGCCGGCGGGCACCGGCCCGTGCCGCAGCGACAGGGTCATCAGGCCGCCTGGTGCGATCAGCTCTGCGACGCATGCCATGGCCCTGAGTCGCTCGACCTGGTCGAGATGCATCCAGACGGCCGTAATCATGACGAGGTCGAAAGATTGGCCCCGCGCCCGCACGCGGGCGAGCTCGGGTAGCGAATCGTCGAGCCACTCGATGGCGGGCGAGGGGTGCAGGCGCTGCCCATGGGCGCGCATCTCGGGCGTCGGCTCGACGGCCAGGACCGTATGGCCCAGGGCGGCCAGGGCGGCGGCATCGCGGCCGGTCCCGGCGCCGATATCGAGGGCGCGGGCCGGCGCCGGCGGGAGCAGGCGCAGGATGCCGCGATGGACGTCGGCAAAGCTGCGGCTCTCGTACTGCTTCACCAGCACGTCGGCCGTTTCGCTATAGCCCTGGGTACCATTGGGGGTGCCGCTGGCGCGGCCGGGGTGATGTCCTGTCATGGACGCATACTAGACCGGCAAAGGTGGAGTTGCAGGTTCAGCAGGATTATGGTAATAAATATCCTACAATAGGGGTGCTGTATCCCCGTTGCGGCCCGCCCGGAAACCCCGGCGCGGGCCTTTTGCTGTCCGCTTCCCGTGACCTCAGGCCGCCCCATCCGGGCGGCCTTTTCCGTTTCCGGAGACCCGCATGAACGAGCCCGAGGACCAAGGCGCCGCCACCTACGAACTGCCCGAAATCCATTTCGCGCCCGACGGCCAGCACGCCGTCGAACCGTCAGGCGATACCGCTCCACCCGCCGTCACCCCGCCGGCACAAGCGCCGCCGCAGGAGTTTCACGTCGAAGCGCCCACCCCGGCGGAACCTCCCGCGGAGGAACTTCCCGCCGAGGAACCGCTTATCGAGCGGCACGATCCCTTCGCTTATATGCGGAACGCGCCCTGGATGGACCGCCGGCTGAGCGCGTCGGGGCGGGGCGCGATCCTGCTGCGGCGCGACCTCGACGCTTTTCCCGTCATCGAGGGCCGCGATCCCAACCTTGCCGACCTCAAGGCCATCGCGCAGCGCACGGTCGACTACATCGTGCCGATCATCAAGCGCGAGCAGCTGACGGACTATGCCTACGACGTCCTGGAAGAGAAGCGGCAGGCGAGGATCGCGAAGAGGCGCTCGGAGGCCAACGAGACCGATCGGCAGGAGTCGGGCTTCATCAGGGTATCCGGCGGCAGTCCTGACGTTGGCCCGGACAATCAGCCGACGTCAGCCGAAGAAGGCCTCCCCAACGTCGGTCCTTCAGTCGCCCAGCTAGGTGCCGATGTGCTGGACGAGCGCATCCGCTCGCAGAAGTGGAGCGACCCATCGAACGACCGCGAGTATCTGAAGTCCCTGGAGCAATTTGCCGGGCACGCTGCTCGCTTGCCCGACGGTTCAACGGTGCCTGATCGCTATTCGCAGACCGACCATCTCATGTCGCCGGTTGAAGATCTCCGCCAGGTCGCCGCGGCAGGGCGGGCGGCTGGCAAGACGATTGTGGGCGGCGGGTTCGCCGTATTGACCCCTGGATCTGCCGGTACCCTCGTCAGCGCTGAACACGCCTACAAGCGAATCCGCGCGGCCATCGCTCAAGGAGGAGAGTTCGACTACCAGCGGAAGGCCGCTGTCGGAGAAAAATCGGGCTTTGTCCAGTTACGCCACTTCAGGAACGTCTCGAACTTCAATGTCGGGCTCTTCATGCAGCAATCGGGGGCTCCCCTTTGGTTTACGCTGTGGGTGGCAGGTCAATACGCGAGGAAATACTCCAGCAACTACCGTCCCGACGAACCCGATGGCCTGGACCCCCAGACGAGAGACTTCATCGAACGTGGATACGCCGCCGGCGAGAGCGGCGTCTTCGATTGACCGATCGTTAGGCGGCGCAACCCTAGCTGCGCCGCCACCATGACCGCAGGAGCAAAGCCGTGAAAGCGGATGCGATCAGGACAGCCGGCCAGTAACGCTCGGCGATCGATCCGATGCCGTGTTCGGCATGCATCCCAAAAATAAGTATCACCCCAACGAGGATGCCCATGGGCCAGCGATGGAGTTCCGCCAGAGATCCGAAGCTGACGGCGTGAAACAACATGTCTGCTACGTCCCAGAGAGGGATGCTGATGATTACCATGGCGAACCACGTGGCGACCGCCTGGATGACTTTCTTCCGACGTGACAGCGGGGGGAGGCTCATGGAACGGGCCGCCACCACCATCGCAGGAACAAGGCCGTGAAAGCGGAAGCGATCAGCACGGCCGGCCAGTAGTGCGAGGCGATCGATCCGATACCGTGTTCGGCGTGTATCACGAAAACAAACATCAACCCCGCAATGGTTCCGATGGGCTTGAGAAAGAGTTCCGCCAGCGAGTGGAGCGATCCAAAGCGGACGACATGGCACAACAGGTCCGCCAAGTCCCAGAGAGGCATGCTGACGAGGGAGGCGAACAGCCAAAGGGCGGTTGCTTGGGCGAACTTCTCGCTGCGTGAAGGGGGAGGGCGGTTCATGGCGTGCTGGCAAGGATAGCGGCCGGCGATGGAATGTCTACAATCTGAGATTGTATTATTACAAGCCTTAGCGCCTCGAATTTCTAGACAGGTCCGCGATTCGGGCCTGAGTCGAAAAGAATCGTCCCGTTCAAGCCGGCCGGCACTTTCCGAATTTCCAGACAGACATATTCTGGACAGATGGTGTCTGAAAAGTCGCCCTGGTGTGGTCTACGACCGCGCGGCTTTCGCTGCTTCGAAGGCGGCCAGGCGCACGGCGAACTTGCCGGTGCCGGCGGCCAGCGAGGTGGCCGCGGCCGGGACCGGTAGCGTCTCGAAGAAGTGGCAGGCGACGCGATGACCCTCTCCCGCGTCGCGCAGCAGAGGTTCCTCCTCGCGGCAGCGCGCCTGGGCGTACTGGCAGCGGGTGTGGAAGCGGCAGCCCGGTGGTGGCGCGAAGGGGCTGGGCACGTCGCCCGCCAGCAGCAGGCGCTCCTTGCGAACGCTGGGGTCGGGCCGCGGGATCGCCGACAGCAGGGCCTGCGTATAGGGATGCCGCGGCCGGTCGTAGAGGTCGCGCTTGGAGGCGATCTCGACCAGCTTGCCGAGATACATCACCGCGACGCGGTCGCTGATGTGTTTTACCACGGCGAGGTCGTGGGCGATGAAGAGGTAGGAGAGGCCGAAGCGGCGCTGCAGGTTCTGCAGCAGGTTCACGATCTGCGCCTGGATCGAGACGTCGAGCGCCGAGACCGGTTCGTCGCAGACGATCAGGTCGGGATTGACCGCCAGCGCGCGGGCGATGCCGATCCTCTGGCGCTGGCCGCCGGAGAACTGGTGCGGATAGCGCCGGTGATGCTCGGGCAGCAGGCCCACGACGTCGAGCAACTCCTTCACGCGCGTCTCGCGCTCGGCTTCGGTGTGGAGGTCGTGCACGGCCATCGGCTCGGCCAGGATCTCGCCTACGGTCATGCGCGGGTTGAGCGACGCATAAGGGTCCTGGAAGATGATCTGCATGTGCCGGCGGAGCCGCCGCAGCGAATTCTTGTCGAGGTTGGCGATTTCCTCGCCCTTGAAGCGCACCGAGCCCTCGGTGGGGTCCATCAGGCGCAGTACCAAACGCCCGGTGGTGGACTTGCCGCAGCCCGACTCGCCTACCAGCGCCAGCGTCTCGCCGCGGGCGATCTCGAAGGTGACGCCCTCGACCGCGCGCACGAGGCCCACGATCTTGCGCCGGATCAGGCCGCGGCTGACGGGGAAATGCTTTACGAGACCGTCCACCTGGAGGACGGGGGTTGTGTCACTCATCAACAGGAGCCTTCCAGCACGCGACGCGATGGTCTGGGCCGAGGTCGCGCAGCGGCGGCGGCTCGTCGTGGCAACGGCGGTCGGCGAAGGGACAGCGCGGCGCGAAGCGGCAGCCCCTCGGCTGGTTGTTGGGGCTGGGCACCGTGCCCTCGATGGTGGCCAGCCGCGCGCGCTCGACGTCGAGGCGCGGGATCGAGCCCAAAAGACCGATCGTGTAGGGGTGCTGCGGATCGGCGAACAGCGCGTTGACCGGGGCGCTTTCGACGATCTGTCCCGCGTACATCACCAGCACGTCGTCGGCCACTTCGGCGATCACGCCGAGGTCGTGGGTGATGATCAGGATCGCCATGCCTAGCCGTCGCTGCAGGTCCTGCAGCAGGTCGAGGATCTGCGCCTGGATGGTGACGTCGAGCGCGGTCGTGGGCTCGTCGGCGATCAGGAGTGACGGCTCGCACGACAGCGCCATGGCGATCATCACCCTCTGGCGCATGCCGCCCGACAGGCTGTGTGGATAGTCGTCGACGCGCTGGGCGGGCGAGGGAATGCGCACAAGCTCGAGCATTTCGATCGCCCGCGCCTTGGCCGCCTGCGGCGACATCGTCGTGTGCGCCAGGATGGCCTCGACGATCTGCTGGCCGATCGTGTGGACCGGGTTGAGCGAGGTCATCGGCTCCTGGAAAATCATCGACATCTGGCCGCCGCGCAGCTTGCGGCGTTCGTCGGACGAGAGCTTCAGCACGTCGCGTCCGTCGAAATTGACGGCCTCGGCCGCGACCTGGCCGGGCGGACTCGCCACCAGGCCCATGACCGAGAGCGACGTCACGCTCTTGCCGCAGCCGGATTCGCCCACCAGCCCGACGGTGCGGCCGCGGTCGACTGAGAAGTCGATGCCGTCGACCGCGCGAAACAGGCCGCGGTCGGTGTGGAAGTGGGTTCTGAGGCCGCGGACGTCGAGAAGCTTTTGCATCAGAAGGAGTAATCCAGTCCCTTGTAGAAGGTGTTCTGGTAGAGCATGTGCGGCCGCACGCCTTTCAGCTTCTTGAGACTGGTCGTGTACATCTGGATGTTCATCACCGGCATCCAGAGATGCTCCTCGGTCACGCGCTGCTGGGCGAGCGCGTAGTACTTGGCGCGGTCGGCCTCGGTCAGCGCGGCGCGGCCCATCTTCAGGTACTCGTCGGTCTTCTCGTCCTTCCAGTTCATCCGGTTGGGCGCCGGGATGTTCCTGGAATCGAAGTAGAAGTTCAGCAGGTCGCCGGCCGACATGTAGGGGAAGGTGACCGTCCACAACTCGTAGTCCTGCTCGCTCATCTTGGAGAAGGCGATGGTCGAGTCGAAGCCCTGGACCTTCCAGTCGATGCCGATCTGGCGCATGTAGCCCTGGATCGCCTCCGACACGCGGCCGAAATAGGCGACCTGGGTGAAGTAGACCTTGGGCGCGAGCTTGACGCCGTCCTTCTCGCGGATACCGTCGGCGCCCATCTTCCAGCCGGCCTCGTCGAGCAGCTTCTTCGCCCGCTCGACATCCTCCTTGATGATGTTCTTGGTGCTCTCGGCGAAGTCGAGCGCCTTGGGATCGATAAAAGTGTAGGCCGGGTCGGCGTTGCCCAGCATGATGCCCTTCACGATGTCGGCCCGCTTGATGGCGATGTTCATGGCCTCGCGCACGCGCTTGTCCGACACCATCGGCCGGTTGGCCTTGTAGCCGTAGTACATGAGCTGGAAGTTGGGCGTCGCTTCCTGGACGTTGAGGTTGGGCGAGGCCTTGACCTGCTGGATGAACTGCAGCGGGATCTGGTGGGTAATGTCGAACTGGCTGCCCATCATGGCGGCGACGCGGCTCGCATCCTCGGGCACGATCTTGATGCTGAGCTTCTCGAACTTCACCGGGCCCTTGTTGGTGTACATCGACGGGCCCCACTTGTAGGCGTCGTGGCGCTTCAGCACGATCTCGGTGCGCGGCTGCCACGATTCGAAGCACCACGGGCCGGTGCCGTCGGCGGCCTTGGTGCCGTAGTCCTTGCCGAGTGACTCCACGCTTTCCTTGTTGTGGATCGCGGTGGTGAACATGGTGAGGTTGAGCAGCAGGTCGGAGAACGGTTCGTTGAGCTCGTACTCGACCGTGTAGGGATCGGCGGCGCGGATGTCCTTGAGATTGCCGGCGCGCCAGGCCAGCGGCGCCTTGAGTTCTGGGCTGGTCAGACGCTTGAAGCTGTAGACCACGTCGTCGGCGGTAAACTTCTTGCCGCTGCAGAAGCTGACATCGTCGCGCAGCTTGAAGGTATAAAGCTTGCCGTCGGGGGTCATCGTCCACGACTTGGCGAGATAGGGGATCACCGTCTTGCCGTCCCAGTCCATCGCCACCAGCGTGTCCTGGAACATGTTGACGATGTCGGAGGTCGGCGACCAGGTCGTTCGCTGGCCGTCATAGTGCGGCGCATCGAGCGATTTCATCATCTTCAGGGTCTGCGCTTCCGCAGCCGTCGAAGCTCCGAGCACGCCCAGCAACGCCACTACACTTGTGAAAATGCCACGCATCGCCGTTCTCCGCTTTGTTGATTCCTAGAGAGACGTGTCCAGCCCTTTGTAGAAAGTGTTCTGGTAGATCATGTGCGGCCGGGCGCCCTTGATCTTCTTGTTGACCACCTCGTCCATGTTGATGTTGAGCACCGGGATCCAAAGGTGCTCCTGCATCACTTTCTGCTGCACCAGCGCGTAGTATTTGGCGCGATCGGCCTCGGTCAGCGACGATCGGCCAAGCTTCAGCCATTCGTCGGTCTCCGCGTCCTTCCAGTTCATCCGGTTGGGCGTCGGGATGTTCTTCGAGTCGAAGTAGATGTTCATCAGGTCGCCGGCCGACAGGTAAGGCACCGTCACCGACCAGATCTCGTAGTCCTGCTCGGCCATCTTGGCGGCGGCGATCGTCGAATCCCACGGCTGGATCTGCCAGTTGACGCCAATCCTGCGCAGATAGCCCTGGATTGCCTCGCCCACCCGGGCGGAGTTGGCGTTGGCGGTGAAGTACACCTTGGGCGCCAGCTTCACGCCGTCCTTCTCGCGGACACCGTCGCCGCCGACTTTCCAGCCGGCCTCGTCTAGCAGCTTCTTCGCCCGCTCGAGGTCCTCCTTCACGATCCCGGCGGTCTTGGGGTCGTGGTCGAGCGCATCCTTGTCGACGATGGTGAAGGCCGGGTCGGCGTTGCCGAGCAGGATGCCCTTGGCGATCTCGGCCCGGTTGATGGCGATGCTCATGGCCTCGCGCACGCGCTTGTCGGCCACCATGGGCCGCGTGATCTTGTAGCCGAAATAAAGCAGCTGGAAGTTGGGCTTGGCCGCATGCACCTGCAGCATCGGTGCCGTCTTGGCCTGGGAGATGAACTGGGCGGGGAACTGGTGCGTGATGTCGAACTGGCCGGCCATCATCGCCGCCACGCGACTGGAATCCTCGGGCACGATCTTGATGACCAGCCTCTCGAACTTCACCGGGCCCTTGTTCTTGTACATGGACGGGCCCCACTTGTAGGCGTCGTGGCGCTTGAGCACGATCTGCGTGCGCGGCTGCCACGATTCGAAGCACCATGGGCCGGTGCCGTCGGCGCCCTTGATGCCGTAGTCCTTGCCCAGCGCCTCAACGCTGTCCTTGTTGTGGATGACGTTGGTGAACATGGTGAGCTGCAGCAGCAGCTCGGAGTAGGGCTCGGCGAGTTCGTACTCGACGGTGTAGGGGTCGGGCGCGCGCAGTTCCTTGATGTTGCCGGCCCGCCAGGCGTAGGGACCCTTGGTTGCCGGGTCCTTCAGGCGCTGGAAGCTGAAGATCACGTCCTCGGCGGTGAATTTCTTGCCGCTGCAGAACGACACGTCGTCGCGCAGCTTGAAGGTGTAGGTCTTGCCGTCCGGGCTCACCGTCCAAGACTTGGCGAGATAGGGAATAGGCGTGCGACCGTCCCAGTCCAGCGCCACCAGCGTGTCCTGGAACATGTTGACGATATCGGAGGTCGGCCCCCAGGTCGTGCGCTGCGCGTCGTAATGCGGCGCATCGATCGACTTCATCATGTTCAGGGTCTGGGCCACGGCCGGGGACGCAATACTCAACGCGAACGCTGCGCTCAGAGCAAATCTGATCATGTCTGCAGCCTCGGATCGAGGACGTCGCGGAGTGCGTCGCCCAGAAGGTTGGCGGCCAGCACGATGACGAAGATCGCGCAGCTCGGGATCGTCGCGATGTGCGGCGCCATGAACAGGAAGTCGCGGCCCTGCGCCGCCATCATGCCGAGTTCGGCGGTCGGCGGCTGGGCGCCCATGCCGAGGAAGCCCAGGGTGTTCAGGCTATCCTGACCAATGCTGCCGCCACCATTCTGGGTGACCTTGGCAATGATTTCCGCGCCGAGCCTGACGGGATCATCCTTGCCGCGCAGCTTGGTGGTGGCGTTCAGGCCGAGGATGTAGGTGTAGTTGGGGGTCAGGTTGGTATCGATAGCGAAATCGAGATTGAGGTTGGTCGCCTTGTCGGGACCGACGTTGGCCACCAGGTCGAGGCCCAAGCCCACAGCGTTCTTATTCTGAGTCGTGCCAGTGTCGATGGATCCTAAATTGCTGCCATCCTTCGGGTTGAAGTAACCGTTGGTGACGTATGCGGTGGCGCCAAAGGTACCCTCGGGATCGGTCCAGCCGAGGCCGGTGCCGATCGGATCATTGGCACCATAGAAGGTGTCATAGTAGCCGATGGTCGTAGTCTTAACACGGCTGTCTCTTATACACATCTCCGAGCCCACGAGACTAAGGCGAATCTCGTATGCCGTCTTCTGCTTGAAAAA
>ENA-ORBV01003811-ORBV01003811.1-microbial-mat-metagenome-genome-assembly--contig:-NODE-3811-length-29716-cov-12.636830_pt1 | contig 29716 bp, 25 predicted proteins | sample MGYA00237777_ERZ505514 | MGnify/ENA primary metagenome ERZ505514 (study PRJEB26160, sample SAMN06269048) | microbial mat metagenome | isolation source: Oligotrophic lake microbial mat | place... | reverse complement strand
CCCCAAACAAGTATCCTCCTAATACAGCACCATTCTATTTATCTTTAAGGAGTAGCAGCGAAAAGCCGTCCTGACCATCTAAATATTCAGGCAGCTTGCAAGACTAGAAGTGCACTGCTACCCCATCACCTTTTCATCCTTTCTGTATGGAAGATCATTCAGGGTTTTTACTATTCAAACCGGCACAACGATCGATGCTTTGCCTGCTCTTGTTGTTGACGTCACCATGGCTGCCCATACAGGCCCAGGTCTGGACACCGATCAGTGGCCTCCCTGTACCGGACGCACAGAAATCAGTCAAGTTTATTGACCTCAATACCGGATGGACCGCAGGAGAATCAGGCACGATCCTCAAAACGACAAACGGAGGCATGACCTGGTCCGCACAAACATCAGGCATCACCAATACCATCAGAAGCATTTTCTTCCTGGATGCCAACAACGGCTGGGCCTGCGGAGATGAAGGCACCATCATCGCTACGACCGACGGAGGCACCACATGGACACCACAGACCTCTCCCTATAGCACGCAATACAATTCGATCCGATTTACTACGACCAATACAGGCTGGATAGTAGGCGTAGGCAACGTACTACTCAAGACCTCGAATGGAGGACTTAACTGGACCCAGCAAACAAACCAGGGGGTCTCCATGTGGGGCCTGGACATCCAAAGCACCACCACAGGCTGGATCACAGGCGGATTTAATAATACACAAAACGCCCCCACCCTGCTGAAAACGATCAATGGTTCCACCTGGACGTATCAAACCAATTCAGGCGTGACCACTTTCCTGTCCTTTAATGATATCCGCTTTGCGGACGTCAATAACGGATGGCTGGTCGGTGGCCTCGGGACCATCAGACACACCACAGATGCGGGCGCGACCACATGGACTGGCCAAAACAGCGGCACCCTGTTTGATCTCCTGAGTGTTGATTTCATAAATACGGCAAGGGGATATGCCTGTGGAAGGCAAGGCGTCATCATCGCCACGACCAATGGCGGCACTACCTGGGCAGGCCAAAGCTCTTCCATGACTTCAGGAACCTTATGGGAACTGGATATGGTCAATGATACGACCGGCTTCGCCGTAGGGGATTCCGGTGTCTTACAATATCAGGTCTATACGCCCACGCAACCCATAGATCTGTTACAGCCCAATGAAGGCGGAGATATCTTCCAGGTGGGTACCAAACGATTTATCATCTGGCAGGTACAGGCGGGCATCAGCAATGTCAAACTTCAATACAGCACAACCGGCAATGCAGGCCCCTGGACTACGATCATCGCTTCGACGCCAGCAGCCACCGGCAGTTATGCATGGACGATACCCAATACAACTTCTGTCAATTGTTATGTCAGGATTTCCAACACGGCAAACAACAACGTATTTGATATCAGTGATGCTCCATTCTATATATTAAATACGCCCTATGGAATAGACTATTCGGTATTGACCTCCGCTCAAGTCACTACGACGCCACCGCAGATCACCGTCGCCTGGGTCACTGATGCGAATGCACTCTCCTACTCCATTGATAGAAAATTGCCTGCCGATACGAGCTGGTCCAACCTGTCATCTCTTTCCGGCATTGAAACCAATTATATCGATACCAATGTTTCTGTTGGCATTCACTATGAATACCGCGTGGTCAAGACCACGCCATTGGTTACGGGATATGGATACGTCTATGCGGGGATCGAAATCCCTGCAACAGATACAAGGGGCACGTTACTGCTCGCGGTGGATGATAGCTATGCGGTGCCGCTGCTGACGGAGCTTGATCAGTTGAGAGACGATCTCATCGGGGATGGATGGAAAGTCATACGACATGATTTTCCTGCCACGGCAAAAGATACCACTATAAAAAACTGGGTGATCGATACCTACACTCAACCCGGTGCCATGGTCAAATCACTCCTCATCATCGGGCATTTTGCCATTCCTTATTCCGGCAATTATGCACCTGACGGGCATACGGAAAGAATCGGCGCGCAACCTGCAGATGTTTTTTATGCGGATATCGATGGGACCTGGACGGACAACACCGTGACCACCAATAATACAGGGCTTATATATACCCCCAATGTGCCCAATGATGGCCGCTGGGATCAAAGTGTCATCCCCTCTCCTGCTGAGCTTGAGGTGGGCCGCATTGATATGTGTAGTATGACAGGATTTCCATTGTCCGAAGTGGAGCTGACCAGGCAATATTTAAATAAAAATCATGCCTTCCGTCACAAGATCATCAACCCGGCCAGAAGGGCTTTACTCAATACGCACATCGATAACGGCTTACCTCAGACATCATCCGTGGCATGGCGCAGTTTTGCACCCATGCTGGGCAGCAGCAATATAGCCGCGATCAACACGAATGGTTGTTCGGGTAACGGTACCTGCCATATTTTTATGGATTCCCTGCAAGCACATTCATACCTCTGGACGTATATGGCTGGAGGCGGGAGTGATACGAGTTGCGCCAACCCCGTCATGGCCAGTTCACATTGCATCAACCTCGAACTCAACACGGTCTTCATGCAATTGTATGGAAGCTATTTTGTGGAATGGGCGAAAGGAGGTGTCACGGGTACCACCAATCATTTGCTAAGGGCACCTCTCGCCAATGCAGGCATGCCACTCGCCACGTGCTGGACCGGAGGCAGTCCGAAATGGTACTTCCATCACATGGGGCTGGGGGAAAGCATTGGCTTTTCCACGATGCAGAGCCAGAATAATAAAAGCATCTATGAACCGGGCAATATCCAATGGTTGGGCGGCATACATATGGCCCTCATGGGAGATCCTTCGTTGCGGCTGCACATGGTGCATCCGGTGACCCAGCTTACGGCTACACAAACTGAAGCGATGGTGCAATTAAACTGGACGGCTTCTGCTGATACCGATATCCTCGGGTACAATGTATACCAGGCAGACAGCATGTCAGGAACGTTTGACAAACTCAATGCGTCCATCCTGGTCTCGACAACGTATACAGACAGTATGCCGTCGCTGATGCCCGGCAATGTATATATGGTCAGAGCCGTAAAATCAGAAACCACGCCTTCGGGAAGCTATCGGAATATGAGTGAAGGAATATTTATTGCAAAGCCCGTTGTGACCACGTTTATATTTTCCGGGAATGGAGCGTGGAGCACTACGGGTCATTGGACCAATAGTCTCAAGCCCCCTGCCGTACTGCCTGCCGGATATAGCATCGTCATAGACCCTGTGACAGAAGGAGAATGCATGTTGGATATCATACAGCATATAGCGACAGGAGCCAACTTTATACTTATACCGGGTAAAAAGCTCGTGTTATTGGAAGATCTTTTTATTCATTAAGATGCTAGCCTTGAATCCTCACTATTTATGCGGCGAAATTCTATACTAATGTGCAATCACCATATAAAAAATATAATAGTGCTTGTATGCTGCGTCCTATCAACAGCATCTATGGCGCAGGTCATGAACGGAAGTTTTGAGAATGGCTCATCACCTGACCTGTTGGGATGGGAGTGGACCTGTGGTGCGGAGTCGGTTGAAGATGCACCGGCAGGCGGCGGAAGTTGGTGTATCAAGGTTGCCGGCGGCAACCTCAAAGGTTGCTTTCCGGGCTATGCATATCAAAAAATCCCTGCGGTCACCGATGGGCAGACCTATACCCTATCCGGATGGGTACACACTCAGTCATCTTTGCCGGTTGGCCTATATTTTGGCAAGATCCATAAAGACACGATTACAACACTTGCAGGTGACACCACAACCTCCACCCAATGGACACCCTTGAGCATACAATCCAGTTTTACACTTTCTCCGGGAGACACTGCTTTAGTGGTTTTATTTGGCGGCATCGCTGGCGGACCGGTTCAAGGCTTTGGCTATTTTGATCTGATCAATCTCCAGGAAGTAACGGGAATAACACCTATAGCGAAACCATCAAATTTCAAGGTGTTGCCCAACCCATTTTCTTCAGAAACTATTTTGCAATTTGATCTATTGTTAGAGGATGCAACCTTATCGGTGTATAATGTACTTGGCCAATTGCTCCGGCAGGACAATCACATCTCGGGACCTACCTATTCCTTCAGCCGCGGTGACTTACCAGAGGGAATCTATATTCTCCAGTTTTACCAAGGTGCCGGCGTCATAGGGACCACTAAAATAGAAATCACGAATTTCTAAACGTAGATATTACTGCACTTTATGCGCATTTGTCTCTGGCCGATGCAGGAGCGTAGCAGAGAGCGGAGTTGAACTGTTTGCTCCTGCAATGGCCACCACTTATGAAATGTTTATAAAGTTTAGCTCTTGAAGGGCTGCTTTAGAAATGTGTAGATAGGAATATAGCATTTTTGACAATTTTGTGCAAGAATCAAATGCAGTTCTTCTATTGGCCTCTGGTGATAGAAACCCCCCACTTCGGCAAGCCTTGAACCGTTGTATGCAATGCCACAAGACCTTGCATACCTTGAAAGAAAACACTAATTTGTTATATAATTCAAAATCATGACTCGACAGGCTTGTATTGACCGAACCATTAAAGCTATCAATCAACTTCCTGAAGACAAAGCAGAAGAAATATCTGACTTTGTAGCCTTTGTCATGAAACGATTTTAAGAACATCGCCTGACCGGGCAAATTCAGGAAATCACTCAAAAAAACGGGGCAAAACCTGATCAGCCAAATAAGTAAAGACATTAAAAAATATAAAAGATGGCAAATTTATCTGCAATTGCGCAACTCATTGTTGCGATTTCTGTTGTTTTTGTTTGGGTATTTCGATATGATAATATCGTGAAAGAATTTAGCCAATATGGGTTGAGTGATTTGACGCGCACAATGGTTGGGTCTACTAAAATAGCCTTGGCCACATTGCTTGTAGCGGGTATTTGGTATCCTTCGCTGGTTCTTATTCCTGCACTTTTGATGGCTTTGCTGATGTTAAGTGCACAGTACTTTCATTATAAAGTAAATAATCCATGGACAAAGCGAATGCCCTCATTTTTACTTTTGCTGCTATGTCTTTTTATTATTGCTGTATCCCTTAACTTAATTTCTTAATGCGTTTATTTGAAGTTTTAGTGCTCATATCGAGTCTCTCCTTTTTAGCTTACGGTATTACGTACTTCACCTCTTCAAAAATGAGAAGTGAATTTGTCCGCTTCGGATTAAGCCGATTCGGAATGGTTACTGCCATTTTAGAAATTTTGGGAGCTATAGGTTTACTGGTCGGGTTACTCTTTAATTTTTTTTTAATACTATCCTCAGGCGGTTTGGCTTTGTTAATGTTTTTAGGCGTAATCGTACGGCTAAAAGTTAAAGATGGTTTGTGGGCTTCCTTACCGGCAGTATTTTTTCTTGTGCTGAATGCATATATTTTCTTCGAATCCATAAAATTTTACCTGGGGTAGAAGTTACCATTTGCGTATGTACTAGGCGTACTTAAAAAACCATATCCAATTTTAATTTCCCAACTAAGAAATTTTACTTTTGGGATTGATTGGTGCGTTGTCCATTTACACGGTCTCCGAAATTGGGAAAGACATGACTTATGGGGAAGACTACAGGTGTGGAACAATACCACCTTGCGACTTACTAATACTTCCGGTCGTTACGCTCATAAGTATCTTTCCCCGTCCGGGAATTCTTTCGCTAAAGAAGTATATTTACCATTCAAAGTGTACACAGCGCCTACCTTATCGCTGGCTCATGGGCATTGAAAATGAAAAGAGTAATTTTGGCATTCGCTAACAGGACATATCCTCCAGCCTATATGGGCTAACGTCAGGCATCTCAGATCGTCAACTGTAAAACGAAAATTAGAAAACTCCAAAACGATACACAAATGAAGCCAATCATCACCACGACCATCTTCCTATTGGTGACCATTTTGTCCCACGGACAAACTATGTACAGCAAGACCTTTGGCAATGCCAAAGACACACCTGTCATTTTTCTTCACGGCGGACCCGGGTATAACTGTGTAAACTTTGAGGTAACAACGGCACAAAAACTTGCTGATCATGGGTTCTTTGTCATTGTATATGACAGACGAGGTGAAGGCCGAAGCCCGGACCCTACTGCCACGTTTACGTTCAAAGAAACATTTGATGATTTGAATACCCTCTATCAAAATAATAATCTTAAAAAGGCGATTTTGATTGGACACAGTTTTGGTGGCGTGGTTGCTACCCTATTTGCAGCAAACTATCCAGACCAAATCAAATCCATACTTCTCGTAGGCGCACCCATATCACTCCAGGAAACATTTAAAACCATCATCCTAAAATCAAAAAGTATCTATCAGTCAAAAAATGATAGTATTAATTTAAAGTACATTTCGATGCTGGAGAAGATGGACAAAGCCAGCATTGAATACAGTTCCTACTGCTTTTTCCACGCCATGCAAAATGGCTTCTATAGCCCGAAAAATCCGACTGATGAAGCAAAGCATATATATGCCATGTTTAGAACAGACACCACGCTCGTGAAATATGCTTCCCAAATGACCTACCAGGCCCCTCAGGGCTTTTGGCAAAATGAAAAATATACAACAATTGATCTTACGGCTGCCCTGACAAAATTGAAGGCTGAAAAAATAAATATCAATGGCTTATATGGTAAAGAAGATGGACTGTATTCAAGCCAACAAGTGCTAGCATTACAAAACGTAATTGGTTCGGACAACTTAAAATATTTTGACAACTGCTCTCATAATGTTTTCATTGACCAGCAGACACCATTTATAGATGCCATCAAAGCTTGGGCAGAATAAAACTGGCACTATTCGAGTAATGCATCTAATCCGCTACATCGCAAAGCCCAATAATCCTTTATGCGCCCACAAGGATCAAATCTTAACGTTAAGCCAAGGAAACATCATTGCCCCTTATGCTAAACGGCACCATCTGACCAGTTGCATCAATTACACATATAACCGATGGCGCTCAACAAATGCAAGTAATCTGTGGTATTGACTACTCCATCATCATTGAAATCTGCTGGACAACTCACCGGGCAATTATCACCAAAAACACTTAAAAACAATAGAAAATCAATGGTATTGACAATTCCATTATTGTCGAGGTCTTCGCGGATGCAACGGATGGTGTAGTGAAAGACGGTACTGACTGTTACGACACCGTATGTATCATAGGCCTTAGCATAGACCGTATAAGTGCCCAAGGAGGGATTCACGATCGACCACTCAAAAGGAGAGGTCGTGTCAGATCCGACCAGCACGGAATCTACATAGAATTCCACCTCCGACACCTGATCGTTGGGATCCGTGGCCAGTACTTGCAATGTCAGGATGGCCGGATCGTAATATAGCATGCTGTCCATCGCCGGTTCGATAAGCGTACAAGTCGGTGGACCATTGACCACGATGTGAACCAACGGCGAAACAGTGCTGCCGCCAAGATCATCCGTTGCTCTGGCCGTCAATACATAATTGCCCGCAGGTGGCGATGGCCAAATAACTGCATAAGGCGCAAAACTGTCTATTCCGATCAACATCGAATCGGCAAAGAATTCGACGACATCCAGGGTTCCATCGGTATCGTTGGCCATGGCTGATATGAACACGGTATCTCCAATGTAATAATACGCGCTATCTAAGGGGACCGTAATCTCGCAAGTTGGTAATGAATTGACATAGACCACCACAGGCACCGATAATTTCATAGCACCGAGATTATCCGTGGCTTTCGCGGTGAGCGTATGGTAGCCTACCGATGCTATATCCCATAGAAAAACATAAGGAGGTAAACTGTCCTGAGCGATCAATATGTTATCGGCGTAAAAATCAACCTGGATGACATTGCCATCCGGATCAGATGTAATCGTTTCAATATAAAAGGAATCAATATTGTTGACAATGGCACTGTCTAGGGGAGCAGAAATAACACAGGATGGAAATTCATTAGCCTTGGCGAGACGCACCCAGATGCGTGGAATTTCCTGACTTTCTCCACCAGAAAAAGAAAAGTCTCCCGTCACGGTGATGTTACCGAAGAGGCCGTCCACATCTTCAAATAATTCCGAGAACGGTGTGCTGCTGGATGAACTATAGTTGCCAAACGGAACACCATTAATGTTCAGATTCATTAACGAGGCCGTCATTCCAGCATTACTCCCTTGTCCCCAGATATTGATATACGTAAAACTGCGCCCGATAAGAGTGGGTGCTACGTTAGAAACCATTTCGGCGGGATCAGTATAATCCAGATCACGGTTGAAATCGATTTTCCAAACTGAGGTGCCAGTGGCTTTGGTATACGTAAATTCAAATGAATGAACATCCCCATATTGATTGCCATTGGAATTCCACACCGGAGCACCGGCGGGATTCATCTGCCACTGGCCTCCGCCAGGTTGTCCTGGAGGCGGGGTACTGGGGGTGAATAGTGCTCCTTCAAATCCGGCACTCCCATTACGGACACGGGCTTCGATTTCAAAACAGATAGGCAAGGAGTCAGGAGAGATAATTGGTTGTGCGTAGGATATGCAGGTCCAAAAACAAGTAAGTACAAATAAGGACCATCGCCAATTATGATGCACTGAACGAATATCCGAAAGGGTGATTTCTCTTTGAAAGAAATCCGTTAAACATTTCATGAGAGAGAAGTTTTCAGGGTTATGAATGAGCTATAAAATTAATTCGCATCAGATTCTTGTTCAACTGTTGGAGGTCAATTCTCAGTAAAGAAATATGCAGGAGAATGACAGCAAATGAGCCTCAATGTAAAAATGGTATGCTTTTGAGCCCAGGCTGGTGTCCGCAAATAATGGATCATAGTAAAATCCAATCACGAGAAGACCTTGCACATTTAAAATGAAATCTTAATTTTAGATTTAAACGACAAGGAAATGACCCTCAGCCTGCAAGCCCTATGGAAGTTTCGTTTTTCACCCCAAAAGCTTTCGGGACAAGTTTTGTGGTAAAATTCCCGTCTTTTGGGTAGCTGCCATATGTTAGTTGTCAGCTTAACACAACACCGCTTCGTGGATAATTCTGCTATAAATTGGCACTTTGTAAAAAAAAATGTAGGCAGCAATGCCATACTGTATGAACAGGATCGCAGTTCTACTGAGAGCAAATGAAAAAAGCGGAAAACCTCTTGGCTATCGCTTCAAAAGACCATTTACCGTCAACAAAATATGTGAATTATGTAACCTATTTTAGAAACTATGTAACACTTTGCCCTCAACATAAGTTACTTTTATTACACAAACTGCAGAACTATAATTTTCTGCCTTTTGGCTATATACATTCGCAAACAACGAATAAAAATCCTATACGTATACATCGCAAATTATCTTTGGGCCTATTTATTTGAAAGAGAATTAGACAAAGTATCGGGCAAGAGCGGAGTTGATGAAACACTTAAAACAAGGAAAAAAAACGATGTGGACATTTCATGACGCTGATCATTTCTGGGGAATGCGCCTGAAATGCTGGTTCTTATACCTTAGCTTCGTGGTCATATGAACGAACTTGAAGACCTTCCAAATTTTCCGGCCTGGCTAAGAAACTTTCAAACGGATTTTATAGGCTTTGTGGTTATCCGCTTTAAGGTCTATCAAACCTTTATAAAATATATTCGATCCTTGTCCCCTCCCCGACAACCGATGACCGACCTCTGCTCGGGCAGCGGAGAAGTGGCTATACATATTTTCAAAGAGAGCAATTGTTATAGTCATCTTACTCTCAGTGATAAATTTCCAAACAGGTTAATCAATACCGATAAAGTATGTTATATATCAAAGAGTATGGATGTTCTCGAAATGGAATTTCATTCGGGTGTATGCTATACCATGTTCAACTCCTTTCATCATTTCAAGGATGAAGATAAATTGAAGATTGCACAAAATATTCTTGCCTCCGGCTCACAAAGTTATTTTGTTGAAATTCTTGAACCGAATATAGTTTGCCTTTTAAAGGTAGTAGGCATGACCACTGTAGGCAATTTGTTGCTCACTCCGTTTATACGACCATTTTCCTTTACACGCCTATTCTTTACCTATATTCTTCCGGTCAATATATTTACCATAACGTTTGATGGAATCGTATCCGTTTTAAAATCGCGTTCACTACATACCTACAGGAAATTATTTGATGGCTATGGAGATTCAATCAACGTATTTAAATTGAAAAATGATTTTAGTTCGATTATAGTTATTCAGCTGCATCCGGAACCAAATGGAAACAGTTAAAACGCTCTGGACATTCAGCAGACCGCATACGGTCATCGGAAGTGTGATCAGCATCTTCACCTTATATATCATAATATGTGTGAATAATAAAGCAGCGCACCTTCCTTTATTGCTTATGGCGATGACCATCGGGGTTTGCTGCAATATTTTTATAGTAGGCATCAACCAGATAGCCGATGTTAATATTGACAAGATAAATAAACCCTATCTTCCGATTCCAGCCGGAGTCTTGAGCATTCAAAGTGCAAAAATGATTACCTATAGTTCTTTATTGCTCAGTTTGAGTGTTGCTTTATATGTATCTCCTTATCTCTTTATCATTATTTTTCTGGCTGCAGCGATTGGCTGGGCTTATTCCATGCCACCGTTGTATCTGAAAGAGCACCACTTCACTGCGGCTTTGGCAATAACCTTTGTGCGCGGCGTATTAATAAACGTAGGCGGGTTTATGGTGTTTAATTACATCGTGAATAAATCCCTTCATTTACCCGATGATGTAAAAATACTTTCTGCATTTATCATAGTTTTTAGTGTCGTCATATCGTGGTTTAAGGACCTTCCAGATTTGAAAGGCGATTCCATATATCAGATTAAAACACTTGCCATTATTTATTCGCCCAAAACAGTATTTCTTACAGGAACATTCCTGATAACGCTCACCTATCTGCTAACGATTATTCTCAAGTATCCGTATGTTATAAACACTCCAACTCCATCCTTTCAGGATATGGTTATTTTTTATGGAAATATATTTTTAGGTCTCCTTTTTGTAGTCAATTCATTTACCATCCATTTAAGCGAACATCAGTCAGTCAAAACATTTTACAAACGTTTTTGGTGGTTCTTCTTTGCGGAATATATGGTATACCTGATAGCTTACTTGTGATAAAAAAGTGCCCCTGACTAAAGAAATCCTGTTAATAGGGGGCGGATGCTGTACGCCCCTGACAGTTTGGTCAGGGGCGGATGCTGTACGCCCGTGACAGTTTGGTCAGGGGCGGATGCAATACGCCCCTGACCAAACAGAAAGCTAACAAATAATCGGAAGCCAAATCGAATATGTTAACTTTAGTCAGGGGGTTACTTTTTGGGCGATGTAAAAAGTAACATCATGTGTTTGGCGTACTTAGCCATACGTATTCAAAAATTATTTTGGCCATTTATGAGTTTACACATATCGCTAATGTGTGAATCAAGTAACTTATTGATAATGTGTGAATCATGCAATATATTGACAGTATTGTGTAATAATCTCCCCATCTAACCAGATCATCTTTGTAGCCAATAGGTTTAATCAATTACACAATGAACAAACAAACCATACTTCCAGTTTTATGTGCCGCCGCACTCATTTTCATTTCTGCTTGCAATACAAAGCCAACGGCTGATAATTATTTAAAAGACGATAGTCATCGTAAAGATATTGTGCTTGCTATGGTTCACCATCAACCTTACATGACAGAGATGATGAATGAAATGATGAACAACGACAGTTGTAAACAAATGATGATGGACAACATGATGAACGATCCTAACATGAAGGCGATGCACATGGACAAGATGATGAATGACCCAAACATGAAGGCGATGCACATAGACAAGATGATAACCATGTGCAAAGACGATTCATCCTTGTGTAAAATGATGATAGATAAAACGATGGAAATGTGCGATGCTGACCCTGCAAAATGTAAAATGATGATGGGTTCAATGCAATCACATCCAACGGTTTTGAAATCTATGAAAGAAATGGGCGACATGGACCACATGAAAAATTAATTTAAATTAAAACAATCCATACGCACGATTTTAATACCTAAAACTATGAATATGTATGACGGGTATCACTTCGGAGGAATGCACCATATTGGGTGGTTTATCTGGAGGGTATTCTCATTCTGAATTTTCGCAAAATCTTACAACATTCCCGGACAAGAAAAAAGGAAAAATGCTCTATTTGACATTTTGCAGAGACGTTTTACTGCTGATAAATAACAAAGGAAAATTTTCAGGAGCACATAACCATCCTTGAAAATAATTTTCTACGTACGTAGTTTATTCAACAAGAATTGCATCAAATCGAGCAACAGCGAAACTGAAGAACAGTCAACAGTGTTTCTGAAGAAAGTTTAAATACAATCTAATGGCAAACAAAATAATCGAAAGTTGCATTGAAGCTTGTAAAGTATGTGCTGACGCATGTAAAACCTGCGCCACTGAAAACAAAGGAATAGCAGGCATGGAACATTCAGTAGAACTATGCATTGCTTGTAAAGACGCCTGCAACGAGCTCATTACTGCAGGCAAAACAGGTGCACACTGGGATGAACACTGCGAAAAATGTGAAGCCGCTTGTATCGCTTGTGCAACTGAATGTGAAAAACATTTGGACATGAACCATTGCAAAGTATGCGCAGCTGCTTGTCGTAAATGTGCCGCAGAGTGTAAAGCTATGCTTTCTGTAGCCGCCTAATACTATTTTATAGGTACTGCCACTCCCACGAAGCGTGCAGTTTTTGATATTCTGTAGGATATAAAAAATGCTTGTATGTGCTAACGCATTTACAAGCATTTTTTATTTTTCCCCTTTACTTCTTGACACACGTAATGGGAGACAAGACATCACCACCTCGGCCCAAACCAGCAAACCGCACCATCCATTAATCCCTTTGCACATATCCACATGAGCCGTGCAAATAAAATAACGCAGAAGGGCGTAATCACGCGCCCCTCCCTGATTTCCACTTGATTGACTATTTTTACTGTCCGGGATTTTTAGCCGGATAACCATCACGACCATGCTCCGTCACCTGTTGCTTTTGATAATCCTATTTTTCTCGACAGGGACCTATGCCCAGGCTGTCCTCCCGGATATTGCGGCCATTTTGGAGCGCAACCGCCAAGCGCTTGGGTTGAGCCCGGCAGACCTGACTGCCTATACGGTCTCCAGTACCTATACTACGGCCCATCTCAACATCACCCATGCCTACCTCCAGCAAACTTACCGGGACATCAAGGTATTTAACGGGATACTCAATCTCAATCTCCTTGGAGACCGCCTGTTGAGCTTCGGTAACCGATGGGTCACGGATATGACAAGCAGTGCGCCATCCAATATCCCCGCCATCACCCCTCCAAATGCCATTGAAAGATCCGCCGCACACTTGGGAAAAAGCTTTTCTAGTCCGCTGGAGATCAGCAGGGAACAAAACAAACTGGGCCAGGATATCAGGTTCATTTTTGCACCCGGCAATGTATCGAGATCCGATATCACGGCAGAACTGGTTTGGCTTCCAGTTGAACAAGAAGAAATCCTACTCTGCTGGACGGTAGAAATTCACGAAACTGAGAATGAAAATATCTGGCTGATCTTTATCGATGCGCATTCAGGAGCCTACGTCCGCAAAGAAAATTTGGTATTGCATTGCGATTTTGGCCATCCGGCGGTTGGAGATCAACATCAATCCATCGCAGCAGTTGCAGGAAGTGCACCAGCAAGTCTTCTCCTGTCTGCTCCGGACAGCAGTTATCATGTCTTCGCCCTCCCGGTAGGATCCCCCAATCATGGCATCAGGTCAATCGAAGAGCGACCATGGACCGCAGCCGGCACAGGTGATCCGGCGATCACGCTTGGGTGGCACAACAGCGGCACTACCAACTACACCATCACGCGCGGTAACAACGTACATGCTTATGAGGACATGGACAATAACAATGTAGCCGGCTACAGCCCTGATACGGCTAACCTGCGTTTTGACTATCCATTCACACCATCCGCAGAACCTACCGACAACCTCTCCTCATGTATCACCAATCTCTTCTACTGGAACAACATCATGCATGATGTCATGTACCAGTATGGATTTGATGAAGTCTCCGGAAATTTTCAAAACAACAATCTTGGACGCGGAGGCCTTGGTGCTGATTTTGTAAAGGCAGAAGCCCTTGACGGCGGAGGCAGTAACAATGCTAATTTTTCTACCCCTGTGGATGGCTCCAGCGGGAGAATGCAGATGTATGTATGGTCGCTTGTTTCAGAAAACTCTCCCCTGACTATCAATACACCACTTTCTATTGCTGGCGATATGGATGCAGTTGAATCAGCCTTCAGTACCGCCAACAGGCTGGAGGATGTCGGACTGACCACGGGTGACCTGGTCCTCGTGGAAGATGCCACAGGGGGTACACATGAAGCATGTGGCACCATCAGTAATGGTGCAAGCCTCGCAGGAAATATCGCCGTCATCGATAGAGGCAATTGCAATTTCACCGTCAAGGTAAAGAACGCACAGAACCTTGGCGCTATCGCAGCTATCGTGATCAATAATGTATCCGGTGCTCCATTCGGGATGGGTGGATCTGATAACAGCATCGTGATTCCGGCAGTGATGATTAGTCTCGCCGATGGTGACCTGCTCAAAGCGGTGATGGATACTGCTGATGTCAACGTCTCTCTGGATTCGGTCGGAGGGATTGTACCTGATGGCGACTTTGACAGCGGGATCATAGCACATGAATACGGTCATGGGATATCCATCAGACTGACCGGAGGACCTGCTATCACTACTTGCCTGAATAATGCTGAACAAATGGGTGAAGGCTGGAGCGACTACTTCGGACTGATGGTGACCACGGACTGGGCTACAGCATCACCTGATGATCGCAGGGGTATAGGTACCTATGTACTCGGCCAGCCGAACGAAGGCACAGGTATACGTACGTACCCATACAGTACGGATACGCTGGAAAATCCATTTACCTATGCAGATGTAGCAAATGCACCAACAAGCGGCGGTGCTCCGAGCCCACACTTCGTCGGATCCATATGGTGCACCATGCTCTGGGATATGACATGGAATATCATTGAGATGGAAGGCATTGACACCAACCTGTATGACGGTGATGGTGGAAATAATATAGCGCTGCAACTCGTCATGGATGGTTTGAAACTGCAGCCCTGTAGTCCGGGTTTTATCGATGGGCGTAATGCGATCCTGCTCGCCGATGAGTTGAATTATGGAGGACGACATTACTGCGCTATATGGGATGCTTTTGCAGGCCGCGGCCTAGGGTTGAACGCTAGCCAGGGCAGTACCAGTAGCCACAGTGATGGGATAGAATCATTTACAGTGCCAAATGGTGTGCGCATAAAAAATACCACCAATGATGCCCTAGCCACGGAAGGCCAGGAAATCACCTTCAAGGTCAGGGCAACCTGTGAATGCGAAGGCCTCAGTGATGTGGATGTCGAAGATATCATATCCGATGACCTGATCTATGTTCCCGGATCCGGCGGTACGCTCAGCGGTGATACCGTAAGATTCAATGCAGATACTATGGACGTGATGGACTCCTTGTTGTTTACCTATCATGCCATCGTGCGTCCATGTACCGCAGCAGCGACAGATACGTTGTCAACAGATAAAGCAGAAGGTCCGGATCAATATCAAAGTGTAAAATTGTCGGGCAGTGGCACCAGGGTGTGGGTAAAAAATACAACTCAATTTGTGAGCCCCACACGATCCTGGTATGCTACAGACTATGCATCAGCTTCAGATTATGTGCTTTTGTTAAATGATGCTGTAGCTCTCGCAGAAGGCCCCATTGAAATCTGCTTCTATCATCGCTATCAGACACAGGGAAATTTTGACGGAGGTGTAGTGGAATATTCTTTCAATGGGGGAGCAACATGGCTTGATGCCGGTCCTCATTTTATTGAAAACGGTTATCCTGGCTCCATCAGCAGCAATACCAGCAGTGCCATTGCGGGACGTCGAGCCTTTTCAGGCAATAGCGATGTACAATTTGATTCGATCGGTTTCGTGCACAGTACCATCCTGTTAACACCAGGTGTTAGCGACTCTCTGCTCTTGCGATTCCGGTTTGTTACGAATGCAACCACCGGCGGTTCCGGCATCAATGGCTGGTATGTTGATGATATACTCATCAATCAACACTCGGGACTTACCAACCAGACGCGTGTTGCCATCGGCGGATCATTTGAAGACAGCACCTATTACAGTGTACAAACCGACGTCTTCACGGGTGACAAGTTGTATGTTGACAAAGCAGCATCAGGTCATCTGGATGGCCTTACGTGGTCAGATGCTACGCATGAGTTGTCCATTGCGCTCGGACTCGCTGGTTGCCGATCTGTCGATAGTGTGTTTGTCGCCCATGGAAATTATCTCCCTCATTTCACCCTTGACAGGGAAGTTTCATTTAACCTTCCAGATAGCACCTCCCTCTTCGGCGGATTCCCTCCAGGTGGCAGTACGTTTGCCTTGCGTGATCCTTTAACGCATATCACCCGGCTATCAGGTGATCTTGGGATAGCCAACAATAATGCGGACAATACGTATCATGTTGTCAAAATTGACTCAGCCGCTCAGAGCGTGCTGATGGATGGCCTGACCATCAGTCATGGCAATGCAAATGGTACCGGAGATAATCGTGAAGGTGCAGCTGTCTTTTGTCTGGGGAATCTTACGCTTCAAAACGTCACCATCAGTAATAACACCGGACTGTCGGATGGTCAGTTGATCCGCATCAGAAATGCGGCGGCGCATTTGAATTTAAAAGACTGTACACTCTACGGATCTGCAGATGGATTTGTAAAAGTGATGAATACTCATGCTGGCCAATTGACTCTCTTTGGAAGCACCGAATTCCTGAAGGAGTGAATATGATCCGAATGGAGTCAGAGTCCTAAAATCAATATGGATGGCTCAACGACCTCTGCTGAAGATCGAACGTACCACCACGGACAACATTATAGAAACTGCAGGATGGCTTTGTTTGTGAGAATGTTCTATATTGGCTTATTGAATATCTTTATCAGTCACGATTTTTGTAAATTCAGGATGAGCAAAAAAGCAGCACTAATCGGCAGTCACTTCCCCACCATCTATCTGACGGTCATTTCACTGCTTCAAGGCATCGCGCTATCCCAGTTGGTGCCAAACATTATTACCTATATGGAAATCGTAGACAACCCGTTGTCCAATATTTATATCCTTCCGCTATCGCTGATGCTCCTGATCATTTTTATCGTATGGCACCATTATGCCATCGGTATCTTTTTCCTACGATGGTTTCCCAATATTATTGACACCATCATCCCCTTTATGATCAGTATCGGACAGTTCGTGCTGATGTCCTACCTCACCATCGAGACTGTGGATACAGATATCCAATTGAGCGCATGGACGAAAGGATTTGCGGCATTCCTGGTCATGGGCTCATTCGCGTATTTTGCAGCAGCCATACGCCTGGAAGCTGAACTTTTTGAGGACCTCATGAGCAAAGCATCGACCATTGAACATGTCGAACGGTCAAGGAAGTATTACATTATTGCCGGTTTTTCGATTCTCTTCCAGGGCTTGTTTGCTTTCCTGATTGTATTGGTTGAAATGGAAAGCCTGCTGATAATATCCCTGATCCTTATCCTGGGCCACCTAGTCTATTTTGAACATGTAATGCTCCATTCGATAAAGCCCCATTTTATAAAAGCGCTGGATGAATTTGAATTGAAACAAAGCCAAAGAAAGTAAAATCGATAGCGTACATTTTGACGATGTGCAACTACAAATATTTAACCATTATGAAAAATATACTTCTCAACTCCGTGATACTCCTGTTATTTATAACGGGAAAAATATCCGGTCAGCAAGCTGTATCCAATTCAGCAGAAACATTTGATCTCAAAGCTCATGCTATCCTGCCTGTGGATGGTGTCATTCAGTATCAGCCTGTAGACACCACGTATCTCAACAACCCGGAAAAAATAGGAACGGGTAAAGTCCAATTCACACCGCTGGTTAATTTTTTCTTTCGTCCGGAAGGCACCTTTAATTATAAGGAGGCTGGATTGCCTGTCGATACAGGACATTTAAACTTTTACCTGAGAGGGGATATTGGTGGACGCTTGTCGCTGCCCAAAAACATTGACATGGTATTCAACCTCCAGTCCTATGGCATTTACACCCGCAGTCTCGGACCACTGGATCCGAATCTGTCGCTGTATGAAGCCTATGTGGATATGAAAAAACTAGATAAGAATGGTCACTTGTCATTACGCTTTGGGCGCATGTGCCTGGGCAAATATGGAACAGAAATCCTCGTAGGCGATGATGATTTTATCAAAGGCAGAAGTTTTGAAAGTATACGTCTGCGGTATAAAAGAAATCGATGGACCAGTGACCTAATGTGGGTGCAGTTGTACCAGCCCGCACCTATTGCCGCCGATTTCGATTGGAACCATCCGATCTTTCTGGCGACGTTTAATACATTCAACTTTTCGAAAGCGGTCAACCTGGATGCAAACCTACCGTTTATCATTGACCAGTATAACAGCGGTTTTCGCACCACCGTCTTCATGCCGGATCTGCGCTTTTTCGGACAAGTGTCAAACCTTCGCTACTCTGCTGAGATCATCCTGCAGACCGGATCTGCCATAGGCATTTTGAACGAGGACCTCAAAGGCACAGTCAACGCCTATGCTGCAGAAGTAAGCGCAGGATATGTCACAGATGATCATAAACTCAGCTTTGATATTACCTATTACCAGGGCAGTGGTGATGACAATACAACGGATAGTGACCTTAAGTCCTATAATGTATTGTGGCAAAATGAACACCGGCGCTTTGGGTACATCGATGCCTTCAAAGGCGCAAATGTACAGGCCAGCACCCTTCACATTGACTGGCAGATAGGCCGCCTGGTGTCAACGGGTATCCATGGCGTAGTTGCTTCAGTGCTGGAGCAAGGCGACCGCTCGACAGGCATAGGCCCACCCTTAGGTCCTGTTACAGAACCTGTAATAAGCAATTCCATTGGCATGGGAGCTGACTGGTATTTAAATTTCTATTACAGCCATAATCTCAACTTCCAGTTCTCTACGTCGGCTTTCAGTCCCGGTGATTATTTTACGTGGGCCAATGGCGTGGATAAGACCATGGTGCGGATGTATCTGATCATGGCGCTGAGGATATAATGCTAGACATTTAGAAATCCTCAAAGGGCAACAGAGCGGCGCAGCCCCGCGTCCCTTGTTTTCCTTCTCTGCGTTACGGAAATCCTGGGGGGCTAGACGCATCGACATCGATAAATCTTTCCTGGGCAATGAGCGGCGCAGCCCCGCGTCCCCTGTTTTCCTTCACTGCGTTACGGAAATCCTGGGGGCAAAACGCATCGACATCGATAAATCTTTCCTGGGCAATGAGCGGCGCAGCCCCGCGTCCCCTGTTTTCCTTCTCTGCGTTACGGAAATCCTGGGGTCTAAACGCATCGACATCGATAAATCTTTCCTGGGCAATGAGTGGCGCAGCCCCGCGTCCCCTGTTTTCCTTCACTGCGTTTCGGAAATCCTGGGGGCAAAACGCATCGACATCGATAAATCTTTCCTGGGCAATGAGCGGCGCAGCCCCGCGTCCCTTGTTTTCCTTCACTGCGTTACGGAAATCCTGGGGGGCTAGACTGGGTCATTTCTGGCCGGCGCGAAGGGGTTCTCCCAGGATTCGATAGAAACAAGGAGTCAGAAGGCTGCGAAAGGAAGGCCGGAGAAGAATCATCGTATTTTCGTTTAACTTAGTCCCGACTTTCACCCCTTTCAGCACCAATGGTGCATGCCAATTGTTATATTTATCAACCTCAGGCAACGATCCTTACATTGCCTGAGTCTTACAAATAACTAAGTGACATTATGAAACGGGTGTTTCCAGTCTTCCTTATTACCCTCGGCCTGTCCATGGCACTATCCTGTTCTACTGAACTAGTCGTCGTGGATGGCAACACACCCTACTCTACCTTCAATATCTCCGATATCAAGATCGAGAACTATGTCAATAGGCTCTATATCGATATCATCGGCCGAGAACCCCTGGATGATGAGCTCGCTGCCGAAGTCGAACGGTTGAAGGCAGGAGATTTGAAACGGGAGGCCCGCGACAGTATCATCTATAGGTTGATGTCCGATACAACTTATCGTGAAAATGAATTTTCCTATAAAGCCGCTTTCGTCCAGAACCTTTACAACCTTGCAAAGGTGAGATGTCTGGAAGGTGTCGCCGACAGTGAGATCGAATCAAAGATCAGCATCCTGACTTTTGGTGCGCTACAGGATTCCCTTGAAGGCAACTGGGATGCCTACTATCAGAAACAGTATGAAATCCTGAGAAACCAGGCAACACTTGATAGCCGTCAGGCCTTTTACGATGGACTGACCCCCTATCATCAGATGTATAGCGTTATGATCGATAACGCGATCTACGATGCGATCAATATGAACACCTTCAATTATGTCCGATCGACTTTCGATCAACTGCTATGGCGACTGCCGACCTCGCAGGAGTTTGATAACGGATTTGCCATGATTGAATTCAACCAAACCTCAGAACTCTTTGGCTTTTCGGGATCGGATAAAAACGATTATATCCGCATCCTGACCGAAACCAATGAAATGTACGAAGGCATGTTGATCTGGTGCTACCAGGTCTATCTCAGCAGGCCGCCCGCAGCAGGTGAAGTCGTGACACTCCTTCCAACGTATATACAGCAGAAAGACATCAATTGGGTCATCGCACAAATACTGGTAACTGATGAATATGCAAATTTCAGGTAATCCCATACACCGTATGTTCGTTGCGCTCTGCATCTGCTGCATGATCTTCTTCAGTTCATGCCAGGATGAATATTACGTATACGGCATAGAAGACGTAGAGATCACGCCGGTCAACTCCGAAAAGGATAAACCAAAAACACACACGCAATACATTTCCATTTTGTATGCCAATATGTTTCAAAAAGCGATTGGCCCCAACCAGATGCTCCAGGCCTTGAATGCCATTGAATCTATCGGCGACAAGCAAGTGGCGTATGATATGTTGGTGAGTAAATACATGAATGATCCGGAAGTAAAAATTCCATCGGTCGAATCGATGCGTGCTGATCCCGAGACCTTTGTGCGGGAGACCTATACAAGATTTCTCGTCAGACAACCCACCGAAGCAGAGTTGCAATGGATGATCAACTATATCGACAGCCGGCCATCCTTGACTCCGGAGCTGGTTTTCTTTTCCTTCGCTACGTCCAACGAACACGCTCATTACTAAACCTGCAAGCTCATGAAAAGAAGAAAATTTATCACCACCTCATCGCTTGCTACTGCAGGGGCCTTTACCATGCCCTATATTTTACCTTCAGGATTGTTAGGCGCTACGACCAAACCACCGCTATCTGAATATGTCGTCTTTGTCTTGTTTGCCGGCGGCGTGCGCCAGCAGGAATCAGTGTTGCAGCGCTACCTCGCCGAAGGACAGAATGAAAATGTAGAGGGTAATATCATGTACAACATGCTCACAGGCGCTCCACCTAATGATAAAATCGCCTACGGACTTGATGATACTGTCAATAACATCATTGGCGGTATTCCAATAGACCCGATCCTTCAGACCCCACTCGATCAGATCGGTACTTTATTTCCGGAAGTACGTTTTTCCAAAGGAGGCGCCGGACACTTCAATGGGCTGAGTACCGGTGTGTCGGGCAACTACTACACTACCCAGGGGCTTAGGATGCGCCCACAATCCCCTACTATATTTGAATACCTGCGCCGTCATGCCGGATTCAAAGCGACCGATACCTGGTATGTCGGCGTGAGCATCGGCGGTTCCCGTCCTTTACTCAACTATTCTGCTCATGAAGCGTACGGCAGACGCTATGGAGGAAATTTTATTGCCCCGACGGTGACTTTCGGAGAGCCCGGCATGGCCAACTTTCAGAACTTTAAAAATTATCATCCCGACACTGAATGGGACAAGATCCTGGAGATGCGTGAATTTCTGAACCAGAATTTTCAACAACAAGGGCTTGAAATAGCTCATCTCTACAATGAAACGGAAGAAGAAATATTGATCAAGGATTTTGTCAGAAACACCTTTGAAAAGGTTAATACAGGCAGCGTCATACTGCCTCCTGTCAATGACAATGGCGACCTGAAGACGATAGGTTATGCCGTGGAAGTTCTTAACTGGTTTAAACCGAAACTTACGGTAGTGGATATGACCAATATCGATGTATGTCATGGTGATTATACGTCCTATCTGAAAAATCTGCACCGCGCTGACCACGGAATAGGATTCCTGTGGCGTGAAATACAACGCATCCCCGAAATGGCAGGAAAGACAACGCTGATCGTGATGCCGGAGCATGGGCGTGACCTGGAGCACAATCCGATCAAGGATGATAATGACTGGTACTCCTATGATCACTCAGGCAATAATGAAAATACCCGTCGCATCTTTACGATGATGGCCGGTCCGGGTATTGATGGCAACCTTCGCGTAGGTGGCGTAAATAATCCGATAGGTGATGCCTCCGATATCGTGCCGACCATTGCTGACTTGTTTGGCATAAAAGATATTGTAGCCAACCAGGGCTTGTTGGATCCATCAGCGCGTTCACTCTTTGACAGAATATGATGATGCGCAATGGAATAATAGCTTTGATAGCACTCCTATCACTCGTGTGGGTCGCCTGCAATAAAGAAGATGTACCTGTCAATCCTTTTGACGGACAGGTTGTCAACCAGGATACGGTGAGCCTTACGATTATCAATCCTGAACCCAACTCCATCGCGGGGATTTATCAGAATATACTGAAACCAACCTGCGCTAACTCAGGCTGTCACGATGGCACCTTCGAACCGGATTACAGGACGCTAAACAGTGCATACAATACACTCGTATATCAGGTGCCGATCAAAAATGATGGCAACTACAGCTTCCGCGTAGAACCATACAATGCACAGGGCTCTGTGCTGATGGCGCGACTCAGGAATCTGATTACGCCATCCATGCCTATTCAGATCGAACCGAACTCGGACTGGCCACAGAAGAAAGATCAGTACATCAACAACATACTAACCTGGATCAATAACGGAGCGCCTGATATCATGGGCAATGTACGGCAGATCACCCATCCAGCGCCGGAGTTGATTGGTGCGGGAGCGGCAGAGGCAGATCAATGGATGAGCCGTAGTGGGGAGACAGGTCCGCTGGTGATGCCGGGATCCGCTACGAATATTCGCCTCTACTTTGCCTTCAGGCATGATGAGTTGATGCCTGATCAGTTACAATACAACCGCATATCGTTTTCCGACAATGCGAATGCATTTGGTGGAGCAACACAAAACGTACTGCAATTACTTCCAACGCCGCGGATGGAGCGTGGATTTTATGGAAATGTGGTAGCGTACACACATTATATTGACATTGATCCAGCGGCTGAGTTTGATGCCGGGCAGGAACAATGGTATTTCAGAGTATATGTGCAAGATCAACAAAATCCTGTAACAGAAATTCCTACAGACAATGGTATTTATTACATCAAGAGTTATATGTCGTTTCGCTGGGCTGAATAATCTGCTCATGCTCACAGGCCTCTTGATCATCGCAGGTTGTGGCAAAGAAGACGACATCACGTATTCCAATACACCAGTGATCGAGCTGATCAATATCTCACAGGATACGATCAGGCAATATGAAGACGTGTTGATCATTCGTATTGCTTATAAAGACGGAGATGGTGATGTTGGCTTTGAAGATCCTGAGGAATATGCATTATATGTAAGAGATATCCGGCTCGAAGCATTTGATGGGTTTTATGTTGGACCTCTGGCGCCGCCGGATGCCAATGTGCCCATACAAGGGGAACTCACTATAGCGTTTCCGAGTTTGTTTCTCTTTGGTAACGGAGCTGTGGAGCAAACGCGATTTGAGATCAAAATGATTGACCGCGCAGGTCATGAGAGCAATGTGCTTGAAACAGAATTTGTCGCCATCACCAGAGAATAAATGCCAGTTAACTTCTCCTATAAACGAATACGGTCCCTAAGGAAACTCACCCTGTGTGGTTTGTTCATGGCATCTCTTGTCTATGCTTCCCTAAGCATCGCGCAACCAACCTACACCATGCAAAGTGCTGTCGTCGATGACTGTGAAGGCAATCTGACCGACAGCGAAAATGGCCCTGAAATGGGACAGTATGATCATAATGAAGATTATACATTTACTGTGTGTGTTGATGGCGCTACGGAGATCATCATTGCTTTCAATTTTTTCTCCAGTGAAGAAACCTATGATGTGCTGTCTGTCTATGACGGCCCTAACACCGGATCGCCATTGCTTGCGATGCTCACCGGAATTATCCAACCACCACCAGTCCTGGTAGCGACGAGTGGTTGCGTTACGTTTCACTTTACGAGTGATGACAACATCGTTGCTGCCGGATGGGATTTGGACTGGTCAGTGGAGATCACAGATCCAGTACCCCCTTTATTGCAACTCATGAGTGTTTTGGATTGTCCAATGTCATCTATCACCTTTCAGTTTGATACGCCTGTTGATTGTGATCAGATGACGGCCGGCAATTTCACCATCCTGGGCCCGGGTGGGCCATCCATTGCCCAGATCAACCCGCTTGATTGTGTGTCTGGTGAATTGGGTCAGTTGTTTGAAGTTATTTTTTCATCACCCCTTGCCAATCCGGGCACTTACAGGCTGCTTTTTAATGGTGCTATACAGGATGCTTGTGGCGAGTGGCATGATGTAGGGGCGAATATCGTTTTTGAACTAACCAATTGCCCGTTCAATGTGGAGATCCAACTCATCGACGATGCATGTGCAGGCGATTGTGGGACGGTCCATGCGGAGATCATTGGTGATGCAGGTGTGGCCTATAGCTTTATGTGGGGGCATACTCCAGTAAATCAATCGGATGTCAATGTATGCGCGGATGTAGCCATGCTTGTATCGGTGACGGTGACCGATCCGGTGAGTATGGGTACAGCAACAGCGCAGTATATGTATACGCCCAGGGAAAATCCTGTCATTCTCAATCCTATTCAGGATACGGTTTGCTCGAGTATGGGTGACCATTTTTATCAATCAAGCCTCCCGGGAGGGCGCTACTACTCATCTATTATTCCTGAATGGTTGCAGGCAGAGGGCAGGTATCAATTCTGGCGGCATAGCTGGACAGGTCCCATCAACGTCGATATAGTCACGTATATAGCCCCTAACGGATGCGAGGCGTATGATACGGTTGTTGTACTACCGGTAGATCCGGGGAGCATTGAAGCGGCATGTGTCAATAGTCCTGCCTTTGCAGTCAATGGTGGCAATCCTGCCGGCGGCATATGGCAAGGGCCGCACATTGCAGCTAACGGAATATTTAACCCCGTTGCAACCGGATCCTTTGTGGTCAATTATACAGCTCCCAATGGATGTATCGCCTACAAGCGAGTCAATGTATCTGATACGATCATCATGCCGGACGTTGACACTATTTGCAGCTCTCAGGAATTTGATCTGGTGGCCAATCCTTATGGAGGCAACTGGAGCGGTCCAGGTATCGTCAACTCCATCGTCGGCAGGATACGTGGCTGGGTAGTCACGTCCAATCAGACCTACACCTATGTCTATACGCTGAAAGGATGCACCGACACCATGGAGATTTTTGTGCAGGAACTGTGGGCCGGGCCGGATCAGGCTTTGTGTGATGCAGACACATTTCTTATGCTCAGCAGACCGGGTAATTGGAGCGGACCCGGAACATATCTGCCCGCGCTGAATGCTTTTGATGTCAGTGCACTCGGACCGGGGGAATATGATTTTACCATCTCTGCCTTCGGTTGTTCAGATGCTTTTCGTCTGTATGTCCTGGCGCCTTATGCTGACCTCGATGAGCCTGTATCCTTTTGCCAGGAAGATGAATGGATCAACCTCTACGATATAGCCGATTACAGTCCTGACTGGGGAACGTTTGCAGGGCCTACCATCGTGGAGAGTAATGATGAGTGGTATTTCAATCCGCTGCTCGCAGGTCCGGGTGTGCATACGGTTGTATTTGAAGCATTAGGTTGCAAGGATAGTTTTGACATCACCGTCGAAGCCTACGCTGTCATACCAGATTATAGTTTTTGTGAACTGAGTCCTGCGCTATTATTGACCGCCAATCCGCCCGGTGGCTCATGGTCTGGTCCGGGATTCCTTGATGGTGTCAGTGGATTGTTTGATCCGCAATTGTTACCTCCCGGATTACATCCTGTTTATTACACAGCTCCTTCGGGATGTCTGTCAACTGATACCATAGAAATCATATTGCGTGAAGAAGTCAGCATCAATGGTGTAGATCAGATCTACTGTTACACGGATACGGTGATCAATGTTATCATAGCGCCGTTGGGTGGAACGTTTTACATCAATGGTGTTCCCTCCTCGCCCCAATTCAATCCTTCAATACTTGGTACGGGAACGCATGAATTGTTTTACACGCGTGGCTCGGGGCCTTGTGCATCTGATGAACGGATATTTTTTAGTGTGACGACCCCTATTTCCGGAACTGTCAGTCCAACTGATTCCATATGCCAGGGAGAGAATGCAGTGATTGCAGCGTCAGCAACTGGCGGAATAGGCAGCTTGCTGGCCAGCTGGGATCAGGGTCTAGGATTTGGCTTCAGTCATATCGTCAATCCTCCAGTGAATACACTTTATACGGTCACCATTAGAGATGGATGTTCCGAACCCTACACCGCCTCCTCCTTTCTGTTTGTGCATCAACCATTTAATATTGAGGTTGTGAACGGCCCGCCGGTTTGCTATGATGACACGAGCTATATAGAAATCGTACCGCCGATTCCCGGCCAATATGCAGTCTTCTGGCAGCTTGATTCGATTGTAGAAAACACCTATCTCGAAGGACAGCCGGGCATCTATCAGGCTGAGGTATTAGAGCTCTTCAGTGGATGCATGCAAACGTATGATCTTTCCATTCCTGGTCCACCGCCGCTCAGTGCGAACTTTACCATCATTCCGAACAAATCATGTGTGGACATCATTGACAACACCGTGCAGATCATTGATTTGTCCATCGGCTATACAGAGGGTTGGATTGACTTTGGGGATGGTACGGGTCCTATGCCATTTGTGCAGGGAGATGTCATCGCACATGACTATACTGAAATTGGTGAATTTACGATCTCACTTGTGCTGACCAATGAGTTGGGCTGTAGGGATTCGCTCTCCCGCCAGATCTGTGTGGATAATCGAGTGGTGATGTATGTGCCGAATGTATTCTCGCCCAATGGTGATGGACAGAATGATGTGGTCAAGATTGAGGCTTTTGGATTGGGGGATGTGCTATGGACGATCTTTGGTCGTTTTGGTGAAAAAATGTTTGAAGCTAACACACTGGATATGACCTGGGATGGGACGCATCGTGGTCAGCCTTTGGACCCTGGTGTCTTTGTGGTCCATGTGGTCTATACGGACCAAGCTACCGGTGCCTCCGGTGAGCGGATATCGACAGTGACATTGATCAGGTAAATATTGAATTTTCTCAATTTTGTCGGCAGGATTGTTGCAACGTACTTAATGAGGATAAGTGCAGCAATCTGACAGGAAAAGGGTGGATTGTTGAAGTTTTAGGAGGCAAAGGTGCAGGTATAAAGAAGTTATGAGACACTCAGAATGAAAACAAAAGATGCCAAACGTATTACGTAAAGATGGTTATCGTTTTTTCTTTTTCAGCAATGAAGGAAATGAACCACCTCACATTCACGTTGAGTTAGAAGGGGCATATGCAAAATTCTGACTGGATCCCATTACATTATCTTATTCAACTGGCTTCACATCCCGCCAATTGAGTAGAGTCCGTAACTTAGTAGAAGAAAATCAAGAATTACTTAAAGAATCCTGGTATGATCACTTCAACTGAATCGATTCCTAAAGCTGTAGATTTATGGTTTACAGAAGACATGCTTTTTGTCCGATTGGAAGATGGACGTGAAGCTGGAACACCACTTGAATGGTTTCCAAAGCTTAGAAACGCCACAAATGATCAAAGAATGAACTGGAGACTGATTGGAAACGGAGTAGGTATACATTGGGAGGACATTGATGAAGATTTATCTGTTCGGAAACTTATTCAATAGAAAAAAAGCGTCTCATAACATCGGCTGTTCGCAATGGCGGTAACAGCTATAATAATGATATTCAAAAGAGACAGATTTCGTAAGCTTAAAATGATTGACTCCTGGAACGCCACTGCGCACAGCCCAGCTCGTCAGACTGTGCAAAAACCCTCTATTTTGTTGAAAACTTTATATAATTATATTTAATTATATGTGCTGTATTTCGTAATTTGGGTATCATACTCTTGTATCATGAAATACATAGAAGGATTTAATCGAAATCAATCCGTTTTGTTTCCACAATGCCTTGAAGATATTATCCCTTTCGATTCAGAAGTCCGGATGATTGATGGTTTTGTGGATTCCCTACCAATGGCTAAATTGGGATTTTTAGATCACAAACCCCGGGAGGAAGGTCGTCCAATGTATCATCCTCGGGATTTATTCAAGTTATATCTCTATGGCTATCTCAATCGCGTTCGGACTTCACGTCTGTTGGAGCGGGAATGTGAACGCAATATCGAATTGATATGGCTTCTTAGAGGATTGCGTCCCTGCTTCCGCACGACTGCCGGATTCCGGTTAGCAAATCCTGAAGCTTTTAGAAATACGTTTACACATTTTGTAGCCGGTTTGAATAAAGGTGGCTTCCTGGGCCGGCAAACGGTAGCCATTGATGGCAGTAAGTTCCGGGCCGTCAATGCCAAGAAAAATAATTTTAACATAAAGAAAATCAAACGCCAACTCACGTATATTGATGAAAAGATCGGCCAGTACATTCAAGAACTTGATGCATCGGATCTAAGCGAATCCAATGCGGCCGTCATGGAACAAAAGCTGGCTCATCAACGTCGCCAAAAACGTAAGTACAAAAAACTGGAGAAACAATTAAGGGATACCGGACAAGAACAGATTTCAACCACCGATCCGGATGCACGTGCCATGGTCATACGGGGACAGCTGATCACGGTCGCTCTCAAAGTACAGACCGTCGTTGATGACAAGCACAATCTGGTGGTTAAGTACCTTCCCACTAACCGAAATGACAAGAAGGCATTACTTCCGATGGCCCTCCGGGCAAAGAAAGTCTTTGGGAAGAAATCTATCACCGTTCTGGCGGATAAGGGATATCACAACGGAGAACAACTCCGTGCATGCGCCAGTGAAGATGTGATCACCTATGTCGCAGTCCCTGATGCTCCGAGAAATAGTTCCATACCAACATCTGACTATTACGGGGAGAAATTCCAATACAATAAAAAACAGGATACATTCACGTGTCCTAAAGGCCAGGTCTTGAAATCCAATGGCCAAACGTATCATCGTAAATATGACGAGTAGATTACCAAAATGAAGCATTACAAAACTCCAAAATGTAAAAATTGCCCAGCTTTAGCGGCATGTACTAGTAACCCAAAGGAAAGAATACTGGAAAGAAGTGAGTGTGCTGAAGCTGCAGAACGAAACAAGAAACGAGTAAGGGCACATCCGGAGATATATGCCGCTCGACAAGAAATTATAG
>ENA-ORBV01003810-ORBV01003810.1-microbial-mat-metagenome-genome-assembly--contig:-NODE-3810-length-29718-cov-7.418812_pt1 | contig 29718 bp, 29 predicted proteins | sample MGYA00237777_ERZ505514 | MGnify/ENA primary metagenome ERZ505514 (study PRJEB26160, sample SAMN06269048) | microbial mat metagenome | isolation source: Oligotrophic lake microbial mat | place... | reverse complement strand
CGTCCAGACCGTCGGCGTCTACCAGAACCTGGGCAAGCCGGGCACGCCGGCCTACCGCAACTGGCACGAGCAGGTGCTCAAGCGCTACAACGGCGCTCCGCCGCCGCAAGGCGCGATCTGGCTCACCTACTACCCGAACATCATGGTCGAGTGGTATCCGCATGCGCTGGTGGTCTCCACCATCGTGCCGCGCGGCCCGGAAGCCTGCACCAACGTGGTCGAGTTCTACTACCCCGAGGACGTCGCCCTGTTCGAGCGCGAGTTCGTGGAAGCCGAGCAGGCCGCGTACCGGGAAACAGCTCAGGAAGACACGGAGATCTGCGTGCGCATGCAGGAAGGCCGCAAGGCCCTGTGGCTGCGGGGCGAGAACCAGGTGGGGCCGTACCAGTCGCCGATGGAGGACGGTATGGTGCATTTCCACGAGTTCGTGCGGCGTAATCTGGAGCCCGCTCTGCGCTGATCGCCGTCGCCTCGAACAAGGACGCCGCCCGCGGGCGGCGGCCTTGTCTTTAGCGGGCCGACAAGGCCGCCACGAAGCCGGCGACCGCCGCGATCACGGCCTGCGGCTGATCCCGGTGCGCCGAATGACCGCAGTCGCCCAGCTTAAGCGTTGCGACGCGCGCTGCGACACGGGCAATGCGATCGATCTGTTCCATGGTGCCGTATTCGTCCTGCTCGCCCTGGATGGCGAGGATCGGACACGCGATGCCAGGCAGGTATTCCTCGATGTTCCAGTGGCGGAAATCGGGGTGCAACCAGATGTCGTTCCAACCGCGGAAGGCCGATTCGACATCCGCGTGACGCTTCGCGAGACGCTCCTTCAGGTCGCTGGTCTCGTACGCCGCTTTCGCTGCGGCGATGCTGGCCACGGCAACATCCTCCACCATCACGTGCGGTGCGAGGACGACGACACCTGCAACCGGCCTGCCGCTGCCGCCGGCATGAATCAGCGCGATCGAGCCGCCGTCGCTGTGACCGAACAGAACGGGACGCCCGATCCCGAGCGCATCGAGCAGTTCCGGCAACGCTACCAGCGCTTCGTCGTGCATGTAGCGCACCGAACGCGGTGCCGTGATCGGATCGGACAGTCCGTACCCGTAGCGGGAATAGACGATCGCCTCGCAACCGGTCGCATCGGCCACGAGCTGCGGGACATCCCTCCACAGGGACACGGAGCCGAGGCCCTCGTGCAGAAACACGATCGGCGGCGCGTCGGCGCGCGCGTTCGCGGAGATCAACCGCACGAATTCGAGCCGGTCACCGGCGATCCGGATGAAGGCCAATTCATACGCCCAGATGAGCGTGGATGAGAGTCGGCTGCGCGCGCAGCGCCGCACCGGTTCCGTCGAACACGACTTCGCCTTTCACCAGCACGACGGCACGATCGGCGACGGCGGTCGCTGAGCATGGGACGCCGCGGCCCGCCGCCCAAGCCGACGCATCTCAAGTTGCTCGAGGGCACATATCGCCGGGACCTCGCACCGAAACGCGAACCCAAGGCGCCCGCGTGCAAGCCGGCGCGCATGGCCCCGCCCGCCGGCATCGGCAAGGGCGCGCGGGCGGAGTGGAGGCGCATCGTCCCGATCCTCCACAAGATGGGGATACTGTCGACGGCCGACCGATCGGTCATCGCGGCCTACTGCCAGGCGTGGCAGCGGTGGCTGGAATTCGAGAAGTGCATCGACGAGCACGGCTCGACGTTCACGACCGAACAGGGGTATGTCTGCCAGCGCCCCGAGGTCTCGATGGCGGTCAAGCAGGGCACGATGTTGCGTCAGCTCGCGGGCGAGCTCGGGCTCTCGCCCTCGGCGCGCTCGCGTGTCGAGGTGCCGGAGCCGAAGCCCCCGAAGGACGCGACGGAGGACCTCCTCTTTGGAAAGTCTCGCGGCGCCTGAGCGCACCGAGGGCACGTACGAGCGTTTGTGCTGGCAGCGGCACGACGCAGACCTCGCGCTCGCCTATCCGCGCGGGCTGTCGGTCGACACGCGGAAGACGCGGCACCCAGCCGGCCTCTGGTTCGACGCCGTCGCCGCCGAGCATCCGGTCACGTTCGTCGAGGAGTTGTGCCGGCACCACAAAGGCGAATGGGCCGGGCGGCCGCTGCTGCTCGAGGCGTGGCAGAAGCGCGTCATCCGCGCCGCGTTCGGCTGGATGCGCGCCGACGGGACGCGTCGCTTCCGCATCGTCTACGTAGAGGTGCCCAGGAAAAATGGAAAATCGGAGCTGGCCGCCGCACTCGGCCTGTACCTGCTGGTCGCCGATCGGGAGCCGGGCGCCGAAGTGTACAGCTCGGCGACAAAGAAAGATCAGGCCAAGATCGTACACGACACGGCGACGGCGATGGTGCGCGCGTCGGGGGAGCTCCGGCGCTTCGTCAAGATCCAGCGCAACAACCTCAGCTGCGCGCGCCTGTCTTCCAAATTCGAGCCGCTCGGCGCGGACTCGCAGACGTTGGACGGACTCAACCCGCACGGGAATATCGTCGACGAGCTGCACGCGCACCGCGACCGCGGGGTGTGGGATGTCATGGACACGGCGATGGGTGCTCGGCGCCAGCCGCTGACGATCGCGATCACGACGGCCGGGATGTTCGAGCCGGAGTCCATCGGCTGGCTGCAGCACGAGCATGCGACGAAGGTCCTCGAGGGGGTCCTCGCCGATGATGCGTTCTTTGCGTTCGTCGCCTGTGCCGACGACGCGGACGACTGGATGGAGCCCGGGACCTGGGCGAAGGCGAATCCGAACTTCGGGGTCTCGGTCAAACCGGCCTATCTCGCGGAGCAGGCACAGAAGGCGCTCGACCAGCCGAGCTTCACTAACACGTTTCTGCGGTTGCACCTGAACCGTTGGACGCAGCAGCAGGACCGCTGGCTGTCGGTCGAGGCGTGGAACGCCTGCGACGTGGATCTTGCGCCGGCCCGGATGCGGGCGCGCGAGGCATCGCTCGAGGGCGCGTCGTGTTTCGGCGGGCTGGACCTGTCGACCAAGATCGACATCACGGCGGCCGTGCTGTTCTTTCCCGCGACCGGCGAGGTGGTGTGCCGCTTCTGGTGCCCCGAGGAGGCGATCAGCGCCCGCGCGAAGAAGGACCGCGTCCCGTACGACGCCTGGGTGCGCGACGGCTGGATGATCGCGACGCCGGGGAACGTCATCGACTACGACATGATCCGCGCGGAAATGGTCGCGCTCTCGAAGCGCTTCGACATGCGACAGCTTGCCTTCGACCCGTGGAACGCGACGCAGCTCGCGACGCAGCTGAGCGGCGACGGCCTCGTCATGGTCGAGACGCGGCAAGGCTTCAAATCGCTGTCCGAGCCGTCCAAGGACCTCGAGGTGCGCATCCTGAAGGGCGAGCTGCTGCACGGCGGGCACCCCGTGCTCCGCTGGATGGTGAGCAATGTCGCGAAAATCGAGGACGTGAACGGCAATATCAGGCCGATGAAGAGCGGAGAGACGGCCCGCATCGACGGAGTTGTCGGGCTCGTCATGGCGCTGAGCCGGGCGATTGTGGAGCCCGCCGGACGGTCCACGTACGAGACGGAGGAGCTATGCGTGATCTAGAATTCGCGGACGGCGTGGTAATCGTGGGTGCGGGGTGCATCGTGGTCGGTATGTGGCAACTGCATGGCGCGGCCGGGCTCATTGCGGCGGGTGCGCTGCTAATGATTCTTGCGGCGCGCGCGCGCAGGGCGTAGACGATGGGACTTTTCTTCAAGCGGTCGCTCGAGAATCCGTCAACCTCGCTCGCGAATCCCGACGCGTGGCTCTGGGATGCATTCGGCGCGACGCCGTCCGCATCCGGTTCGCGCGTGAACGAGCGGACCGCGCTCGGCGCATCGGCGGTGTTCGCCTGCGTGCGAGTGCTGTCGAGCACGATCGCGCAGCTTCCGCTCGTCACGTATCTGCGACTCGAGCGCGGGAAGGAACGCGCGCCCGGCCACCCGCTCTATCCGCTGCTGCACGACCGCCCGAATCCGGAAATGTCGAGCTTCAATTTCCGCGAGACGCTGCAGGGTCATCTGATGACCTGGGGGAATGCGTATGCGGAGATCGAGCGGAACAACGACGGGTCGGTGCGCTCGCTGTGGCCGCTTTCGCCGAGTGCGACACGCCCCGGGCGACGGCCGGGGGGCGAGAAATACTACGAGACCTCGGTCGCGGGGCGGACGTTTGCCCTCCGCGCCGAGGACGTGCTGCACATTCCCGGGCTCGGGTTCGACGGGATGGTCGGCTACTCGCCGATCCATCTGCACCGGCAGTCGATCGGACTCGCCCTTGCGACGGAGGAATTCGGCGCGCGGTTCTTCGGGGCCGGCACCCGCCCGACTGGCGTCCTCACGCACCCGGGGAAGCTGAGCCCCGACGCGAAGGAAAAGGTCCGCGCGGGGTGGACGAGTGCCTACGGCGGGCTGGCGAATTCGCACCGCACCGCGATACTCGAAGAAGGTGTGACGTGGCAGGCGCTGGGCATCCCCCCGGAGGATGCGCAATTCCTCGAGACGCGGCGGTTTCAGATCGCCGAGATCGCGCGAATCTACGGCGTGCCGTTGCATATGATCGCGGAATTGGGCAATGCGACGTTCTCCAACATTGAGCATCAGGCGATCGAATACGTCACGCACTCGGTTCTCCCTGTCGCGGTGCGATGGGAGCAGGCCATGAACCACGGGCTGGTGCCGGTGCGCGAGCGCGCGACGCACTTCGTCGAGTTTCTGGTCGAGGGCCTCCTGCGCGGGGATTCCGCGCAGCGCTCGGCCTACTATACCGCGCTCTTCAATGTGGCCGCGCTCTCGGTCAACGACATTCGCGAGAAGGAGAACCTCAACCCCGTCGAGGGCGGGGATCAGCGCTTCGTGCCGCTGAATACGGTCCCGCTCGATCTTGCGCGGACGATTGCGGAGCGCCCCAAGGGATCGGCCGCGCCGGTCACCGGGCGCGGGCTGTCGGTCGGCCCGGAGACCCTCGTGCCGCTATGCCGCGATGTGGCGGACCGGATGCTCAAGCGGGAGGTCGTGCAGCTCCGTCGCGCGGTCAAGCGCGGGGCGGAGGGCTTCACCGTCTGGCTCGAGGAGTTCTACGTGGAGCACCAGGAGACGGTGGCACGCGCCTATGTGCCGGTGCTGGAGTCGGTCGCACGGCTGGTGCTGCCTGCCGATCACGCCGCGCGGTTCGCCCGCGAGTGGGCCGAGGACTGCGCCACCCGGGCGACGATTCACGCTCGCCACGAACTCACGGCGCTCGCGGGCGAGCCCGGCGAGCGGTTCGAGGCGCGCGGACTCGACGTGGCCGAGCGCTGGGAGTCGGGGCGCGTGGCTGCGATTGCCCAGGACGACGCCGCGCGCGTGGGTCGCGCGCTGGCCGACGAAATCACCTACTTCATCGGGGTCGCCGCATGAAACACGCATCGATGGTCGCCAACTACGAGCGGCGGAGTTTTCCGTTCACCGAGATTCGGGCGAAGGGGGGCGCGTCGCCTAGCCTTGCCGGGTACGCGGCGGTGTTCGATACGTATTCGGCCGTCTTGAAGACCGGGCACGACACGGGCTTTCGGGAGCGCATCGCGAAAGGGGCGTTCAGTGCCGCCCTTGAGAAGAGCGATGTACGAGCTTTGTGGAATCATGACCCGAATTTCGTATTGGGGCGGAGCAAGAGCGGTACCCTGACGGTCCGCGAGGACGAAAATGGGCTGTACATGGAGAACACGCCGCCGGACACGCAATGGGCCCGTGACCTCATGGTCACGATCGAGCGGGGCGACGTGGACCAGATGAGCTTCGGGTTCACGATTCGGCGGCATGAATGGGGCAAGGTCGGTGGCCAGTGGGTGCGCACGCTGCTGGAAGTCGAAGAACTCTACGACGTCTCGCCGGTGACGTACCCCGCCTACCCCGATACGACGGTCGCGATGCGATCGCTTTTGGCGGCGAAGAACACGGCCGATGGCCTGGAGATCGACGAGTACCTCGCCCTCCGGCGGCGCCGGCTCAGGCTCCAGCTGCAGATGCCGTGACCCTTGCGCGGGGACGGCCGACGCTGTAACGTCATCATCAATCGAAGGTTGGTCTACCGCCGGCGCGCACGTTCAACGGGCGACAGGCGGGCGACAGCGTAGCAGAAGCGCACGTTCAACGGGCGCGGACCTACTCGGAAATCGTGAATCACACTCACGGTGCCCGGTAGTCCGCGCCCTTTTGACATCCATCCACGAGCAGGGCGCCTCCGGCACCACCATTGGAGGATGTTCCCATGTCTGGACTGGTCTCGGCGAAGGATCTCAGAGAGAAGCGCGCGAACCTCGCGAAACAGGCGCAGGCCGTGCTCGATGCGGCGTCTGCTGCGACGCGCGGGCTCACGACCGAGGAAGAGCAGAGTTTCGACCGTATCTCGGCCGAAATCGACACGCTTGCCGTGTCGGTCGATCGGATCGAGAAGCACGAAGCGCGCATGGCGACGCTCGGCGAGAGCCGTGGCCGCGTGGTGCCGCCGGACGCCCCGGGCACGTCGGGCGGGTCCGAGTCTCCCGAGCAGCTCGGAGAGCGCCGCGAGGGCGCCATGCGGGACTGGATGATGTACGGCACCGACGGCCTGACGCCGGAAGCGCGCGGCCTGCTCGCGCCGACGCAGGCAAGCGCCGACGGCACCGACCATACGCAGCGCATCATCGGCAGCCGCGACGCGCGTACCATCCGATTCGCCGGACCGCGCGAGCGCCGTGCGCTTGCGGTCGGCACGACCACGGCCGGCGGTTTCGCGATCCCTCAGGGTTTCAGCGGGCAGCTCGAGGCGAGTCTGCTCGAGTACGGCGGCATGATGACCGCCGGCAACGTATTCGACACCGACAGCGGGGCCGACCTGCCTTGGCCGACCTACGACGACACGGCACAGGTGGGCGCGATCCTCGCGGAGAACACCGCGGCGTCCGAACAGGACGTGACCTTCGGCCAGATCATATTCAAGGCGTACAAGTACAGCTCGAAGATGGTCAGGGTGCCGATCGAGCTGATGCAGGATTCCGCGTTTGCGATCGACTCGTTCCTCGCGCCGGTCCTCGGCGAGCGGCTCGGGCGCATCCTCAATACGCATTTCACCGTCGGGACCAATAGCTCGCAGCCACAGGGCGTGGTCGCCGCTTCGAGCGCTGGCAAGACCGGGATCACGGGCCAGACCGTGGCCGTGATCTACGACGACCTGGTCGACCTGATCCATTCGATCGACCCGGCGATTCGTCGGCAGGCGGGCGTCGCGTTCATGATGAACGACCTGAGCGTCCGTGTCGTGCGGAAGCTCAAGGACAGCACCGGGCGCCCGCTGTGGGAGCCGGGCGTGCAGGTCGGTCAGCCCGACAGCCTGCTCGGCTACAATGTTTTGGTCAATCAGGATGTGGCCGTGATGGCCGCGAACGCGAAGAGTATCCTTTTCGGGAATTTCAAGAAGTACATGATCCGGCGCGTGAAGGATGTGACGCTGGTGCGGCTCGTCGAGCGCTACGGCGAACTACACCAGATCGCGTTCCTCGCGTTCGCGCGATTTGACGGCCGGTTGCTCGACCCGGGCACCGACCCGGTCAAGCACTTTGCCAACTCGGCCACGTAGGCGAGGCAGGACGCGCGCGGTCTTCGGGCCGCGCGCCCCTGCACAGCGTATGCGCGTACGATTCGAGGTCAGCATCGCGAGCGGTACGTGGAGCTACGTGCCGCAGCAGGAGGTCGAGGTCGGCGGGCGGGAGTACACCCCGACGGCGATCCCCGACGACATCGCCGCCGCATGGCTGAGCGTCGGCCACGTCACGGCCATCGTGGTCGAACCGTCAACGGCGACCGTCCGGCCGGCTGAGAAAGCGGTGCGCCGGGGCCGGGCCTGACGATGGCCTCCGTGCTCGTGCCGCTGAGCGACGCGCTCGACTACCTGGGCGATGCCGACGATCAGGAGATCCCGGTCATCGAGCGGCTCGTCGACAGCATCGAGGCGCTGTTCCGCGCGCAGGCCAACCGTCGCGAGCGCCCCTATCAGGCGGCGCAGGCGGCGCGCGTGGAGACGCACGACGGCACGGGCTCCCCGGTGCTCGTGCTGGAGTATCCGATCCAAACGCTCACGAGCGTCGTGATCGGTCCCGACCCGATCGCCCCCGTCGAGACCTTGGTGGTGGCCGACGTCAACGTGCTGCGCTTCGCCCCCGGGCGGGCGCTGCTGACGCGCATCGGCGGCACGTTCGGCCGGTGCGGCGATCCGCGTGTCGTCCGTGTCACCTATGACGCTGCGGCCGACCTGCCGCCCGAGGTGCAGCTCGCGGTGCTGAGCGTGGCCGCTGCGGTCCACCGTCGGCGCGGGAGCGAGGACGCCGCGAAGGAGAGCGTCGGCGGGTATTCGACGGACCTCGCGACGATCGCGAAGAGCGACGGGCTCTGGCAGCTCGCGATCGCGTCGCAATGGGTACCGGTGTTCGGATGAGCCTGCCCGGGATGATCCGATTCCGCGGCTCGGTCGCCGATGTGTACCGCCCGGCGACTGCGGTCGAGGACACGACCGGCCTGACGACGGTCACCTGGACGGGCGCGGCGCCGGTCGCGGGCAATCTGCGCGTGTTGCTGGACGTCGTATCGGACGAACTCGCTCAGCGGATTTTCGGGCGCGAGGTGTCGATCGACCTACGCGGGATCGTGACGCCGCCGGCCGACGTGGCGCGCGACGACGGGCTTGTCGTCCGCACGGGCGCCTATGCGGGCGAGCGCTTCCGCGTGGTGGGCCACGTCCCGTCGACGCTGCTGGCCCGCAGCGCGCACGTCGAGCTCGCGCTTGCGCGGACGACGGAGGTGTTCGGGTGAGCCGCGCAAACTCGAGGATTCGCGGCGACATCCAATACGCACTGTCCAAGGCCCGCCGCGTGCTCGAGCGGGAGGTCGCCGAGTCGACCGGCGCCAATTCCGAGCCCGTGAAACAGGCCGCGTTGGCGCTGGCCCGCACGTGGCGCAAGGTGCTGAGCGTGCCCGGTCTTCCGCGCCATGCGTCGCCGCCCGGCTCGCCGCCCGAGTCCGACACGAAGCGCCTTCGCAAGTCGATTCGGACCGCAGTCATCGAGGGGACCCGCCGCGTCGGAACGGACTTGTTTACCGCCCGGCTACACGAGTTCGGCTATCACGGGCTCGGGACGATCGCTCAGGGCAAGCGGAAGGGCGCGACACGTCCTCCGGTCCCGCCGCGCCCGCACGCTCAGGTCGCGTTCGAGCTTGCGAAGGACGCGATGACCGAGGTCTTCGTGAGCACCGTTCAGCATCGCATTGCCAAGGGCAAACCCTAGATGGGCCAGAGCCCCCACACCCTGCTGCGCAATGCGCTGGTGACGGTGCTCGCGGCCGACGCCACGATCCGCTCGCTCTGCGGCCGGTCGAGCGGCTGCGTGCTGGCGTGGTCGTCCATCTCCGCCGCACAGTTCCCCGTGCTTGCCCTGCAGATCCCCCTCGTGCGCGAGATAGACGGGATCGGCGAGGCGTGGGAAGCGCTGGTCACGGTCTCCGCAATCGCCGACGGGCCGCGCGGGATCGAGACCGCCGAGGCGCTCGCCATCCGTACGCGGGAGCTTGTCGCTTCGGCGGCGATCACCACGGCCGGCATCCAGGCGGCGATCGAGGATTTTTCGACCACGACCATCGACGACGCGGACGATGTCCCCGTCGGGCGGGGCCGGGTCGACTGCAGCATCCGCTACCGCGTGGAGGTGCTCTAGTGCCTCCCCATTTCCATTCAGCGCGCGGCGAGACAGGCGGCGTCGCGCGCGGTGTGTTCACCGCCTCACCATAAGGAGCACACCCCATGCCTCGTCAGAATGACGGCACGGAGCTTATCCGCAAGCTCACCTCGATCGACCTCTACCGGGTCCAGACCGGCACCATCGGCGACACGGTCACGACCGGCACCACCAACAAACTTGCCGCGGTCGTCGCGGTCACCGCGATCACGAATTTCACCGCGGCCGACCCCGCCTTCCTTATCGGCGACGGCGGGTTCGAGCTTTTCACCGCGATCGGCACGCCTAACGTGTCGATGCCGATCACCAACCAGAAGGTCGAGTTCGCCCAGGCTGTCGGCGCCCGCTTCGTGGAGGCGGTCAGGGTTCCTCTCGGCAAGATCGAGGCGGGCGGCTTCAATTTCAGCCTGTCGCGGTCGCTCACGGCGATCGAAAGCGCCCAAGACGACAGTCCCATCGGGTACGAAGACGGCGTGCTCGAGTTGAGCGGCAGCTTCGGGCTGCTCGGCTTCAATCCCGAGAACCTGCAGCTGGTGGCGGGGGTCGTCGAGTCGATCACCGGCGCCGGCACGTCGGCCGACCCGTTCCAGGGCGCGCTTGGCGGGCCCGCGAACTCCACGCTCGCGAACATCGCCCTCCGGGTCAGTTTTGTTCGGCAGGACGGCAAGGTGGGGCACATCGACTGCCTCAACGCCCGGATCAATGCGTCGGGTGGTGTGACGATCGGCAAGGGCGGCAATAAATCGTACCAGTGCTCGGCCTCGTTCACGGCGGCCATCAAGCGCTACAACAGCTAGCCGCAGAGTGACAGACGCGCACTTCACCCCGGCCGTCCTCGAGGAACGCTGCGATTTCTATCGCGGGCTGTTCCTCGATGACGGCACCGCGACCGACGCGGACCTCGCGCCGTACTGGCCGGGCGGGGAGGAGAACGCGCACGAGGGGCTCGACGGGTGGATCGTCGCCTACGGGCGGTGTCTGTGGGCGCTGGGCCGGGCCATCGGTCGGGAGGCGGCCCGCGAGACGAGCACGGTGATGGACGCGCGGCAGGCCGAGGTCTTCCGCGCGCTCCGGGCCGACCCCGAGCGGGTCGAGCTCATGAGCCTTACCCTCGCCGACGGGACCGAGCACACGCCGGTCGTGCAGGTCTACCCCAAGTCCGCGCTCGCGTTGGAGCACATCGGCGCGGCGAACCTGCTGATCGCGTACCTCTGCGACCAGCTCGAAGTGCTGGAGCGGCACGGGACGAGCGAAGACCTCGAGGTGATGGTCGCCGCGCGCGAAAAGCGGGGGTATCTGGAGCGGCTGGCGTCGTGGATCGCGACGACGCCGGGGCCGGGTCTGCCTTACGAGGAAGGCGAGCGCGAGCCCTCGCTTCCGCTTGCGATTCGGGATCTGTCCCCGTTCGATTTCTACATGATCGCGACGGCGTTCCAGCGGGTGAACGGAAATCGTCTGCGGGCCCTCGAGGCGAGCGGCACGAGTCGCTCCCGCCCCGATTGGGGCGGCTTCTTCGTCGGCGTCGCGAGCGAGCTCGGGGTGGCGGTGAGTACCCTGCTGCGGGACCAATCGCTGGCCGAGGTCGTGGCGACCGCGAGCGAGCGTGCGCGCATCCATGCGGAGGCGAAAGAGCGCGCGGCGTCGGAGCGCGCGCCGACCACGGTCCCCGGCTGAGATGGCGCCGACGAAGAAGCTCGCCGAACTCTTCTACGACCTCCGGGCCCGCACCGAGGGGCTCGAGAAGGACGTCGCGTCGGCCGAGCGGTCGCTGGGGAAGCTCACGACTTACGTCCTTGCGAATCCCGTTGTCGCGCTCGCCGCGGTCGCGACTGCGGCTGCAGGAGCCGCCGCGGCCGCGCTCAAGATGGCGAGCGAGATCGACGGGTCGATGCGCCGGGTGGCGGCGGCGGTTCCGACAGGGGCGGCGGGTATCAAGACCCTCACCCAGGAACTGGAGAACCTGTCCCGGCAGTCCGGCAAGTCGCAGGCCGAGCTCGGGCGCGCGGCCGAGCGTATCGCGCAGGTCGGGGCGGGCAGTGCGGAGGAAGTCGCGGTCCGGCTGCGCGGGGCGACGCAGGCGTCGGTCGCGTCGGGCCTCGCGCTCGACGCGACCATCGACGGGCTTGACCAAGCGCTCGATCTGTTCGCGCTCGGTGCGGGCGAATCGACGGCCGCTCTGGCCGAGCTGTTTGACGTGGCGAAGGGGCGCACGTCCCTTGCCGACGTCTTCGCACTGCTGCAGGGGGCCGCGCCGTCGATCCAGAAGTTGGGGCTCGACCTCCCGACGGCGTCGCGCGCGCTGGTGCAGCTCAGCGAGTCGGGCCTCTCGGCGAAGAAGGTTGCGACCGCCCTCAAGGAAATGGCCGACAACGGTGCCGACGGGCGGGCGGAGGTCGAGCGGCTGGCCGCAGAGATCCCGAAGGCCGCGAACGCGATGGCCGACCTCGCGAAAGCGTCGGACGATGTCGCCGGCGCGACCGAGAACGCCGGCAATCTGTTGCGCGCCGAGCTGAACGCCGCGCTGATCGACCTCGGGAACATTCTCCTCCCTGCCGCGCTGTCCGGCATGGAGCAGCTTCTCCGCCTTTTCGGTAGGGGTAAGTTCGACACGAACAACATTACCAACGCGAAGGTTGCACTCTTGGAGTTCGGGGAGGCGACGCAGACCGTGTTTACGGGCCGGGAGAAGGGCGCCGTCGAGGCACAACGCGCGGTGACGCTGCTGGCCGCTGCGGCGCGCGAGGGGAAGGCTAGCTTCGTCGAGCTCGGCGAGAAGGGCATCGGCGCCCTGCAGGCGCGGGTCGCGTTCTTCCAGACATCCAGATTCATCACACCCGAGCAGCGCGCCGACCTGAAGTTCCTGCAGCAGGAACTCGAGAAAGCGGCGAAGATCGGGACGTCGGGGGCGCTCACGGGCCGCGCGGCCCCGCCGACCTCCGGCGGCACGAGCGAGGCGGATCGCGCGAAGGCCGGGAAGGCGGCGCTCGATGCCGCGAAGGAAGCGCTCGCGGACAGCATCCGCCTGGGCGAGAAGGCGTCGGGCGAGCTCGATGCCATCATCGAGCGGGCACGCGCACGCCGCATCGAGCTCGCGCAGGCGCTCATCGCGACCGGCAGGGCGACCGCCGACACGCTGCGGCAGCTGCTGGAGGACACCGAGGCACAGCTGCGCGATTCGGGCTTTACCCGCGAGCAGGCACGCATCATCGCCGACGCGAAGCTCGGGCTCAAGTCGATAGCGATCGACCTCGACCTCGCGACGCAGGGCCTTGCCAAGCTGGCCGATCTCAGGAGGGGCGAGGACGCGAAGACGCAGCAGCGCGCGGGCGAACAGGCGCGCCTCGAAGAGGACGCGAAGAACCGCGCGCTCCGTGCCGGCCGCGCCATCGAGGACATCGGCGGTGCGGTGCTCGCGGCCGCGTCCGCGTTCGGGGTGCTCGAGGACGCGGCCGCGAAGGCGCTCGAGGCGGTCATCGACGTGGGCGCGGGGATCGCCCGGATCTTCGCCGGCGACGTGAAGGGCGGCGGGCTGCAGCTCGCGAAGGGCGCCGTCAACCTCGCGAGCCAGGCGTTCGGAAAGGACCCCGCAGCCGAGCAACGGCGACGTGAGCACGTCGAGAACCTGCAGGCGCTCAAGGCGATCGAACAGCACACGGGCGACCTTGTCGGCCTCCAGGCGAGCGGATCATTCATCGGGGCGTTGAAGGACGGGATCGCCGGGCTCCTCTCCCGGACGGGCGACGCGGGAGGCTTTCGCCGATTCGGCGACGCCGGGCCGCTTCGCGGCATCAACGAGGCCGACGTCCTCGAGGGGGCGACGGGCCGGAGCTTCAAGGAAATCGAGGCGCTGGCGAAGTCGCTGGGCATCACGCTCAACGGGACGAAGGAGTCCTATGTCCTCTTCCTCGATGCACTGAAAAAGCTTGACCTGCAGGCGTTCGGCAAGGGCTTCGCGGGGCAGATCCGCAAGCTCGAGATCGACGCGCGGCTCGACCCGAAAGCGTTCGAGGGCATCGAAGGCGTCATCAAGCGGCTGCAGGTGCTGGCGGGCCCCGACGGCGCGCCGGCCATAGCGAATGCGATCGCCGGGCTCGACGTGAGCACGGCCGAGGGGAAGGCGAAGGCCATCGCCAGCCTGGGCGACGTGCTCAAGAACATCGCGGCGCTCGACGTGAAGGATCTGGGCGGGCTTTCGCTGGATCAGTTCATTCAGGAGATCCTCGACGCGATCGACGCACTGCGGAAGACGTTGCCCGACGCCGGCGAGGCGTTCAGCCGGGCGATGGAGTTGCTCGGGCTGCAGGTCGAGTTTGGCACGCTGGACGCGAAGGGGAAGCTCGATAAGGCCTTCGCGGCCTTCACGAAGGCGTTCCCCGATCTGTCCGCGCTGGTCGACACGTCGAGCATCGCCGCGTTCAGGAAGAGCATAGGCTCCATCATCGACGGCTTCGCGGCCGACGGCGAACTCAGCGACGCCGAGCGGGCGCAGATCGAGGTGTTGCGCGCGTTGCTCGCGGCCTTCGAACAGGCAACGCCGGCGGTGGAAGAGTACGCCGACGCGCTCAGCGTCCTTTCGGACCGCTTCGTGCTCTTCGGCACCGCGGCGGTCGATCAGATCCGGCAGATTCTCGAGACCGTCACCTCCGACGACAGCATCGGGAAGAACGCCGGGCTCGCGCTGCTCAAGGGACTCACCGAGGGGCTCGACCTCGCGACCGAGGCGGGACAGTCGGAGCTGCGCGCCCGCGCGCAGCGGATCTTCGAGGCGCTCGCCGAGGGCGGCATCACGGCCGAGGAGCAGGTCGTGATCGACATGCTGAAGCGGATACTCGGGATTGCCGGCGACGCGGCGAAGACTGCCGCCGACATCGCCGCCGACGCGGCCCGGGAATTGAAAGACCGGGTCGACGCGGCGCGGAAACTGACGAGCGACCTCGCCGACGCGGCAATCGCGCTCGGCGACATCACCGACCCGCTGGCGATCCTGCAGATCCGCATCCGTGCCCTCGGGGCGTCGTTCCCCGAGCTCGCGGCGCTGTTCGCGCAGTTCGACCTCGCGACCGAGGCCGGGCGCGCGGCGTTCGAGGAATGGATCCGGTCCCTTGTCGCCCAGCCGGAAAAGCTCAAGGGCATGGCCGACGCGCTCGGCCTCACCGTCGACGAGCTGCTGGCCATCCTGCTGGGGCTGGAAAGCGGCATCGACGCCGTCGGCGCCGCTGTCCAGTCAGTCGTCGACCAGATCAACGACGCGTTAGGCGCCCTCGATGTCGAACTCGCGATTGAGGGAATAACCGACCCTATCGAGAAGCTCAGGCGGGCGGTGGAGACGATCGGCGGGCTTTCGCCGGAGATCGCCGCTGCGCTCAAGGGGATCGACCTCACGACGGAGGCGGGCCGGGCCGCGGCCGAGAAGGCGCTGCAGTCGCTTGCCGCCGGATCGAGCGACGCGAGTTTTAAGCGCCTTGTCCTGGACATCCTCACGCAGATTCGCGGCATTCCGCGCGACGGCGCCACCGGCGACACCGGGGCCGGGGCCGGGGCGTCGTCGCGGGAGTCGACGGCCAACCTCGCGAGCGCTGCGAGCGTGACCGAGGTCACGGCAAACCGCTGGCTGGACGTGATGACCACGGACCTTGCGTTGTCGCGGACCCGAAACGTTCTGCTGGAGCAGATCTTCTCCTCGATCACCCGGGCCCCGCTCGCCCTGCCGCCCGCGCTGGCCTTTTCCTCGATCGCGGGCGGGGGCGCGGTCGTCAGCGGGCCGACGTTCAACATCGCCCTGTCGGTGACGTTTACCGGGCCGGTCACCACGACCGGCACGGAGGCGCTGGGTAGCGACCTCTCCCGGAGTATCTACCGGATGGTGCGCGAGCAGCTGGCGACGGATCTTCTGAACGCCGAGCGCGCGCGCGGGAGGGCGAAAGCATGAGCTTCTACCGTCCGGGCCTTGTGTGGCTGAGCGATCGTGACCTTGCCGATTTCGGCTTCGTGGCGAAGGAGATCGCGGGTGCGCTCGGGAGCTTCGCGCAGCAATGGCCGACGGGCCAGATTCTCGGCTCGAGCGGCTTCGTCGTGCTCGGCCGCGACCCGAGTACGAGCGAGCGCACGTTGACGCTGTCCGTGACCTTTACCGGAGTGACCCCCTCGGAGCTGGTGGCGGCGGTGCGCGAGCTGGAGGCGTGGTGTGCGCTCGGCCCGCTCACGCTGCGCACGAAGCACGACCCGAGCCTCGTTTTTCTCTGCCACCTGAGGGAGCATGACCTGCAGGTCTCGGGTCGTCAGTTCCGCGGGCTCACGATCCGAGGATCGCTCGTGTTCGGCTGCCGCAACCCGTACGCGTGGGAACGGACGCCGCAGCGGTACACAGGGCTTACGAACACGCGCATCGCGGTTCCGACCGGCACGGGGCCGACGCAGATGACCCTATGGGTGACGGACGCGGTGAACCCGCAGATTCAGGTCCGCGACGCCGCCGGAAACGTTCTGCGCTACTTCGACCTCACGCTCTCGCAGTCGGTTGACGATGCGTGTATGGTCGATACCCCCCGAGCGCAGATCACGATCTATGTCGCCGGGGTCGCGTCGGACGGATCGACGGGCGTCGTCGCGCTCGGGCAGGGGTGGCCCCGACTCGATCCGCGCGTCGCACACTACGAGACGCAACAGTGGCACACGGTCTCCACGTCCGGCGGGCGGCTGTGGGTGGACGTGCGACGGAGCTATCTGCTATGAGTTCGCTGCCGATGATCCTTCCCCCGGACAGCGTTCCGGCGGGCCTGGTGCGCGAGTCGCAGCTCCTGCACCATTACGCGGCCGACGATCTGGACCCCGGGCTCACGCCGGCGTCGTGGCGCAACGTACTGCATGCGCCGACGACTCTCCGCGCCGGGAGCGCGTGGGCGGTATCGGCGAACGGGCGCGTATACCGCACGCCCGCGGATCTCCCGCGCTTCGAGTGGTACGACCTGGACGGCGACGGCATCCTGGAGACGCCGACGCTCGTCGTCGAGGACGCCGAGACCAACCTCTGCCCGCACTCCGACTTTTTGACCCAGTGGACGGTGAATTTCTCCGCCACGGCCTCGGTGCACGACACGGTCGGCGAGACGCAGATGTACCGCGTCGACGACATCGACGCCACGAACGCCAGCTATTTGAGCAAGACGCTGAGCGGGTTCACGGGGGCCACGGCCAAGGGTGTCGTGGTCGTGTGGGGCCGGGGCACGATCTCCGCCGCGAGCGGGGCGTGGCTGCGCATGAGAAGCATTACCGGGGGCGTCGACCTGCTCAATGCCACGGTGGTCGCCAACGCCGACGGATCGCCGGCGCCGTCGATCGTGGGCGGCGCGGGCACGTACCAGGGTGCCCGCTACCTCCTCACCGTCGCGGGGGTCAGGTACTACGCGCTGTACTTCTCGACGAACAGCGTCACCGTCGCGCACACGCACGAGGCGCGGCTCGGTGCGGCGGTCACGGGTTCCCAGCAGGGCAACGTCTACTGGGGCTCGATCACCATCACCGACGACCTCCGTACCGCGAGCGTCATCGACCGCGGCGGCGTCGGCAGCGTCTCGCGCGCGCGAGAAGTCGTTGGCTGGCTGGCGCCCTACGTCACGACGGGCGCGCAGTCGTGGTCGGTCGATTTCCTCGAGGTGGGCGCGAGCGCGACGAGCGGGAGCGTGCTGGCCGCGCTGTCCGACGCGAACGGGGCAGCGCCCTCGCTCGCGGTCACCGTGAATGCCTCCGGACGCTACACGGTGACGCACAACAACGGCCTGGTGTCGGTCCTTTCGGCGGCCCAATCCACGCCGGCATTTCTCTCGCGCGTGCGCCTGCTCGTGTGGCTGTTCGACGACGGGAGCGTGCAGATCGGGCAGTCGGTCAACGGCGGCGCCATAGTGATGGGGACCCGGTCGGCCGCGAACACGCCGGGCATCGCGTGGGGGGTGGCGGCGTCGACGAGCGGCTTCTACCTGCAGCCCGCGGCGGGATTCGTCAAGGCGAAGACGCGGCTACTCGGGTGGAAGGTGAGCGGTGGCACGCTCACCGATACCAAGCTGCTCAACAGGTGGTGACCTGACATGGCCACCATCACGCCCGAGATGCTGAGTATCTGGAGCAAGCCGCCGAATGTGCCCGGTGCGGTGAACTTCGGCTATTTCAGGGACGCGACGGATCTCCGGTGGTCGGAGCGCGTCGACAACGCCGAGGAGTGCACGGTCGTCGTGCCGCTCGCCTCTCGTGCCTCCGTCTTCGCCGTCGTGCGCCGCGTGCTGGTGCTCGAGCTCGCGCCCGCCCCCGGGTCCGTCGTCGGTGAGACCCGCATGTTCCGCATCACCGGCGTCGACCGGGAGCAGTCGTCCGGCGGCGTGCGCCTCGTCATCAGTGCGCGCTCGCTGGCGATTGACCTCACCGACTGCGGACCGGTCCGGGATGTGCTCGCGGGGGGGCGGGAGCTGTTCACCATCGCCGGCACCCTCAATCTCGCCCAGTGGTTGGACACCTACATCCTCCCGCAGCTCGCCCGCGCCGGTTACGACTACTACGTCCGCACGGCGACGGTGAATGCGATCACGTCCAGCCAGATATTCGACCAGGCCACGCCGCGCGAGGTCCTCGATGCCCATCTGGCGACCATCGAGCAGGAGTGGGCCGTCGTGCCGACGGGCGCTACGATCGCGCTCGACTTTTCGACGGCGTCCGTGGCCCAGTCGCTGGCGCCGCTCCGCATCACGACGGGCCACAATCTCCGGCGGCTGGTGCAGAAGACGGCGTCGATCGACCAGGCCACGATCCTCCAGCCCACGGGAGGACTCGGGCACTCCGAGGCCAGTCGCACCATCCAGCATCACCGGCTCGCCATCCTCGGGACGGTCGACACGGTCAACCACTCATTCGACGTGGGGCCGATGCCGGGGGACGTGAGCGGGTGGTCATGGCCGATCGTGCGACGCGACGGGCAATGGGTCGGCTACTACATGCAGCACGTGCAAACCGGCCGGTGCTTCCCGATCATCGCGTCGCTGGCATCGGGTCTGGCGGGTCGGGTCACGGTCGACGACGCGACGACGCTGGCCCCGGGCGTGCAGTTCGAGCTTCGCCGCGCACTCACGCCGGGGACGCGCATCGACGCCCCGACGCCGGGCTACCCGCTGCGGATACAGGCGCTCGCCGGCGCGACGCTCACGCTCGAGAACGCGCTCGCGGCGCCCGATCCCGTGCCGACCGACGGCGTACACATCGACTGCCGGATCGCGCCCGCCTTCCAGGTCCTCTCGACGACATCGTCGGCGGTCCTCGCGGTCGCCGGCTCCACCGTCGCGCAGGACGTCACGTGCGCGAGCACGGCGGGCGTGCAGGTCGGAGACTGGGGGTTTCTGCATTCGAGCGTCGGCACGCCGTGGACGCTCGTGGGGAAGGTCTGCACGGTGATGCAGGTCGTCTCGGGGACGGTCGTTCGGGTGGTGTCGCGCTACAGCTTCGACGCCGCGCTGCCGTTCTCCGTGGGCGCTGCCGCCCGCCAGGCGAAGTTCTACCGCGCGCGGGCGTTGAGCCCCTACGTGCAGACCGAGACCGCCGCGACGAATCAGATTACCGTCACGAGTGCGGGCGGTCTCGCGGTGAACGACCTGATCGAGTATCACCAGGACAATTCCGGCGCGACCGTCTCGGCGCTGCACTCGCCGACCTCCGCGCCCATCGCAAGCGGTGGGTACGGTGCCGTGGAGCGGTCGGCCGCGTTCCCGTACGCGCGAAGCGTCGTCAACCTTCTGTCCGCCGGCAACCCGTGGTTTGACCAATGGGCCGTGCCGGCGAGTCCCCCCGACCAGTGGACGAAGGTATCGGGCTCCACGATCACCCGCATCGCGAGCGGGCTCCCCGGACCCGGCACCATCTACGCCGCCGAACTCAGGTCGATCGCGATACGCTCCCCGGTGGTCTACCTGCGCCCCACCGCGGGCGACTCGCAGGTGTCTGTCCGCGTCCGCTTTCGGACGGGGAGTGCCGGGAATTGGGACGGGGCGAATTTCGATACGTTCATAGTCTCGATCCGCGCCGGAACGACGGGCGCGACGATCGCGTTAGCGATCTATTGCCCGCCGGGCTATCCGTCAAAACCGCCGGGCTATATCGAGGTCGCCCCGCTGACGACGGTCGACGCCGACCTGCTCGCCGTCGACCTGTTGCACACCCCCGGCGCGGGCTTCCAGTACGCTCCGTGGCACGGGATTACTGTGACCCTCGAATCCACCGGCACCATGTCGACCGCCATTGTCACCGTCGGCGGGGTGCTGCTCGTGCAGGATAGCACGCTGCCCGTGGCGGGGACGCACGTGCAGTACTCCGACCAGTCGCTGTTCGGGCTCGGCCAGGTGCGGCACGCGACGATCGATGCGCCCGAGACGGCGTACGACGCCGACGCGGTGGATCTCGGCCGACTGCTGAGCAGCACGTTCGCCGCCGAGGAGCTGGTGAAGGGGCGCGCCGTGCGCGTAGAGAGCGACACGCTCGGCGTCGCGTTCGACGGCCGGATCGTCGCGCTCGAATTCACCGGCGGCGCCGAAGGGGAGACGCGCGTCAGCGTCGACACCGGTCTTCGCGACATCTCCGACGTTCTCGCCGCCAGACTGCTGGGCGTGGAGCGTGCGAGCGGTGCGGCGTCGATCGGCGGGGCGTCCACGGGCACGCCCGCGAGTTCGCTGCCGATCGGCGGCGTGCTGCCCGGCGAGCTGTCTCTGAGTGGCCTCGGATACACTCCGTCGGACACCGTGGACCAGCAGGCGAATTTGCAGTCCGCGCTCGACCAGGCGAGGATACAGAAGAAGGGGCTCTTCATCGATCCGGGAATCTGGCGCTGGAGCGGATCGCTCAGGCAGCTGAACTGCCCGTGGGTGCGCGGCATTCCCGCCGAGTCGATTCTGAAACCGCTCGTCGGCGTGCCGCGCACCTGCTACTCGATCGAGACGACGATCCTCGCGGGCTATGCGGTCGGCTCGACGAAAACCTCGGAGCTGCAAAACGTGTCGTTCGACGGCACCGACGCCACATCGTGCACGCTCGTGCGCGCGGGCGGAGTGGAGACCACATCGACGGCGACGTCGGTGAGCGGGCGCGTGATCATCGATCGCACGGAGATCATGTACTGCACCGGTGCAGGAGCGGTCGGCCTCCGCGTCGCCAACACCGTCGGCCTGCTACTGAAAGGCTGCTACATCGGCCGCAACGACACCAACGTTGTTGTCGAGGGCTACCAGATCGATTTGCCCACGACCACGCTCGTGAGTCACACCCACATCCGCGAGGCGGTCGGCCACGGCGTTATCCTGCGGCTGGCCTACGGCATCCAGTTCACCGATATGTGCGTGATCGAGGCCAACGGTATGGCAGGCATTCTGGCCCAGCCGGGGACGAACCAAAATGTCACGTCGTTCACGGTCGACAACTCCTGGGTGGAGGACAACTGGCGCATTTACGCAGCGGACACCCCGCAGCGCATCCAGCAGTTTGGCATCGACGTAAACGGGCTCGGCACGAATGCCACGGTGACGGCTCGTATCGTCAACAACAAGCAGAACGGCAACCCGAACACGGACCGTTTCCTCCGGTTGGTGCGTGCAACGGATTTCGTCGTCGAGGACAATGATTTCTATCCCAACATCGCCAGCATCGACATCCAAAGCAGCTCGGTCGGCCGCGTGTGGAATACAAAGCGCTCCAGCGGGCTCACGGCCAAGCAGCTCTGTAAGGTCGACACGTCGAGCGCCGGGCTCGTGACCTTCGGCCCCGAATTCGAGGCGGCGTTTGGCGGCGTGCATATGCAAATGGCGGGTTACCATTTCTGGGTAGACGCCACCGCGAAACTACGCATGAAGGCGGGCGCTCCGACCACGGACCTCGACGGCCGCGCGGTGGGCGTCCCCGAATACGCATGGAATGCCGACCACTTCATGATGGGGACGTACCACCTGTGGCTCGACACAAACGAGCGGCTGCGAGTCAATCCGACCGCGCCGACAAGCGATTTCGACGGGCATCCGGTGCAATATTACGTTCCGTCCTACAATTCCGCAGCGCATGAGCAGCTGACGCTGGGCGGCACAGGCGGCACCACCGGCTGGCGTATCTGGATCGGTGCGGCCAACGAACTGCGGGTCAAGGACAGCGCCCCTACCTCCATCAGCGACGGCGTCGCGATCGACTCGACGCGCCAGACGGTTGAGGGCTTCTACGGCGCCAACGTCGTTTTCAGCGCGGCCGGCGATCTCGCGCGCCACGGGCGCACGGAATGGCTGGCCGCCGAAGCGGGATCGCTCCGGAAGCTCGTCGTGCGCCTGACGGATGCCGGGGCGCTGGCGCCGCTTACGGCGGGGACCCTCACGGTGACGGTGAAAAAGAACGGCGTCGCCGCGCTGTCCGGCGTCCTCGGCGCGGGGGCGTCGACCGCGACCTTCACTGCCGTCAGCGGCACATGGACCTACGTCACCGGCGACCGGCTCACGGTCTCCTACGTGACCAACGCGGCGTTTCTCCCCACCGGGACAATCGACATTGATGTGGCCCTGCTCGTGGAATTCCCGTGACCCCTGTCCCGACCACCATTCAGCCTCGCCGCCAGACGGCCAGGAGTCTCAATGCGTGATCTTTCGATGGAAACGTACGACGTGATACTGGTCGAGTCGGCACTTGGCCTGAGCGACCCCGCGCCCGTGGTGATGGGTCTTCCGTGCCGCACGCAGGCGGCGGCGGTCGAGTTCGAGCGGACGCTCAACGCGCAGTCGAAGGGCGGGGGCTTCGATCCCGCGAGCATCGCGGGGAAGACCTTCACGTGGCGGCGGTCGCCAGGCGTCCAGAAGGTGCAGGTCCCCGACGCGACGCTGACCCGTGACGACGTGCTTACGGCGCTCGACGGGCAGGATGCGGCGCTCCCGCTCTACGCGAAGCTGCAGCCCGGGGCCGACATCCGCATGACGACGATGACACTCGCCGAGCTGCGCGCTCGCGGAGCCTAGAGACGATGACGCCCGCACTCCGCCGCACCCATTCCGGGGTCTTCGAGATCTCCACCGCGGGCCTCGGAATCGCCGTCGCCGTCTTCACCCTCTTGTCGGCAGTGGTCACGGTCACTATCAGCTATACCACCACCCGCCTTGCGCTCGCGCAGAAGCTCGACATCGCGACGTTCCAGAACGCGATCGCCGAGCGGCGGTCGGCGATGGACACGACCCGTCTCCGCATCGCCGAGGACCATCAGGTGCTGCTGGAGATCCGGGAAACGCTGGCCGAGGTGAGCGTGCGCCAGACGGAGATGGTGTGCGACCTGCTCAAGACCAAAGCGAGGTACTGCCGATGATGATGATGCCCGTCTTTCTCCTGCTGGTCCTTGTGCTCGCGGGCCCGTCGGTCGGCGCGCAGACGCCAGACGCGATGTGTCGCGCCCTTGCCCGCGCGAGCGTATCCGCGCTCGCGACGGCGGCGTGCACGAGGGTCGTGACCGTGCAACTGCAGGCCGCGCTCGCCGCCGCGACCGCGGGTGATGTGCTCTGTCTGAGCGGCACATTCCGAGGCTCGTACACCCTCCCGGCCCGACCGGACTCGGGGTGGGTGGTCGTGCGGTCGGCGATCACACTGTCGACCCCGGGCGCGCGCATGCGCCCCTCGCTTGCCGGTCCGCTGGCCAAGATCGTCGCCACCGCCGGCGGGTCGGCGTCCGCAATCACGACCGCGCCCCGTGCGCGCGGCTGGTATCTGCGCGAGCTGGAGATTACGACCGACTCGACACTGAGGGTGGGTCCGAGCCCGATCGTCGGGATCGCGACGCCGCCCGACTCGCTTTCGTGGGCTTCGGACATCGTGCTGGACCGGCTCTACGTGCACGGCTGGCCCGCGCAGACGGTGCGGCGCTGCATCCTTTTCAACGGCGCCGCGTCGAGCCTCGTCGACTCGTGGGTCGACGACTGCCACGAAAAGGGGGCCGACAGCCAGGCGCTTGCGTCGTTCTCGGGGATGGGGCCGTTCCTGATCCGCAACAACTATCTGGCGGGCGCTGGGGAGAACATCATGTTCGGCGGGGCCGACCCGAAGTTCCGCACGTCACCGAGCGACATCACCATCGTCGGGAACCACGTCCACACGCCGGCGACGTGGGTCACCCGCTGGACCAAGAAGAATCTCCTCGAGACGAAGAACGCGCGCCGGGTTCTTATCGCCGACAACGTCTTCCAGGGCAGCTGGCCCGACGGGCAGACCGGCGTCGCGATCGTGCTCAAGAGCGCGAACCAGTCCGGCGCGTGTCGCTGGTGCATCACCGCCGACGTCGTGATCGAGCGGAATCTGATCCTTGACGCGAGCTCCCCGCTCAACGTCAACGGTCGCGGGGGCGCCACGCATCCCGTGGACAGCACTTCGCGCCGTATCGAGGTCACCGAGAATTACTCCGACCTGACCGGCGCGGCGCCCTGGACGCTCGACAAACGGGGCATCATGCTCCTGTCGGACGCGGAAGACGTGCGTCTGACGGGCAACACCTGGCTGCGTCCGGCCGGCGTCGGGGCCGACTACACCGCCGGCACGGGCGGCCCCGGCCCCCGCTACACGCTCGACCGGGACGCGGGCACCCGTCCGCAGTATATGAGCTTCGGCTGCTGGACCGCCGTCTGCGCGCCGGGGCTCGTCCGCGCGGGGAACGTGCTGATCGGCGCGGCAGTAGGAACGCCGCCCCCCGGCTTCGTCTTCGTGCCCACACTCGACGCGGCGCTCGCGCGCGGCGCCGGGGTTTCGCGCGCCACCATCGACGCCGCAGTGCGCGGCGTCGTCATCCTACCCTGAAAGGAGAGATGTCATGAGCCGATTGGACGACCTTACGCCCGACGAGGCCGCGCGGGTCTCGCCGGAGGACGTGACCACGCTTCGCAGCGAGTGGTTCCCGCGTGCCGCGGCCACGATCGACGACGGCGCAGCAATCGTCATCAACGGCGCCGAGCCCGTCAGCTGCGGCGCCGCGCTCCGCCAATGGATCGCACGCATGGCCGCGCATGTCGGCGGCGACATCGTCACCGTCTGGCGCACGCCCACGGATCACCTGAGCGCGCTGGCGGTCGTGCGCTACGGGGAGGATCCGCGCCGCTGGCCCGGCGAGTGGACGGCGGAGGATGTCGTCCGCGCCATCCGCTGGGAGCGCGGCGAGGACGTGCCGGGCGCGGTCACCGGGCGGGCCGTCATCGCAGCAGGCACGCGGCTCTCGATCACGAGAGCTGCACTCACCATCAGCCGGGAGGGCTAACCCGTGAGCCAGGCATCCGACTACCTCGAAGGCGAGATCGTCAAGCACGTATTCCGTACAGGCTCCTTCACGAAGCCGACGGTCCTCGCGGTCGCCCTCTTCACCGCGGCGCCCGGCGAAGCGGGCGGAGGGACGGAGACGACATACACCAACTACGTGCGGATCGACAGGCCGCCGCTCGATGCCAATTGGGCCGCGGTCTCGGCCGGCAACGGGCAGACGAGCAATGTCGCGGTCATCACGTTCGGCGCGCCCGGCAGCACGGCCACGCTCACGCATATGGCCATCCTCGACGCCACGAGCGCCGGCAATTTCCTCGTCTACGGCGCGCTCACGACCGGCCGTACCGTGAACAACGGCGATGCTGCTCCGAATTTCGCGGGCGGCGCACTTGTGGTGACGGTCGCCTGACGCCACATGGCACATTCGTTCGAGCACTTCGGCTCCGGCCTCGCCGGATGGACCGCAATCACCGCGGGGACCGGGGCCGTGGCGGTCGCGGACTCGATGGTCGAGTTCAGCATCGCCGCCGCGAACGACGGCGCGGCGATGTACAAATCGTTCGACCACACGAAGAACCAGATGATCGTGGTGTGCAGCCGGGGGAACTCCGCAAACGCGGCCCCCTATCCGGGCGTGGCCATCGTGCACGGAGCGACCGCGCCGGTGTGCGACACGACGACGAACCTCGCGGCGAAGTGGCTCATGCGGCACACGTTCTACAACCCCTCGGCGGCGCGGCAGCAGCGGCTGACGTACTACGACACCGGCGCCGTCGAGCTGAGATGGAGTTTTTCCACCAATACGTGGCTCTCTGCGGGCACGACCGTCTCGGTGCCGTTCGACACCCCGCGCGACGATTTCCGTATGCAGGGGATCCAGTGGGACGCGTCGAGCGCGCGGTTCCGCATGTTCGCTCTCCACGGGGCGGCCGGATCTGCGGAGAATCCCGACTACGGCCCCAACCTCATAGTGTTGACCGACTGGGTCAGTCTCTCCGGGGTGCAGAACGGGGCCAGCTCGACCCTCTGGCTGCTGCTCGGGCAGCCGAATACCAGCCAGTTCATCGCCGCCTCCTCCGCTTACGTGGAATGGGTCTCGCATACGTGGAGCGAGGCCGGCGAGGATTTCGCCGTGCTCTGCAACGGCAAGTCGTCGGTCGGCGGGGTCTACAACATCACCGCGCACGGCGGCTACGATGTGCGCGCGCCGCTGCTCCTCCCGCAGGTGCGGAATGCCATCGCCATCGACAAGGGCAGCGCGGGCGCGTGGGATGACACCGATACGCAGTGGGGATCCGCGATCCGGGCGCAGGACGGGCTCTACGTGTCCGCCTACGTCGGCGACGCCGGGACCGGGTCGACTCCGTCGCCGGTGCTGGAGATAGGCATCGCCACCGCCACATCACTCGACGGGACATGGACCAAGTACGCAAGCAACCCGGTCATCGCGCGCGGGGGCGCGGGCTCGGCGTACGAGTATCGACTCCTCAGCGCGGTCCTCGTGGAGGACTGGCAGGAGTCGGACGCCGCCAGGCGCTACAAGATGCTGACATCGTGCGACGATGCGGCGTCCGTGCGGCGGACGCTCGTCTTCTACGCCGCGAGCTATACCGGCCCCTACACCTACGACGGCGTCCTGCTCGCAGACGACGCCACCGAGACGAACGTCTCGCGTGCCGGGCACCCCGTCTACTACAACGGGCACTGGCTGTTTTTCTATACCTGCACTGTCGCGGGGGTTCAAGTCACGCGGTGCGCGTTCTCGCCGCAGCTCCGCGCCGGGACGATGACCCGCTACGGCGTGACGATCGCGAAGACGTCGGGAACCTTCGAACAGACGGTGACGTCCGTGGCGGCAGGGAACCTCGTGACCGTGCCCTCGACGACGGGCGCGGTGAAGGACATGTCGCTGGTGATCACGCAGACCGCGAGCGCCAATACCTACGGGAAGTCCCGCATCCGCAAGGTCGTCAGCGGCACGGTGCTCGAGCTGTACCACAGCGTGCCCGGACTCGCCGCCAGTTCGGTGATGCGGTCGTCGAACTTCAACGCGAATTCGGACGTGCAGCAGGTGTATTGGACCGGCAACGTGTTTTACTGGATCACGACAGTCCTCGGTCCCTTCTCTGGGCATGGCAGCTTCGACGCCCACCACGAAAGCAACGGCCTGTACGTGGGCGGAGCGTCGCCGTTCGACGCGGTCACGCTCGACTGGGTGGCGACCCCATTTATCCCGTTCGGCCAGGACAGCGCGAACACCACCGTCAGCAACGAGAATCCTCGGGTGGTCACAACGCCGGTGCGGTTCGCGTCGAACAAACCCATTCACGACCGACAGCGCTCGGTCCTTCTCAGGAGATAATACCGATGGCCCGCATTTTCACGCTCACCGCCGAGGGCATGGCGCTCGACAACACCGTTAGGGGTGACCTGCTCGTCATCCAGGCCGGCGCCGACCGGCCGTTCATCGTCCGGCGCGTGGAGATCACCCAGCGCACGATGGACAACGCGACGCGGTTCCGTTCGCGGCTCGTGCGGCGCTCGACGGCCGACACGACGTCGTCCGCCGGCGGCACGGTCGGTGTCTCGAAAGCCCAGAAGTCGAGCGCTGCCGCGGGCTTCACGGCGACGATGAACCGGGTGGCGGCGCCCCCGACGCTCGGGACCGAGGCCGGCGTTCTCGGGATCGGCGCGCAGTCGCTGCCCAACGGGGTGCTCTACCTGCCGACGCCTGACGAACTGTGGATGTTTTGCGGCACCGCCGACTACTTCTGCGTTGAGATGCCGGCGATTCACGGGGTCACGAGCACGACGGTGACATTCGACGTTTTGGCGGTTCTCGAAGAGTTCTGCTAATGCCGAGCCGGAGCGGCGGAGTCTATCGCCCGGCGCCCTGGTGGCCGCTCTACCAGCGCCCGTTGTTCCCGCCGGCGCCGGTGGCGGTGGCGGGCGCGGCGCTCGGCGCGTCGCTTTCCGTGAGCGTCTCGCAGACGAGCGCGCTCGGTGTCCCCAAGCCGCTGGTCGCGTCGCTGACGGTGTCGCTCGTCACGGTAGGCGACCTCAGCGTGGGAGTCGCCGGTGCCGCGCTGGCTGCCGTGGTCGGCATCGCATTGACGCAGGCCGGAGGCCTGTCGGTCCCCAAGCCGCTGGTCGCGTCGCTGACAGTGTCGCTCGTCACGGCGGGCGACCTGAGCGTCGGGGTCGCCGGTGCCGCGCTGGCTGCTGTGGTCGGCATCGCATTGACGCAGGCCGGGGATCTTTCGGTCCCCAAGCCGCTCGCCGTGGTGGTCGGCTTCGCGCTGACGCAGGCCGGAGATCTCTCGGTTCCCAAGCCGCTCGCTGCCGTGGTCGGCATCGCGCTGACGCAGGTCGGGGGCCTCTCGGTCCCCAAGCCGCTCGCTGCCGTGGTCGGCTTCGCGCTGACGCAGGCCGGAGATCTCTCGGTCACCCCGCCTTCCCCCTCGCTCCCCGGCTGGCGGGTCGCCATGCGGGGCGGTTATCGCTGGCCCGTCTCTGTCCGGGATCTTTCATGAGCCCTCTGCAATCCAAGCCCTTCGCGAAGGGAAACGATTTGTCCTTCGGGATCACCATCCCCCCGACGATCGACCCCGCGACGGGCGTGCTCACGGCGTACCCGGGCCTGACGATCACGGGGTTCCTGTCGGAGGCCAGCGCGCCGGATACGCCGCTGAACGGGACGACTCTCACGTTTGCGCGTCAGGGGCCCGGTCGCTTCGTGTGGCTGTTCGGGGCGTCCGATGTCGACGCCTGCCTCGCGGCGATGTCCCCGCTCGTACTCGGGGCCGCGTTCTACGCGGTCGCGACGGGGGCCGGCGAGTTCAGGGTCTACCGCCGACTGCGCTACGAGCTGCGGGTGGTGCCGTGAGTGCGCCATTGTTCGTCGGCCCGCGCGGGTGACATGATGCGCTGCGAGCGCGCGACGCCGTGGCTCATGTGCCCGTCGCGGCGCCACGCGCAGCGGGAGGGGACGATCTACTACGCGGTCCACCTCCGGGGCTGGGTCTATCCCGCCGAACAGCGCTCGATCCCCCGCGTGTCGCGCGAGCGCGGCGTCCCTCCGTTCACCTGGCGTTTTTGCCCCTTCTGCGGGAGCGATCTCCCGGACGACGTGACGGCGGTCGAGCGGGCACTGGAGGAGCCGCCGGTGTGGGGTGAGGAGGGGGACTAGGCCCGCGGCATCGTCCGAGGGCTTAGCGCTTCGAGAAGAGGACGACGAGGTAGAGGAGGACCACGCCCGCGATGAGCACCGCGCATCCGCAGTTGAGGCCCTTCATGAAGATGCCCTCTCCCCGGCCGTGAATGTCTGCATCCGCCACGGACCCCGAATGCATGGGGCGTCCGCAGCCGGGGCAGTTGATCGCAGCGTCGGAGATCTCCTTCCGGCAGTCCGGGCATGTGACGAGCGCCATCCTTTCCTCCCCTGTTCCACGTGACACCCGCGTGACGGCGGGCAGTTAGCTAGCAGAGTCTTGCGTAACGTCTGCCTCAATGTCAACAAGCAAGTAGCACCTTAAGGGTGCTAATGGTATATTGACATTTCACCAGGAGCGCGTGCTAATCAAGGGGATCGAAAACCACTATGGCGACTAGCAAGGCGGATCGCACGGGCGCCTTCGTTCCGGCGGAAGTATTCCCTCCCGGCGAGATCATACGAATGGAACTCGCAGCGCGTG
>ENA-ORBV01003806-ORBV01003806.1-microbial-mat-metagenome-genome-assembly--contig:-NODE-3806-length-29744-cov-5.099235_pt1 | contig 29744 bp, 25 predicted proteins | sample MGYA00237777_ERZ505514 | MGnify/ENA primary metagenome ERZ505514 (study PRJEB26160, sample SAMN06269048) | microbial mat metagenome | isolation source: Oligotrophic lake microbial mat | place... | reverse complement strand
CCGCACGACCGGGTCGAGCCCTGGTTCACGTTCCATCACGGTTGTACTATCGGTGGGTGGATCCCTCGGGTTCGACCCGTTTCGCTGACTCTCCCCCCCAAGACGGGTCGCCATTCCGCACGATCCGCGGGTTACCCTGAGGAGTCGAAGAGCCCGACATGCCGTCTGTCTCGCCCCTGTCTACCGGCCTTTTTGAAATCCACGTGCAGCGGGCCCGCGCTTTCCTCGCCGAGGGGAAGGCCGACCTCGCTGAGAAGGATCTGGCCGAGGCTTACCTCCTCAAGCCCCGCGACGTCACCGTTCTGAGTCTGCTGGGAGTCTTGTACTTCAAACAGGGCCGGCTCGAGCGCGCCGAGGAGGTCTTCGGCAAACTGGCCGCGAGTTCGCCCAACGATGCGGCGATTCTATTCAACCTCGGCCTGATCAACTTCAAGCTGAATCGCTTTCGTGAAGCGGAACTTGCCTTCACCCAGTCCCTGGCAAACTCCAACGACAAGCCCCGCGTTCATTTCTACCTGGCCGCCACCTACGAACGGCATGGCCGCATTCGCGAAGCTATCCACCAATACCGCCTGGCCCGCGCGGCCTCGGACGGCACCGGAGCTTTTCGACAGCATGGTTCGGATACCGCGGAGATTCCCAGTCAGCGCAACGCCGAGGGGACTGCTGTGGGCAAACCGATCGAGTCCCCTGTGGACAAGGACTTTCAGACGGGCGAAGGTGAGGACGAGGTTCTCTTCGGTGCATCAAAGCTGATCCAGGTCCCCGGCGCGGACATTCAGGCCCGCGACCTGGGTCCGCTTCCCGAAGCCCGGGTGGCCCTGCGTCCCGAGGTTCTTCGCCTGGGCGCCGAAGAAGAGGACCTCTTCCTGGGACCGCGCTCGCCGGTGGCCGACCCGAGGATGAGGCTGAAACGACGCGACGTCGTCCAAGTCCCGTTCGACGGCCGAGTCTTCTTCAAGCGAGGTGCCCTCGTGTCCTCGGAAGGTCATGTGACGTTCTGGGTCAAAGAGACAAAGGCCACCACCGGCGAGCGTCTGGTGATCGCCACTGGCTCGGGCTCGTTGCTTCTCTCCGCCGGAGCTTCGGGTATCGGCCTGCTTCTCTCCGACTCGGGGCGGAAACTCTGGGTCGCCCCCGACCGCATCCTGGCTTGCGAGGACTCCTTGCAGCCTCGCTACGTCCAGGTGGCGTCGCTCGAAACGACTGTCCTGGAGATGGAGGGGAACGGCTTTGCCGCCCTCACCTGGAAGGGCCTGCCCTCGTGCGTGCGCGTGCACCGCGACCAGCCTTTCGAAGGCCCCGTGTCCTCGGTCATTGCCTGGTCCGGCACGCTGGAAGCCGAGATGGGCCTCTCCCCGGCTACCGACGAGCCCTCACTTTTCATCAGCGGCCAGGGCGAGGTTCTTTTCGAAGGCAGCTGACGTTTCGTCATCTCTGGGGCCACGAGGTTGCTTCCTCGGGAATTCTTCGATGGCCTCGTCGCAATGACGGAGGGTGTTTCTCGCCAGGCAATTCGTCACCGACGCCCCGAAGTCTGGCCGCAATTGCCGTGCGTCACCTCGAGGCGGTAATATGCTACGCAGTTGAGAGTCGCAGCGATCATCCCGGCGCGGTTTGCCTCAACGAGGCTCCCGGGGAAACCTCTCTCCCTCATTCATGGCTGGCCGATGGTGCGTCACGTGTACGAACGCACGAAGAGAGCCAGAACCATCGACGAAGTTGTGATCGCCACCGATGACCCCCGAGTGATGGAAGCAGTCCGGTCCTTCGGCGGCCAGGCCCTGATGACCTCCCCCTCCTGCCCCACCGGCACCGATCGGCTCGCCGAAGCCTCGCAGCACATTCAGGCGGACCTCTACGTGAATGTTCAGGGCGACGAACCCATGATCGATCCCGCGTTCATAGATGCCGCCGTGGATGGGCTCAAGGGCGACCCGGACGCCGCGATCTCAACCCTCTCCCTGCCCCTGCGCGATCTGGACGAAATGATGTCCGATACCGTGGTGAAAGTGGTCACCAACGCCCGCAACCATGCCCTCTACTTCTCCCGCAGTCCGATCCCCCACGCGCGCACGAATGAGCGCAGCCTGGAAGCGACGGCGCTCGCCGCAATCGCCTCCTCTGCACCGCGAAAGCATGTCGGCCTTTACGTGTTCCGCCGCGAGGCGCTCGCGAGATTCGCGAGCCTCCCCCCCTCGCCACTCGAAGCGCTCGAACAGCTCGAGCAGCTGCGCGCCCTTCACCACGGCATGACCATCCTCGTCGAAAGCGTGGATGGCGAAACGTCGGTGGCGGTCGACACCCCAGCCGACCTCGACCGGGTTCGCGCCCTGATCTCTCCTGATTCCCTCAACATCAACCCCTGACCGGAGCTACCCAAAAACGATGCCCAAGCCAACCAAATACATCTTCGTGACCGGGGGTGTCGTCTCCTCGCTCGGCAAGGGCATTGCGGCCGCCTCCATCGGCTGTCTGCTTGAAGGCCACGGCTTCCGTGTGGGCCTGATGAAGTGCGACCCCTACCTGAACGTCGACCCTGGCACCATGAGCCCGTACCAGCACGGCGAGGTCTTCGTCACCGAGGACGGCGGCGAAACCGACCTCGACCTCGGCCACTACGAACGATTCACCCGCGTTACCACGTCCCGCAAGTCCAACATAACGACCGGCCAGATCTACGGCCAGGTGATCGCCAAGGAGCGCCGCGGCGACTACCTCGGCCGCACGGTTCAGGTCATCCCCCACATCACCGATGAGATCAAGGCGGCGATCCGCGAATGCGGCGACGGTGTCGACGTCCTGATCGTGGAGATCGGCGGCACGGTCGGCGACATCGAAAGCCTGCCTTTCCTCGAGGCCATCCGCCAGTTCCGGCGTGATGTGGGCCGCGATAACGCAATGTTCGTGCACCTCGCCCTGGTGCCCTTCATCAAGACCGCGCAGGAATTGAAGACCAAGCCCACCCAGCACTCGGTCCACGAACTCCGCGGCATCGGCATTCAGCCCCAGGCCCTGCTCTGCCGCACCGAGGTGGATCTGCCCGCGGACATCAAGGCCAAACTAGCGCTCTTTTGCGACGTGCCCGAGGAAGCGGTGATCTCCGCGCAGGATGTGGCCACGATCTACGAAGTCCCTCTCCACCTCAAGTCTCAGGGCCTCGACACCTTCATCCTGAAGACCCTGGGCCTTTCTTCGCCCGGCTGCGACCTCGCCCATTGGGAAAGGATCGTGGGGACGATCAAGAACCCGAAGGCCGAGGTCGAAATCGCGATCATTGGAAAGTACGTTTCGTATGAAGACTCGTACAAGAGCCTGAACGAGGCGCTGACCCATGGGGCGCTCGCCAACGGCGTCAAGCTGGTTCGGCGATGGGTCGAATCGGAAGAACTCGAAGCGAAGGGCCCCTCGCTCCTCAAGGGAGTGTCCGGGATCCTCGTTCCCGGCGGCTTCGGCGCGCGCGGCACCGGGGGCATGATCATGGCGGCGCAGTACGCCCGCGAATCCGGCACTCCCTTTTTCGGTATCTGCTACGGCTTCCAGTGGGCGGTGGTCGAGTACGCCCGGAATGTGTGTGGCATCGCGGGCGCCGATTCCACCGAAGTCAACGAAAGTGCGGCCGACCGCGTGATCTACAAGCTCCAGGATCTTCTCGGCGTCGAGGCCATGGGAGGCACCATGCGTCTTGGTTCTTACACCTGTGAACTCGACGAAGACTCGCTCGCCCACCGCGTTTACGGGGCTCGGGAGATTCGCGAACGGCACCGCCATCGATACGAGTTCAACCAGGAGTACATGGCTCGGCTCGCCGCCGCGGGAATGACGATCTCGGGCAAAACCCCCGATGGCAAGTTCGCCGAGATCGCCGAGATCAGGAATCATCCCTACTTCATCGCGGTGCAGTACCACCCTGAGTTCAAGTCACGCCCGTGGCAACCCCATCCGCTTTTCTCAGGATTCGTGGCCGCGTCCCTGGCCCGGCAGAAGAGCGATCAGGCGAAAGTCGCCGTTTCCGCCGCGAGCGTTTCCGCGTGAGCGCGCCCGCGACCCGGGCCATCAGAGTTGGCTCGCTGAAGATCGGGGGCGGGCCTCTTTTCCTCATCGGCGGCCCCTGCGTGATCGAGACACCCGCCCATCCCCTCAAGATCGCGCGGAGGCTCAAAGAAATCACCGACGAACTGGGCATCCCGTTCATCTTCAAGGCCAGCTACGACAAGGCGAACCGGTCGTCGATCGGCTCGTACCGGGGCGTAGGCATCGAGCGCGGCCTCGATATTCTGGCCACCGTGAAGGCCAAGGTGGGCGTCCCGATCCTGACCGATGTTCACGAAACCTCGCACGTCGGACCCGCCGCGATGGTGGCCGATGTCCTGCAGATCCCGGCCTTCCTCTGCCGCCAGACCGATCTGGTGCTCGAAGCCGCTCGTTCGGGCCGCGCCGTGAACATCAAGAAAGGCCAGTTCATGGCCCCCTGGGACATGAAGGGGGTCATGGCGAAGGCCGCCACCACCGGAAACCCAAATCTCATGGTGACCGAACGCGGGGCTTCGTTTGGCTACAACACGCTGGTGGTGGACATGCGGTCGTTCCCGGTCCTCCGCGGTTTCGGGTATCCGGTGATTTTCGACATCACGCACTCGGTCCAACGACCGGGCGGCCTTGGCGATCGCTCTGGAGGCGAAGCACACTTCATCGACACCCTGGGGCCTTCGGGAGTGGCGGCGGGCGTGCACGGCGTCTTCATGGAAACCCACGAGAACCCCGACAAAGCGCTCTCCGATGGTCCAAACGCCTACCGGCTGGATCGCATGAAGCGCTTCCTCACTCACCTCCAGAAGGTCCACGCCCTCGCATCGGAGCGTTCCTAAGCGTGGCTTACGAAACCGCGCTGAAGGTCCTCCAGATCGAAGCGGACGCCATCCGCGATCTCATCCCCAAAGTCGGCGAGTCTTTCGACCATGCCATCGAATTGTTGTTCAGCTGCACGGGCCGGGTGGTCACCACCGGCATGGGCAAGAGCGGATTCATCGCGCAGAAACTCTCGGCCACCCTCTCCTCCACCGGCACCCCCTCGTTGTTCCTACATCCTGCCGAGGCGATCCACGGAGACCTGGGGCGGATCGTCAAGGGCGACGTTGTCATAGCCATCTCCTACAGCGGTGAAACCGAAGAGATCGTGGCCTTGCTGCCGACCCTCAAGCGCATCGGCGTGCCCGTGATCTCGCTGACCGGCCGCCCCGACTCGGCGATCGCCCTGGCCTCGGAGATTCATCTCGACGTGTCGATCCGCGAAGAAGCGTGCCCGCTGCGCCTCGCCCCCACCGCGTCGACCACCGCGGCCCTTGCGATGGGCGATGCCCTCGCCATGGTGCTTACGGAGAAGCGGGGCTTCACCGTGGAGGAGTTTGCGGACCTTCACCCCGGCGGTCGGCTCGGGCGCAAACTGCTGCGCGTCGAAGACATGATGCACAAGGGCGACGACACACCCCGCGTTGGGCCGCACACGCCACTGAAGGGCGTCCTGTTCGAAATGACGAAGAAGCGGCTCGGAATGACGACGGTGACCGACGACGCGGGTCTTCTTATGGGGGTCATTTCAGACGGCGACCTGCGACGTCTGATGGAGCGTTTCGGCGCCGAGGCCCTGGAGCTTCCCGCGGAGCAGGGCATGACGCGCACTCCTCACACTATTGCGCCAAGGGAGATCGCGACCCGGGCCCTCGACATGATGGAGACGAACAAGATCACCGCCCTGGTGGTGATCGACTCCAACCGCCGTGTCGAAGGCGTCATCCACCTCCACGACCTGTGGAAGACGGAGATGGTCTAGCCGCTAGGCTAGGTAGTCAGGTTCGGATTCAGTGGGCGCCCCGAAGGGGTACCCCGTCGCTTCGAGAAGATGCATGCGCCGCAACTCCGGCCGGGCCGCGATCTCTCGAATGTGCTGGTTATGCCGAACGAGGAATTCGGCGCGATTGTCATCGGCGGCCATTTCCATCTCGAGGGCCGCATGGTGATTGCGAGCGATGATCCGATCGAAGAGCGGCTTTTGGAGGCGCTGATACTGGAGCAGGGCCTGTCGCACTTTTTCGCTGCTCGAGACGTCCGCGACCGAAGGCAGACATCCGATCAGGCAAGGCAGACTGGTGATGCCCAGGTTCAGGCCCTGCCCGCGGGCAGGATGAATCGAATGAGCGGCATCGCCCACGAGCACCACATTCCCGCTCACGTAGTCGATGGCGTGGATCATCTTCACCGGGTAGAGGCCGCCGATCTCGGATTCGAAGCCCTTCAGCATGTCGGCCCGTCTGGCCAGCACGCAGGTTCGCTCGGCCACCGTCGACTTCTTCCACCAGGCGATTCCCTCGTTGCCGATGGGAAGTGTCACTTTCACCTGCTCGTCCATCCGCTGCTGGATCACGAGCACACCCTCGGGCCCCGAGTACCGGAGGAGGTAGTTCTCGGGACGCTGCCGGGGTGGGCGCTTGCCGAAGAGGGCGACCATCGGGTACCGGTAGGGGTGCTCGAAGGTGGCGAAACCGAGGGTCGAGCGGACCACGGAATTCGACCCGTCTGCGCCCACCACGATGTTTGGCTTGATCTGGACTTCCTCGTCGTCGAACCGGATCTTCACGGAGCGGACGCGACCGTCTACGACCTTGAACTCCCGCACCACCGCGGGCCGGAACAGGTCGAAGTTCGAACCCTCGCTAGCGATGTCGAGGAACGTCTCTGCGATCAGATCGTGGTGGTAGACGAGGAAGTAGGGATGGGGAATGGGCAGTTCGGAATAGTCGGCCTTCAGCAGGGTCTCGCCGCGTTCGCTGCGGAACTCATGCCCGATTCGCCTTCCTGCACCCCGTTCCAGAAAGCGGTCGAGAACGCCCCAGCGGGCCAGGGCATCAACCGTACAAGGCTGCAGGTGATCCCCACGTGCAGTGTCGAGACGTCCTTTCCGCGGTTCCACCAGAACCACCCAGTAGCCGCTGTCTCGTAGCGCGCAGGCCAGAGCCGAACCTGCGATGCCGCCCCCCACGATGAGGACGTCGGTTTCAACGGTCTTCATTGGTCGAAAATAGGTCCCGGTCCCCAACCCGGCAATAGTGCATATGAGCTAGCAGCCTCCGTTGGCCAAACCGCAACGACCCGACAAAAGCCCGGAGCCGCCCGTATAAAGTGCCCTCGGTGCCGCCGCTCTTTCTGGCCAGTCTCGCCGGACTCTTCCCCTCGATCGCCATCCCGTTGGCCCTGGGATGGAAGACGCTCAGCGTCTTCGACGCGGCGTTCGGGCTTTTGGTCCTTTGGGCGGTGGGATCCCGTTCCTTCCGAAGTCCCGATCATCGCTTGATCGCGGCAAGCGCTCTCTTCTGCGGGGCGGGTTGGCTCGCCTTCGCTCTGGAGCCCTCACCGCTGGGACTCCGAGCCATGGCGATGACCTCATACTCGATCGTGGTCTTCCTGCTCGCCGCCCATCTTCGGATCGAGCCGGCGGTCGCGAAACGGGTCATTCTCTGGCCGCTCGCCATGGCCCTCGTCGTCGCCTGGGTGATGCTGGTCCTCCAAAACGGCTTTGGCGTCGCCATGGAGTACAACCTCTCCTTCGCTCTACCAGGGGCGATCAGGCGGCTCGGAGGTTTCACGGGCGGCCCCGCTTTGGTGCTCTTCGTGGCCATGGCAATCCCCCTCTTGCGGGGAAACCGCGCCGCAGAGATTCTGCTTCTGCTTTCGTCCTGGGCCACGCTCTCGCGGGCGATGATCGGCGCCGGAGTAGCGATTCTGTTGCCGATAAGGGGCACCAGAACCTCGGAGCGTACGCGGGTGCTTGCGAGCACGCTGGCCAAAGGCACCATCGCCGCGAGCCTTGTCGCGTACTGGTTCGCCCTGATCCCGGCGGACCCCGCTCGCCGGCAGTCGCTGCTGCCGACTTTCGAACCGGGGGCTTATCGCACGCTCCACGGCGTGGAGCTACGCATGCTCGCCCAGGCCCCTGTGACCGGACATGGGCCCGGACAATTCATGATCGAGTTCAGAAATCACAGTTCGAAGGAGGAACAGGACCTCGTGGGCGGGCCGGAGCGCTTGCCCTATTGGGATCCGCACTCCGCCCTCCTTGGCCTGGCCGTGGAACAGGGGCTGATCGGGCTGTCGGTTCTAGGCTGGCTGGCCTTCGAGATCTATCGACGTCTCTGCGCGGGGGCCGATACTGAGTTTCGCGCCAAGGCTCTGGCCTCGTGCCTGGCCCTGATTGTCGGCGGCCACTTCGTGGACTGGTTCGTCCTCAAGGGACTCTGGTTGTGGATGGGCCTTCTGGTCGCCGCCTCAAAACCGGCAGGGCGAATCTAACTTGACAAGACGCGCAGCTGGACGCGGCCGTCCTTGGGGATCTCGATGGGCGTCGGCTTCTTGGTGACCGCACACGACTGGCAGATCGGCTCGCCCCTGGTTTTGTCATCCCATGTGCGATCTCGATGCGCCTTACGAAGGCGGTCGAAATTGGGCGAGAGCCAGGCCTTCTGAACCGTGGTCATCGGACCTTCGGCGCCCGCCACGACCGGACCACCGTCGATCTCCAGAGTGAAGCCCTGGCAGCACGGCATGGTGTGCCGGCCATCCCAGGTCACGACCATCCGCCGAAAGGGGTCCGAACATTGAAACTCGGCGGCCGAAAGGTCGGTCCAATGCGCGGCCTGCCAGGAATGCTGCGCGCCCGCGGGCAGGTAGCACTCGGAGATGGACATCCAGTCGACCCCCATCTCCTTGCACCAGAACTCCTCCATGCGGCCGGAGTCGAGGTCGCTGGCGTTGATCTTGGTGCGCACCACCGAGGCGCGGATCTTGAGGTCTTTGGCACCCTTCCCCTCGTTGCGCGTGTTCACGGACTCGCGCACGGAGTTGAGGAGGATGTCCCACTGCCCGCCTACGCGCTGACCGTGGTAGGTCGTCTCATCGCACGCATCCACCGAGAACATCAGGTCGGTGATTCCGGCTTCGACGATCTGGCGGAAGAGCTTCTTGTTCTTCCGGGCCCCCCCGTTGCCGTTGGTGTTCATCATGAGGTCGGGGAAGCCGAGGGCATTGGCTTCGCGGATGAACGACACAATTCGCGGGTGGAGCGATGGCTCGCCCCGGTAGTTGAACTTGATCGACGATACGCCGATGTCCGCGCACTGCTGGATCAGACGGCCGTAGAGTACGGGGTCCATATAGCCGCGCTGGTAGGAGAAGTCCTCCATTCCCTGCATGCGAATGTGCTCGTGCGTCCAGATCTGACAGAATCCCTTCGGATCCTCCTCGGTGCTGCCGCAGCGGAGGTCGCAAACCGCGACCGTCTCGATGTCGGCATGAACCGGATGATCCGAAGCGTCGAGATCGCTCTCGCGTCGATCCCACTCCTTCCGGTACGCCTCATACACGCTCGATCGCTTGGGCGCGTCAACGAGGACGCGGAACGTCGGGTCTTTGGACATTTAGATCGCGAGTTTAGGCGGGCCGGGCGAAAAACGCCGTCTGCCCGACACGCTCAATGGTTTGGGGATCGAGGCAGGGCCGAATCCGCGACCAGTTCTTCCGAAGGTCCTCCAGGGTATCGATGTCCGCATCGGGCCCCTCCACCACGGCTCGCAGCCCTCGTGCGGCCGCCCGGGCCAGCGTCTCTTTCAAAACCAGAGAGGTGCTCCAGGCGATGCCGGTGAACAGAGCCGCCTGCGATTGCTTCAGTCCGATGAGCGTATATCCCCCATCCTCGGCCGCGCGAAGCACAAGGTCGGCGTCATCAAGCGACGCAAAGGCCGAGCCCACCGCGGCCCGGTCGATGCTGAGGGAATCGGTGCCGACAATCACGGTCTTCGACGAACCCCTCGCGAAGGAGGTGGCGAAAGCATGCTCAATCCGCGCGCCGAGATCCCCGTCCGACTGGGGTTCGAGCACGTGGTGGTCACCCAGCCAGGCCGCGATCTCTTCCTCGGCACCGCGAGGTGCGAAACAGACAATCCGCGAGAAAGTCGGGGAGCCTGCGGCCTCCGTCGCTCGGAGGACTTCAGCGGTGAGACCCCGATAGATCTCGACGGCGAGATCATCGCCAATCTCCGCGGCCAGGCGGGTTTTGACCTCGCCTGACCTCGGCGCTTTTAGAAAGACCAGGACTTCGCGGTCGGGGGTCCCGCCTGCCACGACCCCGAACTCAGTCGTTCGCCACCAGCTCAATCTGGAACAACCAGGGCCACTTCTTGCCGGTCACGAAGATGCGGTCGTTGGCCTTGTCCCAGGCAATGCCGTTCAGGACGTCCCCCTCCGGACCCCGCGCTTCTGGACGCAGCAGGCCCGTGAGGTCGATCCATCCGATGACCCGTCCCGTTTCCGGGTCGATCCGCGCTATGCGATCCGTGGTCCAGACGTTCGCCCACAACTCGCCGCGGACGAACTCCAGTTCATTGAGACGAGGCACGGGGCGCCCGCCATCCTTGACTTCGATCGCACGCCCGCGCATCTGGGTTTTGGGATCAAGAAAATAGAGCCGGGACGAACCATCGCTCATCACCAGCCGCTGGCCATCGGAGGCGAGTCCCCACCCCTCGGTCGGGTAGAAGAACGTCCGGATTTGCTTGAGGGTTTTCTTGTCGTAGACGAAACCGACATGCTCTTCCCAGGTAAGTTGTAGTAGTTCTTCTCCAAATAGGGCCAATCCTTCAGCGAAGAAGCGATCCTCTACCTTGACCTGCTGAAGGACCTTGCCGGTTTCGAGCTTGACTTTGCGCAGCGTGGAATGCCCGCGCAGGCCCGTGCTTTCATAGAGAATCCCATCCGCGAAGACCAGGCCCTGAGTAAATGCAGTCGGGTCGTGCGGGAAGGCCTTCACCACACGGAAGCTGTATGTGGGCGTCCTGGGGACGCTCCTCGGTTGCGCCTCGGCCCGCTGGCTCCCTCCCCCCAAAGCGAGGATAACGATGGTGAGCAGAGCAGGCGACTGAAGTCGCCGAGAGTGGGGCGTTGACTTGCCGGACATACGTAGAGAACGTTAGCACCGGCGGCACCCCGGACCGGCGGGGCGCTCAGGCCGGTGGCTTCACGTTGTAGCGGATGCTTCGGGCCGAGAGCTGGATGTAGTCGTAGGGTGGTGCGTGCTTCGGATGCCAGCGTCCCGACCCGTAGCCGCTCAGATAGTGGGAGCCGAACGATGTGTAGTCACGCAGGGGCGTCGACCAGGGCATCGCGGTGAACGACTTCCCGTCGGCGGATCCGGCCAGGCGGTCATCGGACACGAAGTCGACAAGTTCGCCGGCGTCATTGAAGGTCAGCACCGCGCGAATGATGGTTCCTTGGTTCGAGAAAGTGGCGACGACGGCTCTGTCGTCCACTTCCCGCCACTCGATGCTTGCGTCGACGAGCGCCCCCGGCGCGAAGACACACATGTCGTTGAGAAGGGTCACCGTCTCCGCGGTGGTCATCTCCGGGCCCTGAGCCGTAAGAACCGGAACGAGCGATGCCGCCTTCACGCGCATCGTGGCCTGCCCGCCCGTGAATCGGTGAAAGGCCGTAACCGGGACGCCGCGCATCGAGGCCTCCATGATGAAGAAGCGGGCCTTGGGTTCGAAGGTGTTGTACTGCTCTCCCGAGAACGTCATCCAGGGAGCGTCCGGACCGCTTCGGATGCGGCCATCGAAGGTCACATGGACATTATGAACGCGCGGCTGTCCGATCGCGCCGGTACGCGCGAGGTACTTCCTGACCGCCCTGGGAAGCGGAGCAAGATCCTGTTCGGTCAGAAGGCCCTCGTGCGAAGGCCGCGCGAGGGCATTGGCCACATCCGTCTCAAACTGAGCGCGGAAACTCAGGGGGCCGTGGGCCGCGAAGCCATGAATCACGCCGACCAGCAGCAGGAAGTTGGCCGGCGTGCCGAACTTCGCGTCGGTCCATGAGCTGATAATGACCGCTTGCGAGACGAGCAGGGCGATCAGTCCGACTTGCCACCATCCACGCGGCCAGACGAAAACCGCTACCGCGGTCGCAAGCAGGAGACCGCACGCGAGCAACCACCACAGACCCATCGGCCTTGAGATCGCTTGAGTGAGTTGAGGAAGTTCAGCGTAGCCGAAGGCCTTCGCGAACCCCATCAGATGGATGAGGCCATGAACCAAAAGAACGCCGCTAAAGAGCCACTTCATGGATCCCCCTCCGCGAGCTCGCTTGGCCCGCGCACGATTGTCGTCAGGGTTCAACTATCTCTGACCGCACCGAGCGGCGAAATGATCCAATCGCCCCGTTCGTTGATGCACGTGCATGGCTCGCCCACCATGGCCGAAGGGCACCCACAAGGGGCGCCCCTACAATTAGGAGGCCCGGGGGGTTGTAGGGGGGGCTTCGGGTCCGTCTACCAGCCTCGGGCTGAATAGGGCCACAGCCGCGGCGACACATCTTCAGGCACGGCCGATTCACTCGGGCGTGCCGGGCATCACGACGACTCGCCGGGGCTGTGGCCCGGGGGGTTGTAGGGGGGGCTCGGGTCCGTCTACCAGCCCCCCCTACCTAAACTACGTCCCGGGAACCGCGCCGCCGTCGACGGAGAGGCAGTGCCCCGAGATGAAGCTGCCCTGATCGCTCGCGAGGAAGACGTACGCGGCCGCGATGTCTTCAACCTTCCCCATGCGCCCGAGCGGCGTGTGCTGGACCATGGACTCCAGGGCTTTGGGCGGCATCTGGCGCACCATTTCCGTCTCGATGAAGCCGGGGGCGATGGCGTTGACGCGGATGCCATGCTTCCCCATCTCACGCGCCCAGACCTTCGTCATGCCGATGACGCCGGCTTTGGTCGCGACGTAGTTGGTCTGGCCGAAGTTGCCGTAAAGACCGACGACGGAGGACGCCGAGATAATGACCCCCGACTTCCGCGCAATCATGTGAGGGACCACGGCCCGCGTGCAGAGGAAGACCCCGCGCAGATTGACGTCGATCACCAGGTCGAACTGCTCGTCGGACATCACCGACACCTGGCCGTCCTTCACCTTCACCATCATGCCGTCACGCAGGACGCCGGCGTTGTTGATCAGGACGTCGATCTGCCCGAAGGCCTCCATCACCTTCGCAGTGGCCGCCTGAACCAGTGCGGGGTCCGCGGTCGAAACCCGGATGAAGAGAGCGTCTGCAGCCCCGGCGGACTTCAGTTCCGCAACCATTGCCGCTTCTTCCCCTTTTACGTCCCACACCGCCACCCGGCACCCTTCGGCCGCGAATGCGAGTGCTGTGCCCTTGCCAATGCCCGCGGCCCCGCCCGTGACCACGACCGACTTGTTCTTGAGTCCAGTGTCAATCATTGTGCTCCAATTTTGACACCTCGCGGCCTCGGGGGACGGCCGAGGTCCGCGATCCTCCTGGACGGCCCACGAGTCCCTTCACTTCATGTACGGGCAACCGCGGCCGAATCCTGTGCGAAGGTCACTTGGAGGGCGAAGACGTCGGGCGCGCTCTGGTCGCCGCCAATCGCTGACGGGCCTGGTCTACTGAACGCGACCTTCACTGCCTCGCAGGTCGATTACGTTGAGGCCGAGTGGAGGAAGCCGGGTCTCGAGACCATCGGGAGCACCTGGTTCGAGGATCACGTTTGTGACCCCCCACGATAAGAGGGTTCTCGCGAACTCTTCGGGATGGTGGTCGAGAAGGTCGCCCAGTCCATTGATGTGATCGGCGAGGGCCGGTGACCTCCGGGACACGAGACCGGTGACGATCTTCCGGCGGTGCTGGGTCTGCAGGAGGACGGCGAAACCATCCAGCGTGGTGAGAGGGATATTGCAGACGTATCCGGGCACCAGCCGCTGGAGATCCAGGGGCGAAACGAAGGGCTTGGCCAGCGGTCGGGGCGACCACATCTCGATCCCGGCCGCGAGGACCAGGACCGCCACCATAGCCCTTCCCCGACGCCCGCTAGCCTCGATCGCCGACAGCGCCCGCACCGCGGGCACCGTGAGGAAGAACAGCGCGAACAGGACACACCTCACCGGGGTGCGGCCCATCGAAAACGGTGGGACCGACATCAACAGCGAATACGGCAGAGGCACGCCCGTCTCCGTGGCAAATATCTTGAGGGTGGGACCGAGGCTCAGGATCAGGAAACCGAGAGCGAAGGCCCCGCACACCCGAGTCCAAAAATCGTGGATGCGATAGAGCCCGATGAGAGCGGCGCCGGTGAGTACGAAACCAAGAAAGGCCTCGTGGCCGGCCACACCCTTCCCGATCTGAGAATGGAGCGGGGCCATGAAGGAGAGCCACGGCTGGACCGCGGGATCGGGAACCAGGAACGCCGCGAGGTTGGCTGACCAGAAGCCCGCCTGACGCACGTTCATGGGCTGCGCCCCCCCCTGGAGCCAGGCCAGCGCGAAAGGGGAAACTAAAAGTGCGGCCAGACCCAAGGCACCAGCGACTCTGAGTCCGCCCATCGCCCGAAGGCGCATCGCGAGATCAGATCGAGTCGACGCGCGCGCCAACAGGAGCGCGCCTAAGGCCAGGAACGCGACCCAGGCGAATGCCACGGCCTCACCGAAGTAGGGACCGCCGCCGAACAGGAAGGCGAGGACCAAAGCGGGCCCGAGACGAGGCCGCTCCCACAGGCTCACCAAACACCAACCAGCGAGCGGAAGGAGGGCCGCCACCGCGAGATGATTGAGGTGAGGCGCATGAAGCTGATTGAAGGGAGAGAACGCGTAGGCGATGGTAACGGCGAGTGCCGATGTCGCGCCGCCACCGATGCGGCGGAGAAAAGCGTAGATCGAGAACGCGATGGCGACGTAGCAAAGACCGATCGCTACCTTGTACGCGATCATCGGATACAGCAGATCCTCGGCGCCGCGGACGGCCTTCACCAGCATCGTGACCGGGAAGAAGGCAGGAGTCAGCACATGGGCGGCAAGAGAAGTCCCTATGGGATGGAAGACGATGTCCGAATACAGGGGCGATTGCCCGGCGGAGATCGACCGCTCCACGCTCCACATGTTCCACACGAGCTGCCCGTAGTCGGTCCCCATCACCGGTATGCCGTCGAGCGGGAAGACCTGGGTCCAGATGAAGAACAGAGACAGCGGGACGGCGAGCACCAGGGCGATGCCGATTTCGGTGCGGGAAAGATCGGACCTCACGCTTTCGCGTCGCGTTTTATCGGCTCCAGGCTGAGCGGCACGGCGCGGAGTCTGTCCGCGCGGCTCTTGGAATCATCATAAAGGCGGGTCTGGACCCTGAATGGGTCCTCACCCTTGCTGGGTCTTCGGCGACGGTAGGTTCCGTCCGCGTCCAGCACCCGCGTCTTCTGGTTGTCCTCGAACAAAGCATCCAGAATGCCGTTCAGGCGCTCCACCGCATCCTTCGAAGTGATCCGGGTCATCAGCTCGATGCGGCGGTCGAGGTTTCGGGGCATCCAGTCGGCGCTCGCGATGTAATGCTCCTGATCTCCCCCGTTCCAGAAGTGGTAGATGCGCGAGTGCTCGAGATAGCGATCCACGATCGAGACCACTTCGATGTTCTCGGACACGCCCTTGAGCCCGGGACGCAGACAGCAGATGCCGCGCACATTGAGGCGGATCTTCACGCCCGCCTTCGAGGCTTCGTACAAGGCGCGAATGATGTCCTCGTCGACCAGCGCGTTCATCTTGCCCCGGATGAGGCCCGGCTGACCTTCCTCGGCGCGACGCCGTTCCCGGTCGATCATCGAAAGGATGCGAATACGCAACGCCATCGGAGCCATGGTCAGCCGCTGCATAGCCGGAGGATCGGAGAAGCCGGTGATGGCGTTGAAGAAGGCGGACAGGTCGCGGCCAAGGACCTCATCAGACGAGAGCAGACCGATATCGGTGTAGATCTTCGACGTCTTCTCGTTGTAGTTGCCGGTCGAAAGATGCACATAGCGCCGGATCCCCTGGGGCTCGCGTCGCACCACCAGAGTCGCCTTGGCGTGGGTCTTGAGACCGCGAATCCCATAGATGACGTGAGCCCCGGCGTCTTCCAGCCGGCGCGCCCAGCGGATGTTGGAGGCCTCGTCGAAACGCGCGGTCAGCTCAACCACCACCGTGACCTGCTTGCCGGCCTCGGCGGCGGCGACCAGAGCCTTCACCACCTCGGAGTCCGCGGCCGGCCGGTAGAGCGTCTGCTTGATCGCGAGTACTTGCGGATCGGCCGCCGCCTGCTTCACAAACTCGATGACGGTATCGAAGGATTCGTAGGGATGATGGAGAAGGATGTCGCGTCCCGACAAAACCGCCATGAGATCCGCGGATTCCGTGGGCAGCAGAGTCGATTGAGCGCGCTGCCTCGGATCACGAGAGGCATCGAGAGCGGGTAGACCCAGGATCTGAAAGAAGAGCCGGAGATCCAAGGGGCCGGTGATTCGGTAGATCAGCGGCTCCGCTCCCGGGAACCTCGACACCAGTTGCGAAAGAAGAGGCTCCGAAACCCGGGCATCGATGTCGAGGCGGACCACCTGGGAACGACGCCGGCCCCGAACCTCATCCTCTACTTGAGAGAGAAAACTGTCGCCGCCCCCTTCGTCGTCGATATCGAGCTCGGCGTCCCGAAGGACGCGGAACGCCGCCACATCGCGTACGGCCTGCCCCGGGAAGAGGGTGCCGAGTTGCGACAGAACGACGGTCTCCAGCCGGACGTACGTGGAGTCCGCCCCGGGAACACGCACGAGCCGCGGTAAGGCGGCGGGTACCGGCACCACACCGAGTCGCGGCCCGCTCTCCGGCTTCCCGGGGTCGGGGCCGGAATCGGTTTCGGGGTCGAACAGCACCGCGAGATTGATGGACAGGGACGGCAACATCGGGAAAGGTCGGGAGGCGTCGATGCCCAAGGGAGTGAGAACGGGAAGGACCTCGTCCTTGAAGAAGCGCACGACGCCCGCGCGTAACGGGGTTTCGAGTTCATTGAAGTCGAGGATGCGCAGACCAATTCCCTCGAGCCCGGGGCGGATGTCGCGCTCCGAGATCTCGTGCAGCCTCCGCAGTTGCAAGGCCGCCGTCTCCTTGACTACAGCGAGCTGTTGCAAGGGAGAAAGGCCCGCGGAGTCGGGTGCGGTGTCCCCTTCAGCGATGGCGTTTTTCAAGGACGCGACCCGGACCATGAAGAACTCGTCGAGGTTGTTGGTCACGATGGCCACGAACTTGGCACGTTCGGCGAGCGGTGTGGCCGTGTCTTCCACTTCTTCGAGCACCCGCGAATTGAAGGACAGCCAGGACAGTTCCCGATTGAAGAAAATCTCTGGATCCTGGGCCCTGCGGCGGGACTTGGGCTTGGGCGACATCAGGATTCCCCCCGGGACACTTCACGGAAGATCACACGCCGGCCAAACGCATCCTGAAAGAAGTCGCTGCGCGCGAGCAGGGCCAGGCGCTCCATGGTCAGGTCGCCCACACCCTCCACCTCGAAGGCGATCACCCCGTCTTCGGGTCGCACTCTCACGCTCCTCACCTTCTGCTGATGGTCGGCGTCCAGTGCATTGGCAAGGCGCAGAATGGCCCCGAGCTTGTTGACCACGATCTTCGCCTCGCGATCCAGAGACATGTAGGGAATATGCGAACGCTGGGGCAGGCCCCGCCGGTGATAGCGGGCGATGTTCGACACCACGAGGAGATCGTCCCGCGACATTCCGAAGATCTCCGAAACCGAGATGAGGTACTGCGAGTGCTTGTGATGAGCGCGCAGGTTTACGAACAGGCCGATATCGTGAAGGAGGGCCGCCACCTCCAGCAGGAGGCGGTCGCGCGCGTCGAGGCCGTGTTCGGACTTCAGCTCGTCGAAGAGACGAAGGGCCAGACTGGCGATGTGGCGCGCATGTTTGGCGTCGTAGTTGTACTTCTCTCCCACCGCGTGGGCGCTCGCCATCACCTGGCGTGAAAAGACCTCGATACCCAGACCCGCCTCCGACCGCGAGAGGTCGAAAATCAGGCCATGTCGGAGGGTCGCGTTTGAAACCGTGATGATCGCGGCACTCGTGGCCCGCACCAGCTCCGAATAGACCAGCAACGCCGGAGCCAGGGTTTCGGCCTCCGCCTGGGAGACGCCGTGGGTGGTCAGGATGGTGTCGACGTCGAGGGCCGCGATATCTTCACAGGTCTTGAGGAAAGACTCACGCGGAATCGAGGTCGGCGTAGTCACCTCGGAACCGGAAATGACCCGGCCGACGAGGCGGGCATCGGCGCCCAGGGCGATGAACTGGGTGACATCCTTGAGCGGCAGTTCGCGACGAATGTCATCGACGACGTTCTTGATGTGGCGAAGGATCAGCTTCCGGAAGTGACTGGGCGTGCCCTGAAACGCCGCGAAACTCTGGCGCAGGCGGATGGAGCCGATGGCGTAGGTCCCGGAATGCGCGGGCTCCCCGGCGTGCAGTGTCGACAGGTCGGCGCTGCCTCCACCGACCTCGGCCACGAGGCAGGTTTCCGTCGACATCTGGGGTAGCGACTTCAGCGATTCTCGAACCGCAAGGTAGGTGAGCCGGTTCTCCTCGGAGCCGTCGATCACCTCGACATCAATGCCGGTCCGCACTCGGATGCGATCAAGAACGGTGTCTCGATTGGTGGCCTCGCGCAGAGCTGAAGTCGCCACCGCCCGGTAACGGACCACACCGAACGTGTCCATGATCGATCGAAAGCCCTCAAGGGCGTGGAGGACGGCTTCGACCGTCGGCTGTCCGACGCGCCCCGCGGTGAAGGTGTCCTTGCCGATAAGCACGCCGCGAGAGGCCTCCTCGACGACCCGCATGTTCTCTCCCAGGCCCTCGGCGATGACCAGACGGACGGCCGACGCGCCAAGGTCGAGAGCGGCAAAGGGCTTGGGCGGCTCCAGAGGTGCGGTCTGGACGCCATCCTTGGGTTTGCGGGTCAGGGTTCGCTTGCGCGGGGCGGCCATTCTGGCATGATTCTAGCCGTGGAGAGCCGGGGCAGCCTCCTTCAGGAGGACGAACGGCGAATAAGGCGAATGCCTCACGTCCGTCGAAGGCTCGGGTGGGAGATACTGAGGTCAAATGACCGCGCGGATTGCCCCCCTCGACGAACCTCTCGGCCGTTTTCTGGCCCTTTACGACAAGGCAAAGAAAGAGGAAGCGACCGACGCGACGGTGGCGGCCCTCGCCACCGCCACCATGCACGGCCGGCCTTCGCTGCGCATGGTCCTGCTCAAGAACGTCGATCTCCGCGGCTTCGTTTTCTACACGAACTACCAGAGCCGGAAAGCCATCGAGATGGAGGCCAACTCTCAGGCCGCCATGACGCTTTACTGGCCAGGCCTCTACGTTCAGGTTCGCGTGGAGGGCACGCTCGACCGGGTCAGCGCTCAGGAGTCAGACGCTTATTTCGAGTCCCGACCCTATGGCCATCGCCTGGGGGCCTGGTCATCCGAGCAGTCTCGCGAAGTCGAGTCGGTAGCCGAACTGGCCCGCCGGTTCGAGGAGGTCGAGGAGCGTTTCAAGGACCGCGAAGTCCCTCGCCCCGCCCACTGGGGCGGCTACCGGATCACACCGGAATCCATCGAATTCTGGTCGGGCAGGGAAAACCGGATGCACGAACGCGAGCTGTACACCAGGGCCGGCAACGGTTGGTCGGTGAAACTCCTCCAACCCTAAACGTCATGGCGAGGCGGCCTTCCTCCGTCCGGCGGGTGCGGGGTCCGTGCGTGCGGTGCGGGGTTTCCGTGCGCGCGGGTGCGGACGGACATCCGCGCACGCGAGGTTGCTTCGGGCGAATTCGTTTGATGCGCCCTCGCAATGACGTAGGCAACAATTGGCTTGGCGAGTGGCTGCGGTCTCGGCGCAACCAAGGCACTTGGGCCTCTCGTCATTGCGAGGCGGACCACCGTAGCGCGGACCGCCGAAGCAACCCCGGCCCCCAACGACCCGTCGCGTTCAGCGATTCCGGCCCTGCAACTTCGCCAGGAGCCTCAGGATTTCGAGGTAGAGCCACACGAGGGTGACCATGAGCCCGAAGGCGCCGTACCACTCCATGTACCGCGGCGCCCCCTTCTCGACGCCCGTCTCGATGAAGTCAAAATCCATCACGAGATTGAGACTCGCGATCACGACCACGAACAGGCTGAAGCCGATGCCGACCAGGCCGCTCTCGTGGATCAGCGGAATGCTCTTGCCGAAAAAGCCCAGACCGATGGAGACGAGATAGACAAGACCAATCCCGCCCGTGGCGGCGGCGATTCCGAGTTTCATGTTCTCGGTCGCCTTGATGGCGCCCGAACTGTAGGCGAGCAGCAGGGCCGCGAGAACACCGAAAGTGAGCGCGACCGCGTTGATAACGATGCCCGGGTACTGGAGTTCGAAGAAGGAGGACAGGGTCCCGAGAAGCAGACCCTCCACCGCCGCGTAGATGGGGGTGGTCACCGGCGCCCAGGTTTTCTTGAAGACGGTCACCAGCGCGATGACGAACCCGCTGATCATTGAGCCGTAGAGAATCGGGAGGATCATCGCCTCGCCGAAAACCTGATTCCAGGACAGGGACGCGGTCCCCATCAGGATAAGGATGGAAATCCCCGTCTTGTTAACCGTGCCCGAGAGGGTCATCGCCTCTTCGCCAAGCACACGCGCCCCGGAAAAACTGTCGGCCTTGAGTGCCGGATTCCCGCTTCGAAGTGTCATCGTCGCCCCCTTTGATTTCGTGCGCGCGATGGTATTCGAATTCGAGCCGGATGGGTGATTGCGCATGGGTAGCCCTTACGGTGCCCTGAGCCTGCCGAGGGGCGGCTACCCTTCGCGGCCACCGTTTCGGAACCGGGCCGTCGAGCGGCTGCTAACGACTAAACGTCCGCCCGGCCGTTCAGGGTTGCGGCTCCATGGCCCACGGGACCCCTCATGGCAACAAAGCTTGTGATACGGTCGTGAGATGCAGCAGAACATCTGTCGCATGATGCGCATCGCGGCGGTGGCGAGTTGGCTCGCGTCGCTTGCTGCGGCGCAGGAGGTCTTTCCTGCGCGGACCCAGGAAGTTCGAGTGTTCGTTCGTGCGGAAAGGAACGGCGTTCTGATGTCGGGCCTGACGGCATCGGACTTCGAGGTCAGGGAAGACGGAAAGCGAGTCGGGCCGATCCGCCTTCTGCCTCTAAGTCCAGCGGCAGGAGGTTCCGAACCGACCGGCGCTGGCTCGTCCGACGCGGAGGCCACCGATCTTGAGTCCGGGTTTGCCATAGTCGCCGACGAGATCCTTAAAGAGCTCCACCGAGCCAATGCGCGCCTCTTCTCGCTGGAGTACAACCCGCAAAAGGCCCGGGCGCCCGGGACACCCATGGTCCGGCAGGAGGCCCCTTCCCTCTCTCCGCTGAGAGGCCGCCTCGCAACCAACCCTCTACGCAGTTCTTTCTTCACCGATCAAAGCGCTGCAGACCTGATGCATATGCTCGCGGTAGACCGGCGGGTTCTCCACACGTGGGACCCTACCGACCAGCCTGCAACTCGTCGCCCGCACTGCGGAGAACAACTACCTGCTCTCCTATGAGCGTTCGGCCGCACCAGATGGACGCCTGCACAAAATCGGCGTAAAGGTGCGGAAGGAAGGCGTCACGCTCGCCCATCGTCGGGGGTACTTCGCGCGATAGTTCTCCCCCGTTAACGCGGAGCTTCGCGGTCCCAATCCGCGAAAGGATTGAATCCGGCGGAACCGCACGGACAGTTCGCGCTAGACGGCGGCCGGAAAGGCCGTCTTCGCTACGCCGAGCGGGCGGATTCGGGCTGGGGCTCGTCGCGCCTCACGAGACGCCGGAGCGCCACCGTCCAGTCGTCGAAGAGCGCATACAGGACGGGAATCGCGAGCAGGGTCAGCAGGAGCGCGAAGGTCTGGCCGCCAATGATCACCACCGCGATCGACCGGTTGGTCGCGGAACCGGCGCCGCTCGAGATGGCGAGAGGCAACATGCCGGCCACGAAGGCGAGGGTCGTCATCAGGATGGGTCGCAGACGATCTCGATTTGCCTGGAGAATCGCGGTCGCGCGATCCAGGCCGTGGGCGCGCAGATTATTGGTGTGGTCGATCTGGAGAATGCCGTTCTTCTTCACCACGCCGAAGAGCACCATGATGCCGAGGGCCGAGTAGATGTTGATCGACTGATTGAAGACCACGATCGCGAGGAGGGCGAACGGCACCGTCATCGGCAAAGCCATCAGGATGGTGATCGGATGCAGCCAGCTCTCGAACTGCGCGGCGAGGACCAGATACATGAAGACACCCGAGGAAATGAACGCCAGGGCGAAGGCTCCGGCGGCCCGACCCTGCTCCTTCGACCTTCCGGTGAGGCCATAGGCGTACCCCGTCGGCATCTTGAGGCTCGCCGCGGCGTCGTTGAGCGACTGAATGACCGCCTGCTCGGAGAAGCCCGGGCTCACGTTGCAGGTGATGAGAACCTGCCGCGTGCGCCCGATTCGGTTGACCACCGCCGGCCCCTTGGATTCGTCGAATCGCACGATGTCGCCTAGACGGACCGAACCGAGCCGCGATGAGGGCACGCGGGTTTCGGCGATCGCCGCCGACGACGCTCGGTCCAGGCCCTCGGCGCGGATCCACACGTCATACCGCTCGCCGCCTTCGAAGTAGTCGGTGACTTTCACCCCGCCGACCATCGCGTTCAGGGTCGAGGCGATATCGATCACCCGCACCCCAAGATCCGCAGCCTTCTCGCGGTCGATCACGACCCCGAGTTCGGGCTTGCCGGTAACGAGGTCGGTGTCCGCGTCGACGACCCCCGGCACCTTCTTCATCTCGGTCAGCAGCAGGGTCGAATACTCCTCGAGCTTCGCAAGGTCCGGGCCGCCCACCCAGAACTGAATGGTGGCGTTGCTGCCCGACCCGATGACGTTGACCATGCTGACCTGGGTCCGGATCTTCAGCTCGGCGTACTGCGGCAGGATCTCGGCGCGCACCTGGTTCTGAACGGTGAAGACCGAAGTGGTGCGCGCTTCCAGCGGCTTCATCTTGACGTAAATGCTGCCGTAGTTCTGAGTGCGCAACGGATCGGCGCCGAGAGTGGTGAGGGTGGCTTCGACGCCGTCGAGTGCGCGGACCTGTTTACCAATCGACTCGATCAGCGATTTCGACGACTCCAGCGACCAGCCTTCGGGTGCGCGCACCAAAACCTCGAACTGCCCTTCGTCGTCGGTGGGCAGGAAGTTCTTGTTCGCAAGGACGAAGAGCGGGCCGGTTGCGAGTACCGTAACCGCGATGATCGCGATCATCGCAAAGCGATGCCCCATCGCCCAGCGGAGCATGCTCATGTAGGCCCATTCGATCCGCCCGTAGAAACCGGGAGCATGCTCGTTGAGGCCGTGCACGGGCACCACCACATCGTCGCCCTTGGGGACTCTCAGCCAGCGGGCGCACAACATCGGAGTGATCGTGAAGGCGACGATCAGGGAGATGAAGATCGCGAAGCTCATGGTGATGCCGAAGCTGCCCATGAAGCGGCCCACGATGCCGCCCATGAAGCCGATGGGCAGGAAAACCGCGATCAGCGACAGGGTGGTGGCCAGGACCGCAAGGCCGATTTCGCGCGTGCCCTGAATGGCCGCCTCCCGCGGAGGCAAGCGCTTGTCCTCGAGCAGCCGGAAGATGTTTTCGATCACGATCACCGCGTCGTCGATGACGATACCGACGACCAGGGTCAACGCCAGCAGCGTGATGGTGTTGAGCGTGTAGCCCATGTACTGAATAGCCGCGAAGGAGCTGATGATCGAGGCGGGTATCGAGAGGGCGGCGATGAGGGTGGGACGCGACCGCTTCAGGAACATCCAGACCACGCAGGCGGCGAGAATCGACCCGAGGATCAGATGCTCCATGACCGTGGCGATCGCGGTGATGACGAACTCGGCCTGGTCCCGCGCGTAGTCGATCTTCCATCCCTTAGGCAGACGGTCGCGGAGTGATTCGACACGTTCTTTGACCGCGGCCACGGTCTTCACGGTATTGGCCCCGGACTGCTTCCGAATCAGCAGGGTGACCGCGGGTTCGCCGTTCCACAACGCGGTGGACTCGGGGTCTTCCTCCCCATCCTCGATCCGCGCCACGTCCTTGAGACGGATGGCCACGCCGTTCTTCGAGGCCACCACGATCTCGCCAAACTGGTCGAGGGAGGTGACCCGGCCGTACGTGCGCAGTGACAGGTCGCGGGCGCCCTGCTCGACCTTGCCGCCGGGAAGCTGGAGGTTCTGGGCCTGGATCGCCTGAACCACTTGCGCCGCGGGCAGGCCGAGGCTCGCAAGAGCCCCCGCGTTCGCCACCACTCGAACCTGACGAGCGCGACCGCCGATGATGGTGGCCTGGCCCACGCCCGCGGCAGTTCCGAGATTCCGCTTCAGGACCTTGTCCGCGAACTCGGTCAACTCGCGCAGGCTGGCCTCGCCGGACAGGATGACCGCGATGACCGGGGTCGCGTCCGCCGCGATCTTCTCGACCACCGGAGGATCGATGCCGCGCGGCAACGTGAAGGTAGCGCCGTCGACCCGCTCGCGCACTTCCTGGCCGCCGACGTTTCCGTCCTTCTCCAGGTTGAAGCCCACGGTGACCACGGAAAAGCCATCGGAGGAGAACGAGCGGAGTTCGTCGACCCCGGAAATCGAGCTGACCGCCTCCTCGATCTTCTCGCTGACGTCCGTCTCCATCTCCTGTGGAGCCGCGCCGGGCATCCGGGTGGTGATGGTGACGAATGGAAAGTCCACGTTGGGGAAACGATCGACACCGAGCGTCGTGTAACCGAAGGCTCCGACAACCACCAGGGTGAGGATGAGAACGGTCGCGAAGACCGGTCGGTCGATACAGATTTCAGCGAGTTTTTGCATGGCCCCTTTACTTCCCGGTCAGGACGCGCACGCGCGCGAAAAGCCCAGGCCGCAGCCGCAGGTCGCGGTTCTCGAAACGGGCTTCGGCAAGGAACGTGCGGGTCGAAGGATCAATCGCCCCACCCGAAACCGAGATCACCCCGCGGAATTTTTGCCCCGGATAGGCGTCCACTTCGGCCTCGACTCCCTGGCCCTTACGAACCAGAGTGAGATCACCCTCCCGCACGCGGAAGCGGAGCTTCAAGGGAGCGAGTTGCACAATCACGAAGGCCGGGGTCGCTTCGGCCAGGCGCTCGCCGACGTTCGCGCGGCGTTGCTCGATCACTCCCTGGAAGGGTGCCGTGAGGGCCGCGTCCTTGCGCCTGGTTTCGGCCAGACTGAGCCTTGCCTGTGCGGCGTCTGTTCCGGCCTTCGCCTGCTCGAAGACACTCGCCGTCCGCTGGCTCGCCGCCTCGGAGACGGATCCTTTCGCCACCAGTTCGGCCTTCCGTTTCGCATCGCGCTCGGCCTCGTTTAGTGCGGCCTGGGCGCGGGCCACCTCGGCGGTCGCCTGCTTGACATCAAGGTCGAGATACTCGGTCTCAAGCTCCAGCAGGACGGCGCCGCGCGCCACCACGGCACCCTCATCCACCAGGACGCTCTTGACCCGCCCACCAATGCGCGAAGTCAGCTCCGATCGCTGCGACGAGACGAACTCACCGCTGTAGCGCGCCGAGAGCGCCGCGGAATCCTGACCGGCCTTCTCTACCGCCGCCGCGAGTTCACGCACATCGCCGGGCATCGCTTTCGCGGGCGCCTTGGTGGGTGCCTGGGTCTGGGCGTGGACGAGGGAGGACCAGAGGAGCACTCCGGCATAGATCATCTTTTTCATTTGAAGTTCTCCAGTGCGGCGTCTGCGAGGGTGCCGGCGGCGAGCCAGGCCGAAGCCTCGGCGGAAAGCACCGCGAATCGGCCCTGAATGAGGGCGCGGCGTGCTTCGGAGAGTCCGGTTTCGGCGGCCTCGAGATCAAGGGCAGTGGCCTCGCGCTGCTCGTAAAGGTCGCGGGCCTGCGCGTATTCGGCTTCGGCCGCTTTCACCTGATCCTCGGCCAGGCTCTTGGCGCGCCGCGCGGCCTCGATCAGAGCCAGGGCCTGACGCACATCCTCGGTCGCCTGACGCCGGGTCTCGGCGAGGGTGACCTCGGCCTGATGACGACGCGCGGTGGCGATGCGGATGCGCGCGCCGATCTCGCCGCCCTGAAACACCGGCACGGTGACTCGAAGGGCGGCATAGCCGTAGCTGTCGGAGGGGAAAGACGACTTCTGGCGGATGTACCCCAGGTCGGCGGTGACGACGGGCAGATGCGCGCCTTTCTGCTTCAATATCTCGAGGTCGGCGATGCGCAGGTTCGTCTCCGCCTGCTTGATCTCGGCGCGGTTAAACGCCGCCGCTTCCAGGCTCTCCTGGCCGCGCACGGGCAGATTCAGATCGGTGCTGGTGTCGAGCGTACCAAGTTCCGGGTCTCCCCCGTCGATGGCGAGGGCCATACGCAGTCTCGACCGCGCCTGGATCGCCTCGGCCTCGGCGCTGGCCACGCGGCGCAGGGCCGCCTTGTGCGCGGTTTCCGCGCGGAGCACGTCGACCCGCGTCACCTCCCCGGCGTCGAACAAGGAGCGGGCCTGGGCGATACGCTTCTCGGCCAGAGCCGCGGCCTGACCCTCGACATCCATCAACGCCTGGGCCTGCACGGCCGTCGCATAGTCTGCGATCACCCGCAGAGCGATCTGATCGCGGGTCGCGCGTTTCCCGTCTCGGGCCAGGGTGATGCCTTCCTTCGACTGGTAGTAGAGCCGGAACTCGCGACGCCCCGCGTAGATCGGCTGCTGAAGGGTCAGCCGAACGTTCCAGTCGGTGCCGGGAAGGATCGTGCGCGAATCCTCGGTCGAACCGAACGTGACCTCTTCGGAGTTGCGAATGAGGCTGCCCGTGATGTTGATCCGCGGCAGGACCAGAGACTTGGTCGCGACCCGCTGGGCCTCGGCGGCCTCGATTTCGTCGGCGGCGCGAAGGGCCGAGGGTGAAAACTCGAAGGCGCGTTCGAGCGCGGCACGAAGGGTCAACCGTGGAGGTGCCGGTGCCGAGGCCGCCACTTGGGCCTGGGCCTGGGCTAGAGCCGCGGCCAGAATCAGATGGATCATCACTTCTTTCTTCTTCCTGAGAGTCCGTTCAGCAGAAGGTCTGACAGGAACTCCGCATCGTCCTCGAGTCTGGGACCGGTGGTTTCCGGAATCCGGCGGAACAGTGTGGCGGCCACGGTTTCCGAAAAGAACAAGGCGAGACGCGGGGCCAGGGCCTTGTTCTCGACGTGCCCTTCAAAATAGCGGGTCAGCCGGTCAATGAATATCTGCTTCTCGGGGGGCGGGGCCTTCACGCGCGCGTCACACAGGGCGGCATCGCGCCCGGCCGGAAACTTCAGTTCGAAGTGAACGCGATAAAGATCGCGGCGCTCATCGAAGAAACGGAGTTGGGCAAGGACAAGTTCGCGCACCGTTTGGTCGAAGGGCTGCTCTTTGCCGAGAACATCCTCGACCTTGGCCAGCAATTCGCCGAGTCCCCGCTCGCTCACGTGGTGGAGGAGTTCGTCGCGGTCTTTGAAGTACAGGTAAAGCGTGCCCTTCGAAATCCCCGATTCGTCCGCGATGTCCTGCATCGTAACCGAGGCGCCCTTCCTGGCGATGGCCCGCAGCGCGCCTTCGGTGATGGACTCGACGCGGAATCGCTCGAGAACGGCTTCTCTGGTGGTTGACGGAGGGGTCACTTCGATTACTCGCTGGTCAGTCTACTGACTAGAGAGTCAGTCGCACAAGCGTTTTGGACGAACTATTTCGCCGCGATCGGCCCCACGCGTGCCTGATACTCGGCGGCCACCCGCCAGGCCGCAAAGGAGAACCCTCCCTGAATCGCGGTGTGAACCACTACCTCAAGTATTTGAATCCAAATGTTTTGATCGGTCAGCCTAAGTGCTGCAACCGCGGTGGTTCCGATCGCGTTCATCGCGAACAGTCCGGCCGCCATGTGAAGCTGTCGCCTCCAGCTCAGAATTGCGGAGGAGAAGCAGAGGCCGCCCACGCCCACCAGAGCCAGTCCTTCGAGCACGAGGCTTCCTCCCTCGCCCGGGAACCGCAAATTCAGAAAAAAAGCTGCGGCAAGAAACAGCCAGGTGACGGCCATCGGAGCGATCCAGGGGTCGCCGGCGTTGGGATTGCCACGGGCGGCGGCGCGGGACCGGTGGAGAGCGGTCGCCATCAAGGCAAAACCCGGGCCGCCGAAAACATGAAGCGTGGCGGCCAGCATGGGAAGCGCTTCCCCGGTGACCCCGAAAACGAGGTTCGAAACCGCGCGACCGAACCCGCCGAGGACAATGAGTACGAGGCCAGCGAGGGCTACGCGCCGGCTACGGGGCTCAAGCCGATCGACGAGCTGAGCGAGAAAAAAGAGCCCGAGGGCGAGGAAGAAGACCGGCGCGAAGTCCAGAACTGCGAGACCGATGACGAGAGCTTTCAACCCGCAGATTTTACGCTCGGTGAAGAGCCTCGGTACTTCTTGGCCGGTCGCTCCGCTTGGCGATATCACGGTCTTTCCAAACACCCGACGGTCGGCGGGGCTCTCAGCGGTCGGGGGCCACCGGGCAGTCGAAATCGCTCAGGATGTCCTCCACCCTATCGCTGATCTCGCGGCCCTGGACCGGCGTCCCCCGCGCGCACATCGCCGCAGGCAGCAAGGCCCTTACCCGCCAGCCACCCGGGCCAAGGGTGAGCCGAACCACTCCCCCACGGGCGATGCGATCTATCTCGGCTTCGATCTCCGCGGCGTTTGATGGTTTCTTGTCGATGGGCTGCCACTCGATATCGGGCATCAGTTGTTCTGCCCTTCAGACCTTGCCCACGTGGAGCCACGCGATACCGAAGGTGAGCGGCTTCGAGACAACATCACGAAGCCCGGCCGCCCGCATGAGATGGCTGAACCCCTCGGGTGACTCAAAGTTCGCTACCGACTTCGGCAGGTACGAGTACGCCTGACGGCTGCTCACCAGTGCTCCGATCTGCGGGAGGATGTGGTTGAAGTAGAAGCGAAAGACCGTGCCGATCAGTCCCGTGGTCTCGTGGAACTCGAGCACCACCACCCGTCCGCCCGACTTGACCACGCGTCGCATCTCGCGAACGCCCTGGGCACGGTCCAGGACATTGCGGATGCCGAAGGCGATCGAGGCACCGTCAAAGCAGCCATCCGCGAAAGGCAGCCGCTCGGCATCGCCCTGACAAACCCTGGAGTCCGTAGCACCGCGACTCGCGAGCTTCGGCCGCACCCGGCGCAGCATGCCGAAAGAGAGATCGGCGCCGACACTACGGATAGCCCCCGCCGCCAATTCCTCGAGAAGCAGGTCCCCGGTGCCGGTGGCGAGGTCAAGAATCCGGTCCCCCGGCGTGACCCCCAACGCGCGCACCGCCTTCCTTCTCCACGCGACATCGACCCGCGCCGAGAGCACGCGGTTGAGAACGTCGTAGCGCGGCGCGATGGCGTCGAACATCGCCCGCACGTTCTCCTTCTCGGGCCGGCCGGGTGTAGGTGCGACGCTCGTCATCGAAAGAGTCCCGCGAGGACGACCGTGATCAGGTACAAAACCCCGATCCAGCCATTGACCGTGAAGAACGCCGCATTGATCTTCGACAGATCATCGGCGCTGACCAGAGAATGCTCGTAGACGAAGAGTGCCGCGATCACCACGAGGCCGGCCCCATACAAAAAGAGGTGTAGGGGCTCCACCAGAGCGACCGCACCAAGAAGGAGGATCGCGAGGACATGGGCGGCGCGGGCCAGCATCAGCGCGCGCGGGACACCTAACCGCGCGGGAATCGAGTGAAGGGCGTGCCCACGGTCGAAGTCGACATCCTGACAGGAGTAGAG